>Ga0315321_10000990_pt1 | contig 21816 bp, 14 predicted proteins | sample M180m21515metaG_FD_203464 | JGI IMG/M metagenome (GOLD analysis project Ga0315321, IMG submission 203464) | Ammonia-oxidizing marine archaeal communities from Monterey Bay, California, United States - M1 80m 21515 | ecosystem: Environmental > Aquatic > Marine > Intertidal zone | place: USA...
ATCCTTCGTGTTCACCCACGCGCGGGAGCGTGCTTACCGGCCGGCATCCCAATCGCTACGGCACGTTTGCGCCGGGCTATTCGCTGCGGCCACAGGAGATCACCATCGCGCGGCTGCTGGCCAAGGCCGGGTATCGTTGCGGACATTTTGGAAAATGGCATGTGGGGCCGGTGAAGAAAGATTCGCCCACCAACCCGCGCGCGATGGGGTTTCATGAATATGTGTCGCACGATAATTTTTATGAGATGGACCCGCCATTCTCGCGCAACGGCGGTCCACCCATCGTCATCAAAGGCGAAGGCTCGGAGGTGACGATTGATGAGACGCTGCGATTCATTGAAGACGCGAAGCAACGCCAGCAACCGTTTCTGGCGGTTGTGTGGTTTGGTTCTCCGCATGAACCATACAGTGGGTTACCGAAAGATCTCGCCCTGTACAACAACCTGCCTAAGGAATATGCCGAGCGTACGGTGAGCCTCACCTCCAATGAAACCGGTCGCCGGACAAAACGGCCATTGCGCGAGGTGTTGCGCGAGCGGTACGCGGAGATTACGGCGATGGATCGCGCGATCGGCCAGTTACGTACGCGCCTGACGGAGCTGAACCTACGCGAGAATACGGTGCTGTGGTACTGCGGCGACAACGGTAGCCCGCCCAGCTACGACCGGGTGGTGACGCCGTTCCGCGAGGAGAAAGGACACGTTTACGAAGGTGGTATCCGCGTGCCTGGCCTCATCGAATGGCCGGCAAAAATCAAGCGAGGCCGCATCAGTAAAGTGAACGGCGTAACCAGCGACATGTTGCCCACCCTGTGCGCGTGGGCCGGCGTGAAGCTGCCGGAGCGACCGCTAGACGGCATCAACCTTGCGCCCTTGGTGGAAGGCACCATGAAGACGCGCTCTCAACCAATCGGGTTCTGGAGCTATAACGCCCGCCGTGCCACGCGCAATGGCGCCAAGCCCTACTTCACCGCCGAGCAACAACGGGGCACCACGCCTCTTGTGAAGTTGATGGGTGACATTCCCACACGCAATTTTCGCAACTACCATCAACCGCCCATCGAGGAGGCCGACTACAACACCGGCCCGCGTGTGTGGCTGGATAACCGCCACAAGCTTGTCCTGACCGGTTCCAAGTCAGAGCTGTACGACCTGCAGACCGATCCCGCCGAGGAAACAAACATAGCCGAACAACACCCTGAACTCACCAACCGGCTCTCCCGCGAACTCCGCATCTGGCAAGGCTCCGTGCTCAACAGCCTGCGCGAACAAGATTATCCCAAGAATTAAATCATGAACCGAATCGTTACCCTGACACTCGCCCTCGCACTGCCGGTCATTGCCGGAGCCACGCCGTTTATCGTGAAGGATGGCGAGGCCCGCGCGGAGATTGTGCTGGCTGAGGACGCGCCGCGCTCGACGCGTTTTGCGGCGCGGGATTTGCAGGTGTACGTCGGGAAAATGACCGGGGCCAAACTGGCCATCGTGCCGAAGCCTTCCGAGACGGGCTTGGTGAAATTGTTCGTGGGCGAAAGCGTGGGCACGCGGGCGCTCAAGCTCTCGACCAAAGGAATGGAGCACGGGGCTTATCGACTGATATCAGGCTCGGACTGGCTAGCGTTTCTAGGGAATGACACCGATTTCGTCCCCACCGAACCCTGGGCCAAGCGGAATAGCGACCGCGTCACGGGCAAGGACCAGCGGGCATGGGAAAAGGCTTCGGGCACTCCCTTTGGCGTGCCCAACGGCGGCATGTATAAGAATCGCGAACGCATGCCCGCCGAGTTGGCTCGCGAACCGGACGAGCGTTACTGGACCTTCGACGAGCGCGGCTCCTTCAACGCCGTGTGCGGTTTCCTCAAACAACTGGGCGTGCGCTGGTACCTGCCCGGCGAATTGGGCGAGGTGGTGCCCAAGCACGCCACCATCGCTCTACCCAAGCTGGATACAATCGTGAAACCAGACTTCCCGTTGCGGCAATTCAGCGTTCGCTTTGGCACGGCCAACGATCCCACAACCATGTGGATGATGCGCCTCGGCACACGCAACCCCTACGGCCTGATGGTCGCCCACGGGATGCACACCATGACCCACAACGAGTATACGCTGAAGAATCATCCCGACTGGTTCGCCCTCTACGGCGGCAAGCGCGATACCAAACCCGGCGAACGCCTCAACCACCTGTGCTATTCCAATCCCGAGCTGTTCCAGGCCACCGTGAAATGGGCGAGGGCCCAGTTCGACGTCTATGACTACACCAGCGTCTCCATCATGCCGCCCGACGCCTACGGCTCCATCTGCCAGTGCAAACTTTGCGAAGGCAAGCAGATCGACGAGATGGGTTCCCGCGGCAAGCTTTCCAATCACGTCTGGGATTTCGCCAACCGGGTGGCCAAGGAAGTCGGCAAGACGCATCCCAAAAAGAAGATTCTCTGTTGCGCCTACGGGGCCAACACCAATCCGCCCACCAACATCGACAAGCTCGAACCCAACGTGCAAGTGATGATCGTGGGCGGTCGGCGTCCCCGCAACGTCTCGCCCGAGCAACGCGAAGCCATCGCCCAGTTGCAAGACGGTTGGCGCGCCAAGACGGACAACCCGATCATGATCTTCGAGAACTATCCCAACTCCTCACGAGGTTTCTATCTGCCCGCCTTTGTCTCCAAGGTGCAGGGCGAGAGCATCAACAAACTGAAGGGGGTTTCCCTCGGCGAAGACATCTGGCTCTCCATGCGACAGGACTTCGATACGGTAGACATCGGCTTCAACCATTTCCAAGTGTACTTCACCGCCCTGGCATACTGGGACAGTAAGGCCTATGATCCGGCGGCCGAGCTGGCCGAGTACTGCCGGCTTTTCTACGGTCCCGCCGGTAAGCCGATGCAGGTCTTCTTCGAGTACTGCGAGCCGAATTATCAGGCCATGGAAAAAAACAAAACGAAGGTAGACCGTGCCTTGGCCCTGTTCGATGCCGCCAAGGCCGCTGTGCCCGCCGACTCGGTCTACGCCAAGCGTCTTGGCCTCATCGACGTTTTCCTCAGCACCCTCCGCAGAAAGTCTAAGCTGCTTGGTCGCAAGCGCGGGCCCGTTCCCAATATGCGCACTGTAGGTTCTTGGGAACCCAAGGAGCCCATCGTCATCGACGGCAAGCTCGATGACCAGCACTGGGAACGGCACCGTAACTGGTCGGTTGGCCGACTTCGTGAGCTGCAGACCGGTGCCCAGCCCGTTTTCGGTACCACCGTGATGTCGGCTTGGGATCGTTCCGGCCAGAACCTCTACTTCGCCATCCGCTGCGACGAACGCTCTGACGAAAAACTCAACGTCACTAGCACCAAGCGTGAAGACGAAGCGATGTGGTACGGCGACTGCGTAGAAATTCACCTCGAGACCGATTCCCACAGCTATTACCAGCTCGCCGTCAACCCCGCCGGCGCTCTCGTGGACATCGATCGCGGCGTTGACCGCCACTCCTGGTTCCGGTGGGAATCCCAAGCCGAAGTCGCCACCCACGTCGCCGATGACCACTGGACGGTCGAGATCCGAATCCCTGTGACCACGGATGAAAACGATCCGCTCAACTTCGTCGTCGGCCGCAAACCCTCGGTGAGCCTGCCGTGGCATTTCAACGTCTGCCGCCAGCGCATCCGCGAGCACGGCGCCGAGTATTCCGCCTTCTCGCCCACGGGAACCGCTGGATTCCACGCCCCGCGCAAGTTCGCCCAATTTTACGCCGGCCATTCCACCCGGTTCGATTTCGATCCCGAATACACTGACTACCTCGTCGCCGGCAAAGCCGCCGATGCCCTCTTGCGTGGCCGCACGAACAAGGATGCCCTCGCCGCCTACGTGGCTCTCGCCGCCTTGGATAAGTCCACCGAGCTTCAGCAAGCCACCGCCCTAAGCCGAGCCGCCACCGCGGCCCGTAACCTCAAGGACTACGCCAAGGCCGATGCCCTGGCTAACCGAATTTCCCTGTCCGCCATGGCCAAAACTGTCCGCATGAAAACCCTCCTCGCTCAGCGCAAGCCCGCCGATCTGCTTGAGCAATACGGCAAGGAAGATTTCTCCAAGTGGCCTTTCCCCCACGTTAGCCCAGCCGCCTTCGCCCGCGCGCAGGCGCACATCCAAACCCAGAACGGCAAGGCCGCCGAAGCCGACCTGCAAATCGCCTTCTCCCTCACCTCCGATAAGCGCCTCCGTACCAGCATCCTCGTCAATCTCGGCCACAACCACGAAACGAACCTCAAGGACGACGCGGGCGCCCTCGCCGCCTACCGCCGGAATTTCGAGGGCAAGGAACGCATTGGCGGCGCAGAGGAATTTCGCTCCGTCCAACAAGCCGCGCGAATCCTCTCCCGCCAAGGCAAACACGACGACGCTCTGAAAACCCTCGCCCGCATCGATGCCGTCAAGCAAACCGGGAGCTGGCGCGCCACCACCTACGCCATCCAAGGCGATCTACTCACCGCCGCCGGTCGTAAGCAAGAAGCCCGTGTCGCCTACCAAAACGCCCTCGCCAAACCCGGCTTGCCCAAGACCTGGCACGAGGCAATTGAAAAGAAACTCCAATGAACGTGAAACGAAACTCCGTCCTTGTTCCGATTCTGCTGGCGTTAGGTGGCGCATTGACCGCCGCGCCCAACGCCCAACTAGCGGCGGATCCGGATCTGGAATTAAGCATACTCGCCACGGGTATTCGCGAAGGCATGGAGATGTCCATCGCGCAGGACGGCCGAGTGTTCGTTGCTGAACGCCCCGGCAAGGTGAAGCTGTGGCATCCGGATCGGCCCGGTGGACTGACCGAATTGATCGACCTCAAATCCGACACCCGACGTGAAGCCGGCCTGATCGGCATCGCCTTGGATCCAAATTTTGAAAAGAACAACTGGATTTATCTTCAGCACACCGTGCCCGCGCCGGATGACCCCGCCGTGTACATGCATCACCTCGGCCGATTCACCGTTGGTCAGGAGCGCATTGATCGCGCCTCGGAAAAGGTGTTGTTGAAAATTCGTGCGTCGGCGGAGAATCGCATCCACGAAGCCGGCTCCATCGCCTTCGGTCCGGACGGCCTATTGTATCTCTCGGTGGGCGACAACCAAATCCGGTCGGAGTATTTGTTTTCCTGCAAGACCTCGGCCAACAGCAATGATCTCAGAGGTAAAATTCTCCGCATCCGCCCCACGACCGAGGGCGGCTACACTATTCCCGAAGGCAATCTCTTCCCGCCCGGCACACCCAAGACGCGGCCGGAGATTTATATCATGGGCCTGCGCAACCCCTTCCGCATCCACGTGGACCCTCAGACTCGTTGGTTGCTTTGGGGCGAGAACGGCCCCCCTAACAATTGGGCGCCCGGCACACCGTTGGACAAACAAAAAAGCATCCCGCTCGGTTACGACGAATTCAACCTCGCCAAACGCGCCGGATTTTATGGCTACCCGCTGGTCATCGCCAATCAGGAACCCTTCACCCACTACGATCCTGCCACCAAGAAAACCGGCCCCGTGATCAACCCCAAGGCGCCGGAAAACCGGCATCCCGAAAACACCGGCATCCGCAACCTGCCACCTTCCCAGCCGCCGATTATCTGGTACGCCGGATTGCAGAAAGAATTTCCCGAACTCGGGAATGGCGGCGAATCCGCCATTGCTGGCCCGATCTATCGCCACCGGCAAACGTATCCCGCAAAGCTCGCCTTGCCCGCGCGCTACGAGAGTTGCTGGTTCATCGGCGAGTACGCCCGAGGCTGGGTCAAGGCCGCGAAACTGGATGCCCAGGGCAAACTCCAGAGCATCCATCCTGTTCTTCCGCCCCTGCGGCTCGGTAAGCCCACCAACCTCAAGCTCGGCCCGCAAGGCCGCCTGCACGTGCTGTACTACACCAAGGATGATCAGGGTGCCCTCGTGCGAATCGAAAACAAAGGCGCCGTCAAGAGTGCCATTGCGCAGGCGCTCGTCCATGGTTTGGAACAACCCCCGCGCCACGTGAAGAAATCCCCACTCGCCAAGCGTGGCCTCCAGCTCATGACGAAAAGCGACTGCCTTAACTGCCATCAATGGACGCGCCCGCTGGTGGCCCCCGCGTTCTTCGAGATCGCCGAACGCTACCGCGACGACAAGACGGCTCCAAAAAAATTGGCGGACAAAGTGCTCCAAGGCGGCGTTGGCGAGTGGGGCCAAATACCCATGGCACCGCATCCCCAGCACACCGCCAAGGAAGCCCGCGCCATGGTCGACACCATCCTGTTCCTTAACCAATTGAAAAAGTAACCCAACCTCATGTACCGCAACCTCCTCCTCGCCCCACTGTTTCTACTCCTCTTCATCACCCTCCCCCTCCGGGCCGATGGCTTGCGGGTGGGCACGGCGGTGGTGGATATTTCGCCGACGGTGAAACCGTTCCAGTTGCGCTCGGGCAAATCGACCTACGTGCATGATCCCTTGCATGTGCGGGCGGTGGCATTTGAAAACGGCCAGGGCCGCGCAGTGATTGCCGTGATGGACGCCATCGGCGTGGGCCGCGAGATGTGTGATGAAGCCAAGGCCGCCGCCGCCGAGATCACCGGCTGGAAGCCCGAGCACATGCTCATCGCCGGCACGCACACGCACACCGCACCCAAAGGCGGCGACACCTCGCCCGGACGCATCGCTTATGAAAAAACCCGGCGCGAGGGTCTGCGCCAAGCGCTCATCCAAGCCATCCAATCATTGGAACCGGCGAAGGTCGGCTTCGGCTCCGCCGAGGAAGCCAGCGAAGTGTACAACCGCCGCTGGTATCTCAAGCCCGGCCGGATGGATCCCAATCCGTGGGGTCTCCAGGACAAGGTGCGCATGAACCCGCCGCGCGATGCAATTGTAAAACCGGCCGGGCCGATTGATCCCGAGCTGTGCGTGATCTACGCCCGCACGAACCGCGGCAAACCGCTGGGTTTGATCGCCAACTACGCCCTGCATTACGTCGGCGGCATTCCGCGCGTCACCGAGAAGGATGGCCGCGTAGTCGGCATGGCCTCGGCCGATTACTTCGGGGAATTTGCCCGCATCATGCCGCACCGCGTCGGCGGTCTGAATCCGCCGGATAATTTTGTGGCCATGATGAGCAACGGTGCCTCGGGCGACATCAACAACATCGACTTCGACAGCAAACGCCCACCGCGCGCGCCCTTCGAGCAGGTGCGCGTGGTCGCCACCAAGACCGCCACCGCCGCCTGGCGTGCCGTGAAAGACATTGAGACCTATCACGACAACCCCATCATCGCCATGCGCCAGCGCGAGGTGGAACTGCGTTACCGCGTGCCCACGGACACCGAAGTGGCTCGCGCCCGCCAGATTCTTGCGCTACCGGCAAAGGAACGCTCGGAGCTTCACAGCAAGGCCAGTTCCTACGCCACACACACGATGCGATTCGCCGAACCGGACGCCCCTCGCACGGAGAAGGTCATCATCCAAGCTATCCGCATCGGCGACCAAGCCATTGTCTCCATGCCGTTTGAAGTGCTGGTGGAGATTGGTTTGGAGATCAAAGACAAGAGCCCGTTTCCGCACACGTTCCTCATCGAACTGGCCAACGGCGGCTACGGCTATCTCCCGCCGCCCAACCAACACGATCTCGGCGGCTACGAAACCTGGCTGGGCACTTCTCGTTTCCTCCCCAACGCCTCCCCCCTCCTCACGCGTAATCTCCTGGAAATGCTGAAGGAACTTCAAAAAGTTAATTGATCTTTTCCGGGGCGAAATTTGCAGGCAGTCCGTAAGCATTTGACAGCCCTTATTGGGGCCACCACACTGAAAGATATTGATGGCATGAATCGGGTTTTCCTCATCTTCACCTTGATCGCTCCCTTTGCCCTGCAACCGTGCGCGGCCGAGCCATTGGCGTTGGTACAGGCGCATTGCGTGAAGTGTCACGGGCAGGACGGCAAGGTGAAGGGGAAAGTCAATCTTCTGCCGTTCAAGACGTTGGCGGATATGCAGGCGCGGCCGGTTTTATTGGAGGACATGATTGCCGTACTAGAAGATCGCGAGATGCCACCGGAAGACGAGCCGGCCATGCAGGCGGCGGATCGAGAGCAATTGATCGAAGCCCTGCGCGGCCTATTAAGTTCAGCGGCGAAGGAGCAGGCGTTTTTGGCGACGCCGATGCGACGGATGAACCGGTTTCAGTACAACAACGCGGTGGTGGATTTACTGGAGCTGGACCGCGATATTTTCCAGATGAACGAGCGGCTGATGCGGCGGCGTAGTGAGTACTTTAATCCGGCTTCCAAAAAGATGCCGAACGAAGTGCGCGTGTCGAGTCGGCCCCTTAGCAAGGATATCGACAATCAGCGGCCTGAAGGGTTTCGCGGCGTATCGTCCTTTCCGCAGGACAAACGCGCGGAGCATGGGTTCGATAACCGCGCGGATCACTTGACGGTTTCGCCGTTGTTGATGGAGTCGTTCCTCAAGCTCAGCCATACCATCGCCGAGAGTCCGGACATCAACGCGAAGGAATGCAAAAGCTGGAACTGGCTCTTTGCCGCGCCGGGCCAGCCGGCACGCGAGGCAGTGCGGGGTCGGCTGGAAGCGGAAGCGGCGGCTCAAGTGCAGGTGGCCCAACCGCCCAAGGATCCGGCGGGCCGCCAGGACATGAAAGGTTTTGGCAATCAATGGAGCGGGGATGAGCAGCTGTTTTGGCGCAATGAAGGAGCCGATCGCGAGCTGCAGGTGAAATGGACCGCCACCGAAGCGGCCACAGGTTTGCGGCTCGGCTTCACGCGGGCAGGCGATTACGGCGCGTTCGATATTTATCTGGATGGCAAAAAAACCGGACCGACGGTGAATCTGTACGACACGCGCGTGACGCGTATGGAACATCAATTGACCGCCGCTATCGCGCCGGGACCGCATACGCTCACGTTCAAATGCACGGGCAAGGATGAGCGGTCCACGCGCTTCTTTTTTGGGCTAGATCAAATCGATCACACCGGCCTGAAGGCGGCACCCAAGCCGCCGATGGAAATTACACAGGCCCAGACCGTGCGCGATCGCGTCACCAAATTGTTGCGGCGATCCTTCCGCCAACCGGCCGCACCGGCCACCGTGGAGCGTTTTGCGAAGTTTGCCGAACAACAACTGGCCGCCGGCGCGACGTGGGAAACGGCCATGCGCCGGGTTGTGGGCGCGGTGCTGGGCATGCCGGATTTCCTATACATCTACGAGAGCCCGAATCCCGGCAGCAAACCGGCCGGCCGACAGCGCATCAATGATTTCGAGTTGGCCACGCGGTTGGCGCAGTTTTTCTGGAGCAGCATTCCGGATGACACGTTGCTGGAGCTGGCCGAGGCCGGAAAGCTGAGCGAGCCGCAGGTGCTCAATGCCCAGATCGACCGAATGATGAACGACAAAAAGGTCAGCCGGTTCCTCGATAATTTCCCCGCCCAATGGCTACAGCTCGACCGGTTGGTGACCTCCATTCCAGACCCGAAACAGTTCCCGTATTTTTACTACCACGGCTACCGCACCAGCATGCACATGATGAGCGAGCCGCTGCTGCTGTTTGAAACCGTACTGGTGGAGAACCGCTCGGTCATGGACCTGATCGCGCCCGATTTCACCTGGGAGAGCACCATGCTGAAAGCCAACTACGCCGGCCACAATCGCGGCGGGCGCGATGTGCAGGTGCAGTTGTTCAAGCGCGTGCCGGTCACCGATCCGCGCCGCGGTGGGTTGATCACCAGCGCGGCAGTGCTAACGATGACCTCCACGCCCTCACGCACGCAGCCGATCACGCGCGGCACATGGATCAACGCCGTGATTTTCAATGACCCGCCCAAACCGCCACCGGCCGATGTGCCGCCGCTTGATGAATCGAACGAGGAAGATCTCGCCAAGCTCACCATCCGCGAACGCCTCGCGGCCCATCGTAAGCGCGCGGATTGCGCCGGGTGCCATAACCAGATCGATCCGCTCGGGTTCGCGCTGGAAAACTTCGGTCCCACCGGCGTGTGGCGCGACAAGTATGAGAACGGTCGCGAGGTGGATGTCAGCAACGTGCTCTTCAATCAGCACAAGTTCACCGACTTCAACGAATTTAAAAAACTGCTCGTACAGCAAAAACCGCGGTTTGTGCGCGGCTTCATCGCGCATCTGCTGAGCTATGCTCTCGGCCGCGAGCTGGGCCCGGCCGATACGCCGGCGCTGGAGGCCATGGCCGCTCAAGCCGTGACCGGCGAGGATCAACTCCGCGCCATCCTCAAGGCCGTAGCCCTGAGCGGACCCTTTCATCACAAGAACACGTTAAACGCAAAACCATGATTTCTCCCACTTCCCGACGCCAATTTCTCACCTGCACCGGCGGCGCCATGCTCGGTCTGCCGTGGCTGGAGAGCCTCGCACATGCCAATGGCGAAAAGAACGCCCGCCCCGCCAAGCGCATGGCGTTCTATTACCTGCCCAACGGCATCACGCGCCGCGGCTTTTTCCCCGGCGAAGGCGACCGCGCATTGCCGAAGTTTGCCGGGCAAAACAACGTGTGGCGGTTCGAGGGCAAGACCGTGCCGATTGGCACCCATCCGCTCACCTTCACCCCGACGCTCGCGCCGCTCAACACGATGCGCAAAAAGATTTCGCTGATCACCGGGCTCGACCGCACCTTTCAGCACGGTACCGATTCGCACGCGCAATGTGCCTCCTGCTTCCTCACCAGCGTGGCGCCGTTTGAGGTCAAAGGCTCGGCCTATCCGCTGGCCCGCACGCTGGACCACATCGTCGCCGATCACATCGGCCAAGCCACGCCCTACTCCACGCTGGAGTTGAGCTGCAACGATCACAAGAACAACATCGAATCGATCTATTTCGACAACATGTCGTGGTACGCCACCGGCCACGTGGCGCCGTCCATGCGTAATCCGCGTAAGATTTATGACCGACTCTTCGGCACGCAGGCCCATACGCAATCGCGCAACATCACCGATCTTGCACTGGAAAATGCCCGTGCCCTGCAGCGCCGCCTCAGCACCGGCGATCGCGGCAAGTTCGAGGAATATTTCGAAGCCGTGCGCACCATTGAGACGCGCATGGATAAAATCGAAAACATGAAGACCCAGCTCGCCGCCGCGAGGGTCAAGCGGCCCGCTGAGCATCTACCGCGCAATGAGTACATTCACCTCATGGGCGACCTGCTCGTCACCGCGCTGCAAGCCGGCCTCACCCGAGTGGGCACCCTCATGGTTGGTCCCGAGCGCTGGACCACCGCCACGAACTGGGAAGGCATCCTCGACAAACCGTACAGCCACCACGCCATGACTCACTCCATCGCTCGTCATGTGGAGCAGCTGCTGAAGCTCGATCAGTTTCATGTGCTGGCCTTCACGCGGTTGCTCGAGCGGATGGACAAAATTGAGGAAGCCAACGGCACCTCGTTGCTGGACAACACCATCTTCACTCTGGGTGCCGGCATGGGCGACGGCACCACGCACCAGTACAATGATCTGCCCATCGTCGTCGCCGGCGGCACCGCCACGGGCCTTCGGCAAAGCCAACACATCAACTGCCAACGCGGCACTCCTTTGGCCAATCTCTGGCTCACCCACCTCCACGCCCTCGGCATCAACCAGAAAAGATACGCCGATAGCACTGGCAAGATCGCAGACCTTCAGGCCTAACCGCCCCGCACCGTTGACAGCGTCCGTGTGTGCGGGCAGTTTTTTGCCATGAGCAATGTGACGCGGTTTGGGTCGATTGGGGATGGCGTGGCGGATGATACGGAGTCGATTCAACATGCCGTGTCGCAGGGAGACGGAATGTTGTATTTTCCGCCGGGCACCTATCGCATCACCCAGCCCATCGAGATCAAGCTCGCCGAACGCGGGCCGTTGGGCATCGACGGCACGGGCGGCACGGCGAGGGTGGTGATGGACGGCAAGGGACCGGCATTTCGGCTAGTGGGCACGCATGGCGGCACGGGCGATCCCGGTAGCCGCAAGGGCAACGTCACCACGCATCAGCGTCTGCCCACGATCCGCAACATCGAAGTGGAGGGCGCGCACGCGGAGGCGGACGGATTTGAGCTGATCGAGACGATGCAATCCGTATTCGAAGGCGTACTAGTCACGCGCTGTCGGCATGGCATTCATCTCATCCAACGCAATCGCAACGTACTCATCAGTCATTGCCACCTTTATTTCAACACCGGCGCGGGCGTGTATCTCGATGGCGTGAACCTGCACCAGATCAACATTGCTAGCAGCCACATCAGCTACAACCGGCTGGGCGGCATCCGACTCGACCGCTCGGAAGTGCGCAACCTGCAGATCACCGGCAACGACATCGAGTACAACAACCACAAATCCCATCGGACCGAACCTGAGCCGACGGCCGAGATTTACATCGATACCACCGCCGAAGGCGCCAGCGTGAACGAGGTGACCATCGCATCGAACACCATTCAAGCCACCGGCTCGCCCGAGGGCGCGAACATCCGCATCAAGGAAACGCCCAATCAATCCCGGCCGCCCGGCCTCTTTGCCATCAGCGGCAACATCATCGGCAGCCAGGAAAACAACGTGCACCTCACCGGCTGCTACGGCATCGCCCTGAGCGGCAACACAATTTACTCCTGTGAAAATCGGAATCTTCTCATTGAGGATTCGCGCCTCATCAACGTGAGCGGTAACACCTTCCGCCGCCATACCCCACGGTATGGCACAGGCGTACGCTTCACTGGCTCCAGCGACATCACCTTTACCGGCTGCGGCATTCATGACGAAACCGCCAAAGGCCAACCTGATCTCACCGCACTGCTGGAACTCGAAAGATGTCAGCGCATCAACATCAGCGGCAGTCAGTTCCTCAACGGCGCAATCGGCGTGGCCGGCAATAACTGCAGCCATGTGACTCTCACCGGCAACACCCTGCACGACACCCGCGAGCAACCCACCGCTCAACACGCCATTCGGTTTACCGGCCCGGGCGAAGGAAACTCTGCAGCGCACAATTCAGTCGGCAAAACTTCCGGCAAGCCCATCGAGGGCAATGTGAAGACTATCGATTCGTGACGTGCGCCGTGGCGGCTCACTTGAGCGGCTCGAAGGAGGAGGACGTGCTTTCAAAGCGCACGGTAAAAGGATCAAACAACACGCGCCCAGCCGCCTCGGCCCGCACTTCGCCGTCCGTCCAGATCCGGGATGTCAGCCGTTTCTGTACGGCCACCACCTTAAACTGCTCCAGCTTGGCGGCCAGGCCGCCGATTGCGTACAGCGGATTGGCCAGTTCGGCCTCCAGCTTGGACACATGAAATTCCTCCCGGTCGATCCATACCTTGATGATCAGGTGATGCAGCACGAGGTTCACAATCGGATCCTTGAACACCTCGCCCGGTTTCACGAAAAACTGTAGCACATACGCAGGTCGCCCCTGCACCGATTCCGTGCCCAGCAGGTGTGGCTCAAACTGTTCCCCGTACTTTTCGATCTGGCGCACGATCAACCGCGCATCGCCTTTATCCTTCTTCTCGCCCGCCGTTCCGGCCTTGGCTTGGGCGCCCAAAAACTTTTGTTGCTTTTTGCGGATGTTGCGATGTTCCTTAGCCACCTGTTCCGGAGTCGGCTTCTTGCCGTCGCGCAACACCAGCACGGGCACGCGGTTATCAGTGAACGACTTAAACCGCCGTGTCTGCAGGCGTTCCACTTCGCCTTCCGAATCGAAATCGGTAATCCGAATATCCCTCTGGTAAGTGAACACCACCCCCGACTCCGTAGCACTGGCCCGCGACCGCTCGGTCGCACGATATCGCGCGACGATTTCCTCCGCAGTCAAAGGCACCACCCGTTCATTCGCTTCGGTATCCAGACCGCACACAACCGCTCCTCCGGCCGTCAGACAGCCCGTCGCCCCTGATAACCCCAGCAGACAGATCAATATAAACCAACACCAGCGCATGGAATGGACGACCCTAGAAAACCGTTCGAGCCTTGACCAGTGAATAACTCTGATCGAACCCGTTGACAACGGATGAAGTGATGGCACTCTTTGGCCGTATGCAAAAACTATTTCTCATGTTGATGACTGCCGTGATGGTATGGGGCCAAAGCATTGCCACGGCCGCTGAAGTGGAAGGTCCATTGAAGCCGCATTTGGAAAACCCACACATGGACCTGCAACAGGTCTTTAAGGGCGAACGGTTTGGTAACATTGTGGTTTCCATGAAAGGCACGGTCATCGCCACCTGGGGCACCAGCCATGTGCGCGCCAAGCGCAGCGAAGATGGAGGCAAGACGTGGGGACCGGAAATTGTCATCGCCAAGCCCGGCTTTCAACCGGGCGGCGTCACCGTGAACGAAGCCAATGGCGACATCATCGCGTTTGTGGAAGATCGCCATCCGCCCGCGCCGATCCACGTGTACGTGAGCAGCGATGACGGCAAGTCGTGGAAGAAGATTCCCACCAAGATCAAGCCCGATTCCAAAGGCAATGCGCCGTCCTTGCACATGAACGAACACGGCATCACCTTGCGCCACGGCAAACACAAGGGCCGTCTGATCCGCCCTTCCCGCTGGTACGCTGGCCAAAACCATCGCAGCAAATGGCCCGAGCATTACACCAACGCCATTTACAGTGATGACGGCGGCAAGACGTGGCAGGCCAGCGAGCCCTTCCCCGCTAAGGGCACAGGCGAGGCGACTCTCGCCGAGCTGAGCGACGGCACACTCTATTACAACTCCCGCCGGCACTGGGCCGAGGAAGGCGCCAACCCGCGCCGGCGCTGGACCGCCACCAGCACGGACGGAGGTCATACCTGGAAAAACCTTACCTTCTGCGAGGTGCTGCCCGACGGTCCGCAGAACACCAACTACGGCTGCATGGCCGGCCTCACGCGCTTGGCCGTGAAAGGGCATGACATCCTGATCTACAGCAACTGCGACAGCCCTTCCGGTCGTGACCGCGGCACCGTATGGGCCAGCTTCGATGGCGGCAAGACTTGGCCGATCAAGAAGCTGGTGTACCAAGGCCGCCACGCCTATTCCTCAATGACCTCCGGCCGACCGGGCACCATCACCGAAGGTATGATTTTTCATCATTTCGAAGGCGGCCCCAAAGGCGGCTCAGCCGTGGCACGATTCAACCTCGCGTGGGTTCTAGATGGCGGCAAACTGACCGGCAACGGATCCGTTCCCAAGAATTTAAACTAACCCTCAACAAAATCATTCCATGAAAAAAGCATTGATCATTGGACTCCTCCTTGGCGTTGGCCTGCCGGCGGGATTGGCCGCGGATAAATCGGTGGTTTCAGCAATTGAAAAAAGTGGCGGCCTCGTCCTGCCCTGGCCCGGGGAACAGGACGCGTGGGAGGTGGAATTTCACCTGCGCGGCCGGGATCTCGAAGATGACGGCCTATCCGCCGTGGCGGCTCTGAAAACCGTAGTAGCCCTAAACCTGCGCGACACGAAAATCACCAGTGATGGCCTCAAGCACCTCAAGGGCCTGTCCAAACTCAAGCGCCTGCACCTGGAACGCACGGCCGTGGACGATGCGGGGGTCAGTCACCTGACCGGTCTGGAAAACCTCGAGTATCTCAATCTGTACGGCACCAGGATTACTGACAAGGCGCTGGACCAATTGAGCGGCCTCAAAAACCTCAAACAACTGTACGTCTGGCAAACCGAGGTGACCGACGACGGCGTGACCAAGCTCAACAAGGCCCTGCCTAACCTGAAAATTGTGAAGGGCGTCGATCTCAGCAAGATTGTGATCGTGAAAAAAGAAGAGCCCAAGCCGGAGGAAAATCTCAAATGGCTGGCCGTCGGCGGCCCGGAGAAACCGCCGGCAAAAAGCAAGCCCGGCTCCTTTCTCATCATCACGTTCCAGAACAAGAGTAATCAGGATGTGAAAATCTACTGGGTGGATTATGGTGGTGGCAAAAAGCTTTACGGCGAAATTTCCAAGGGCGCCGAGCGCAAGCAAAACACCTATTCCGACGCCGTTTGGTTGGTAACTGATAGTAAAGACAAACCCCTCGGTTATTTTGTAGCCGGAACCAAGATGGCCCTGGCAGTGATTCCGAAATGATCCAGTTCTCTAATCTTGAAAATTCCACTTTGAATCAGTAGATTGGAGAGACGTTCGGAACGTCCAAGACTCGATGCTGAGCCTGAACCATAGTCGAAGAGATTTTCTACGCACAAGCGTGGGATTGGCTGGGCTGACGTTGCCCACATATTTCAAAGCCACCGCCAGCACGACCGCGCCGCAGCGCAAAGCCAAGTCGTGCATCATCGTCTACACGTGGGGTGGCATGAGCCATTACGAATCATTCGATCCGAAGCCTGAAGCGCCCTCGGAAATCCGCGGTGAATTCAAGCACATCAAGACTGCCACGCCCGGCATTCATTTCTGCGAACACCTCCCGATGCTCGCCAAGCACTCGGACAAGCTCGCCATTGTGCGGTCTGTGCATCACAAGCACGGCGGCCACGGCTCGGCCATGTACGTAAATATGACCGGCCACAACCCTGTGGGGGCCAAACCCAAGAGCAACAAGAACTGGCCGTCGCTGGCATCGATGATGTCCTATTTCCATAACCCGGCCGCCGGCACCCCTAGGGCCATCCGCATGCCGTACTCGATGTTCGACAACGGCGGCCAGCAATCTGGCGAACACGGCGGCTGGCTCGGTTCCCAGTACGATCCCATCCTGGTGCGCACGCCGGCCGGTGAACCGTGGCGCGGCGTTAACCGCTACACCGACCGCGAGCTCAACCTGAAGTTGAACCTAGACAAGAACCGCATCGCCGACCGCCGCACCCTGCTCACCCAGCTGGACAATGCGCGCGGTGAGGAAACCGCCTACAAGCAACTCGACCACTACTCCCGCATGGCCGCCGACATGCTGCTCGGATCACCCGTGCGCGATGCCTACGATCTGGAAAAAGAAGACCCCAAGATCCGCGACCTGTACGGTAATCACATGGGCGGCCAATCCCTCCTGCTCGCTCGACGTCTGGTCGAGGCCGGCGTGCCTGTCGTTCAAACTCTCCTCTCTGCCAGCGATCTCGCCGGCGGCAGTGGCGATAACTGGGACACGCACCGTAATCATTTTCCAAAAATGAAAGACCGGCTCCTGCCTGTCTTTGACCGCTCCGTCTCCGCCCTGCTCACCGATCTGGAGATGCGCGGCATGTTGGAGGAAACCCTAGTGGTATTCCTCACCGACTTCGGCCGCACGCCCAAGGTGAATGGCAACGGCGGCCGCGATCATTATCCTAATGTCTACTCGCTGGCCTACGCCGGCGGCGGCATCCAAGGTGGTCAGGTATATGGTGCCAGCAACAAGAAGGGTACTGAGCCCGCGGCCGGCGCCTGTTCTCCGGCGGACATCCATGCCACCGCCTTTCGCGCCATGGGCATTGATCCGCGCACCGAACTGCACGATCAACTCGACCGCCCCTTCCAGCTCTGCGACGGCAATCCCCTGCCGTTGTTCTAGGGAAGCTCAAAAGACGTCCCGTTCGCTGAATTAAAATGAAGCTTGGCCTACCTCTTGTGCCGGGCACACTGGGGGTGTGCGGGTTCTTTTATTTATTCTGATATTGAGCGGGGCACTTTCGGCTGCCGATTGGCCGCAGTGGTTGGGGCCCGGGCGGAATGCTGTGTGGCGGGAGGATGGGATTCTCGATGCTTTCCCCAAGGAGGGTCCGAAGCTGCGATGGCGCGCGCCGTTGGGCGGCGGATATTCCGGTCCGGCGGTGGCGCAAGGGCGCGTGTTTGTCATGGACCGCATTGCCGAGCTGATTGATCCTGCCAAAGCCAAGGTGTTGCATGAGGGACCGACTCCGCGGAATGAAAATTTTCTGCGCAAATTGTTGCCCGGCCAGGAACGCCTGCAGTGCCTCGATGAGGCGACCGGCCGCGTTCTCTGGACGCAGCAATGGGATTGCCCTTACACCACCGTGGCCACCTATGCCATCGGCCCGCGGGCCACACCCACCGTGGTTGGCGACCGCGTGTACGCGCTGGGGGCGGAGGGGCATCTGTTTTGTTTCGAGACCAAGGACGGCGCGATCGTGTGGCAAAAGGATTTCAAGAAAGCTTACAATCTGAAAATCTCCGAGTGGGGCACGGCGGCGCATCCGTTGGTCGATGGCGACCGGTTGATCTGTGTGGTGGGCGGCGTGGGCACCACGTGTGTGGCGTTCGACAAACGCACTGGCAAGGAACTGTGGCGCGCGCTCACGGGGCGGCAACCGGGGTATTGCCCGCCGGTCATCCACAGATTCGGCGGCCTTCGGCAGTTGATCATCTGGCATAGCGACGCTGTGGAGGCGCTGAACCCGAAAACCGGCAAGTTGTATTGGAGCGTGCCAATGCGGCCCACCTTCGGCATGTCCATCGGCCAGCCGGTGGCGGCGGGCAACCGGTTGTTCGTCATGAGCTTCAACCGCGTCTCCGCCTGTATCGAGGTGGCGGCGGACGGCCAATCCGCCCAAATCGCCTGGCGCGGCAACACGCGCCGCGGCGTGGGCGGTGTACATAACACCGCCTTTCTGGCCGACGGCCATTTGTACGCCTGCGGCAACGGCGGCAACTTCATCTGCGCGCGTCTTGCCGATGGAGAACGCGTCTGGAGCACCTTCGCACCTGCTGCCGGCGAACGGCCGGCCAGTTGGGCAAATGTGTTCACTGTCCGACATGGCAACCGGTATTTTCTCGCGAACGATTTTGGTGAGCTGATCATCGCGCGGCTCAGCCCCAAGGGCTACAAGGAGATCAGCCGCGCAAAGCTCATTGAGCCTACCCATCGCGTGGGCCAACGCACCCTCGTCTGGTCGCACCCCGCCTTCGCCAACCGTAGCGTCTACCTCCGCAACGACCGCGAAATCCGCTGCTACAGCTTGGCGAAATAGTTGCGCACTCGGCTTCGCCACCCTACCGACCGGCGCCGCCGTGGAGGTGGAGGTAATCTTCGAAATTATCAGCTAGAATCCCAAATCCTGTTTTTTCACATTTGGGATCTACCTGCGAAAAAGTTTTCGTGGGTGAAGTTGTAAAAAAAAGCTAACTGATTGCCAGTTCGGTTGGCACATACAGCGCTATGTGTAAGAATTGTTTATGATTATGGTTAATCTGGAGAAATCACAGCTATACAAAATTGGTGCGATTGCACGTTTAACGGGAATCACTCCTGTTACAATCCGGATGTGGCAGACCCGCTATGACGCCGTAAAACCGGTTCGTACAGAGGGAAAACAGCGCCTTTATACCGAGAACGATCTTACCAAACTGAGCTTATTGAAAGAGCTCACCGAGCAAGGGGATAGCATTGGAATGATTGCCAGCTTGAGTGTGGACGAATTGGAAAAACGTCTTAATGAACTGGAAGCAAAGCGTGGGCCAAAAGGAAATCAATCCAACCAAGCACCTATTAAAGTAGCCTTATTGGGATATGGAATCCCCCAACTAAGCAGCGCAGAAGTGGGTTCTCATGCCGCCCCTCTGGAATTAGTAGGTCAGTTCAATCCTGAAAATGCCTTATCTAAGGATGTCAAAGCATGCGAACCTGATTTGCTTATCTTTCAAATTGCCAGTCTTCAGCCAGACAGCTCAGATTTTATTCACCAGGCGATTAAGCAATCTGAAGCAATGGGAGCATGCGTGGTCTATGCTTTTGGCCCTAAAAAAGTGATTAGGAATTTGTCAACTGATACCACTATGCCACTGCGAGCTCCTGTCAATGTTCAGGAACTCACTCTAGCAGCCAATCATTTAGTAAGATCCGCGGACCGCCCACAAATCGATGAAGAAGGTGAAGGGAATGTGCAGCAAAGGCGATACAGCGATTCACAATTATGGGAAGTTGTAAACCAACCTAACGCGATTCAATGTGAGTGTCCCCAACATCTTTCACACATTTTATTTAGCCTAAACAATTTTGAGTCCTACATGAAGGACTGCGAAAACCGGAACACCAAGGACGCCGAAGTTCATCAATACCTCCACAATGTTGCCGCCGAATCGCGAGCTTGCCTCGAAAAAGCAATGGATAAACTTGTTGAACACGAGAATCTGACATTCAAATCGCAATAAAACCAGTAATTCCGGGGAAATATACTGTTTATAGTTTGTAGAGTTTTTTTCTTCACAAAAGGTTGACACATCTCTTTTTAGGAGTAGATTTATGTGCGCTGCAGCTATTGTAGCGATAAAACATAAACAAAAACTAATCCAGAGATCGTAAATGAAAAACCTTAGAACCCTTCTCGCCGCGGCTTTCACCCTAATGATCGCCACTCAACTTCAAGCGGGTGACATTGTGGATGTTGCTGCTTCGAATAAATCCTTCAAAACCCTAGTGGCCGCTGTGAAAGCAGCTGGATTGGTTGATACCCTCAAGAGCGACGGTCCCTTCACGGTCTTTGCTCCCAATGATGAAGCTTTTGCAAAGTTGCCCAAGGGGACGCTCGAGAGCCTACTCAAGCCAGAGAACAAAAAGCAGTTAGTCTCCATTCTCACCTATCATGTAGTCCCGGGCAAGGTGATGGCAAAGGATGTAAAATCCGGCATGGTTAAGACTGCCTCAGGCTCTTCTTTTAAAATGAAGGTGTCCAAAAAGGGAGTCTATGTGAACAAAGCCAAAGTGGTAGCCACGGATGTGATGGCAGACAACGGTGTGATTCACGTGATCGACACCGTAATCATTCCCAAGTCTAAATAAACGAACTCCCTAAGAAAAAAACGAACTCCAAAACAGGGAGGGGGGCGAATCCCCCTCCCTCAAAAAAAAAGGAAATAAGAAATGAAAAATCTACTAACCATTATCGCAATCACCGGCATTACAGCCGCAACAGCCCAAGCCAAAGATATTATGTCTGCCCTCGAAGAGTGCGGACAATTCAAGACACTTGTTACGGCCGTCAAGGCTGCTGGTCTCTCTAAGACGCTGGAAAGTAAGGGGAATTACACAGTTTTCGCTCCTAACGATCACGCATTCTCGAGGTTGCCTAAGGGTACTGTGGAAAACCTGCTCAAACCCGAGAATAAACAGCAACTTAAGTCTATTCTTACTTTCCACGTTTTGGGAGAAGCTCGCACTTCCTGCAGTCTCCAAAGCGGTGAATTAGAAACTGTGAATGGCGCCCACCTCGCAGTCAAGAAGTGGGGACATTACGTATTACTGAATAACAACCACACACGGGTGCGGGAAGCTGACGTGAAATTTGACAACGGAGTAGTGCACGTGATCGATCGTGTCATGCTACCCCCGAAACCAAAGACAGAATTCACCTCCACATCCACCAAGAATAAACCTGCCGACATTGTTGATACTGCTGTCGCGGCTGGGAACTTCAAAACCCTCGCAGCTGCATTAAAGGCTGCAGGCCTAGTGGATACCCTAAAGGGGAAAGGCCCATTTACGGTATTTGCACCAACGGACGAGGCCTTCTCGGAGTTGCCGAAAGGAACAGTTGAAAGTCTTTTGAAGCCTGAAAACAAAGACAAACTGATAAAAATCCTGACATATCATGTAGTTGCCGGAAAAGTTGAAAGCAAGGACATAGAGCCTGGCAAGGTTGAAACAGTTGCCAATGAAAAGGTGAAACTCAAGCTGAAGGACGGGCAAGTGTTCATCAACAAATCGAACGTAATTAAAGCTGATATCAACACCGCCAATGGCGTAATTCACGTTATAGACAAAGTCCTTCTCCCTAAAAACAGGACGCAGAAGACGAGTGCTAAGTAGATTCAACAAACCCATAACGAGGGGGATGGAATTAATCCATCCCCCTCATATAGAAGAGCCCTTATTCATGAAAAACACAGAAAAATTTGAAGTAAGA
>Ga0315321_10000992_pt1 | contig 21785 bp, 13 predicted proteins | sample M180m21515metaG_FD_203464 | JGI IMG/M metagenome (GOLD analysis project Ga0315321, IMG submission 203464) | Ammonia-oxidizing marine archaeal communities from Monterey Bay, California, United States - M1 80m 21515 | ecosystem: Environmental > Aquatic > Marine > Intertidal zone | place: USA...
AAAGTTTTTGAAGGATTTACAGAAGCTACTGTATAATCTTTTAAGTATACAGGATGGTCTTCTGTTAGTTTTAAATTATTTACTGTATATAAATTATCGTGATTAATTACAATAATTTGAAGTAAGTTTACTAACTCTCTACTTGAAGTCTCATTATTCCATGCCCATATTTTAGGACTTAGTTCTTTTATTGTATGTATAGATTCTAGGCCATTCTGAGTACTCACAAGCATATCTTCATGTATACATACTTCAGGACCGCCGCCGCCGCCTCCAGGACCGCCTGGGCCTTGTGTTGTTCCTCGAGTAGCTGTTAAACTTACGCTGTTACCATAAGTAGTAGTTCCTGAAAAAGTAGTTTCAGGTCCTGATAAAGTATCCGATTCTACAGAATTAGCTATAGTCCAATAAGGTCTGTCGCTAGAAGCAGAAGTTCCCGTACTTGCTGAAAGAGTTCCTGTTTCGGTTCCCGAATTTGCAGTTACACTCCATTGCCATATTGGAGAATAACTAGAGGTACTTATATTTGCATATGTATTAGTTGCAGGCGAGTAAGAGGCAGGATTTTCTGCAGATGCAGTAAAAATAGAACTTGCATTTACAGAGTACTGGCATTTTGCCCTGAACGTTTCTGTTGCATATCCTGTGTACGCTACGTAAGTATAGTTAAAAGTTTGTGCCGCACTGGAATCAAAAGTAGAATCTCGTAAAGCTATTCTATCATTTGCTTGGTCATTATAAAAACCTACACTAGCACCTACCTGCGCAGTAGTAGCATTAGTATAGTTTTTATGTCCCCAAACTCCAACTCTAGGTTGAGGTGCAAAAGGAAAGCCTGTGCTTGTGAACCAAGTAGTAGCCAAAGAACCCGCTTCTGCTCCAGATACTCCATAGAAGTTACTAAATTTTATTTCTCCACTAGCAGGAATGCTTGTTTCATTTGCAGGAATAGTTATTCCATCAGAGTAACTTCCGTCACGATAATATTCACTTAAAGAATGTGGAACAGTACCTCCAAGTTCGCCAGAGATACTTCTATTAGTACCTGCTGTAGTTCCTAGAGAGATTGCTCCGCTACTTTCTATTGGCATTTTTTAGCTCCTCTATCTCTGCCTTAAGTTCTTTTATAGCTTCCACCAATACTGGAATTACACCTTGATAGTTGACCACTTTATGGTTTTCACCTTCTCTTTCTCCTAAAGAATCTGTTTCTGTTACTAATTCTGGAATAACTTTTTCTACTTCCTGTGCAATAAAACCTAGTTGATTATTAGGTCTTTTCTCTTCTTTCCAGTCAAATTTTATTCCTTTTAATTGAGTAATTTTATCTAAACTGCCTTCTAAGTCTTGTATGTTTTCTTTTAGTTTAATATCTGAACTTACACTTGTAGAGTAAGCTACAATATCTCCATCTGCATGGAAGTCTCCACTAAAGCCAAAAAGAAACTCAGTAGTATTATTAAATACAAAACTATAAGCGGTGGGACTCGTCATATTCAGATAGTTTGCGTTTGACGTAGTGCCCCCAATCTTGTTTACTTTTTGACTTAAGTCTGAATCTAAATTTAGACTTCCTGACCCAGTGACTGTTCCATTTAATCCTGTGCCTCCAGATACAGAAGTTACTGTACCTGTATTAGTTGTAGCACCTGCTGATATACCATCTAATTTATTTTTCAAAGTAGTAGTAAAGTTCTTTTGTGTTAGAGAACCATCACCAACTCCTAAAAATGATTTTATAGCTGTTGAATTTGCAGTTCTATGGTAGTCATCAGATTGTTTTATCATAACCCCTACAACTCCGCTGCTGACAACATTATCAGTTGTATTTATATAGTTAGAAAATATATAACCACTTGAGTGTCTTTGTACAATAGTATTATTACTTGCACCTACACTAACAGTATAAGGAAAAGCATAATTATTCGCACCTGTTGCTATACCATCTAATTTAGTTTTTAAGGTAGTAGTAAAGTTCTTTTGTGTAAGTCCACCATCACCAACTGCTATAGCAGATGTATAATAAGGAGCTGCTGTATTCGTAGCTCCATTAGCTACATTTATAAAACTTCTTACTGCAGCAGCTGTGCCATGTCTTATGTAACCATCATTTCCTGTTTCTACACAAATTTGAGTAATTCCACTAGTTACAGTATTTGGTGTCGTATTGAAGTAATTTGCAAATATATAACCACTTGCATGTCTTTGTACAACAGTACCATTACTTGCACTTGCACTAACAGTATAAGGGAACGAATAGTTATTCGCACCTGCTGCTATACCGTCTAATTTATTATGATGAGTAGTTGACATTAAGCCAGCAATACTACCAGTTGCTTCCCCAATTACAGCATTCGTACCTGTAGAAGAATTAACTGTAATTTGATTTGTTGCTGTAGTAGTACTTAAGTTCGTTGCACCTGAGCCGCTTGAACCGTTTGAAGCAGTTGTTATTCTTCCATAAGCATCTACAGTTAAGTTTGTATTTGTATAACTTCCTGCGGACACTCCGCTAGTACTAAGTGCTACATCATTTGCATTTACAGTAATACCTGTGCCTGCTCCAACATTTAAATCTTCACTAAATGCTCCGGAAGTTGCAGTTCCTCCACCTGTTAAACCTGCACCAGCCCCTACACTAACACTCGTAATATCTCCACCACTAGCTTCTGAACTATCTCCCCCATCTCCTATGTAAAAACTTTCATTAGCAGCGGCTGTTATTTCTAAAGTTCTTGAAGCTGTATTATTATTTACAGAATTAACTCCACCTGTTCTATCTCCGGCACTTCCTCCTATAACTATCCAATAATAGTTATCTCCACTACTTGCAGAGTGACTAACAGATACTTCAAAGAAATTACCTTCTGCAATACTATTAGAGTTTGAAAAGTCTCCTCTAACAACATTTGCTTCTGCAAAAATAAAACCTGGCTCACTCTCTACATTTAGTGTTGGTCTAAAAGTATTTGCTCCTGCGTTACCACTTGTAATTTTACTTATAGTTCTTGTTGAGCCTATTGTAGATGCAGAAGAATAGTTTGCGCTTGTACCGTGCTTAATTGTTATTGTAACTGAATTAGGTATATCTGCCAATGCTCGACTTTCAGCTATTGAGGTCGTAGCACCAGTTGTGTCCCAACCAAACATATCCGAAGGTTTCTTTGCCTTAATTGTTAAAGTCTGGGCGTCGTCTAAAGTTATTTTTTGAGCATCTGCATCTGCAGAACCTGTTGTTGTTTTAGAAACAGTAGTTACTGCGGTTCCTGTATTTTGTGCTATTCCTGAAAAAGCTGACTCAGTAAAGCCTGTAGTAGCATCAAATAATTTTGTACCGTCTATAGTAAGAATATTAAAACCTTGTATCTGTCCTGTACCATCATTCGCAACTTTAAAAGGGATATAATCATTATCTCCATCTCCACCGACGGAAAGAATTGTTGCAGTTCCAGAACTGGGCGTAAATATCCTAACAGAATTTTCTGCTGACCCCACATCTAAAGCAACTCCTGAGGTACTACCTAAAGTAGCTGAAGTTGCGTTTAGAGCCCCTGCAGAAGTTACTCTGAAAGGTGCACTATTAAAAGTTGTATTTCCTAATTGTATTCCACTAGTACTTGCTTTGAAGTAAGAAGTTCCTGAGCCTATCTCTACTGTGCCCCCAAATGTTCCTGTAGCACCTGTAATACTACCATCAAATGTTCCTGAAGCACCTGTTATGTTTCCTTTAAAAGCAGCATCACCATTGCTGGCTATTCTGAAGTTTTTAGAAGCTATTGCTCCATTAGATAGAGTAATTCTTGTACCCGCCGTAGTAAAAGCTGAGCCATCAGAGGTACCTGATAAGTTTGCTGATTTTATACTACCGGTTGTTATATTATCTCCATCAATTGTTGTTATATTAGACCCATTATTAAATGTTCCCCCACTAAATGTTACAACTCCGCTAAAGCTTGTTTGTTGTACCACTGGGCTATAAGCTACTGAAATGGTACTAGCTGCTGCTGTACTCTCTGTTCCATAGTATCTTACAGTATAATGAATATTTGATGAAGTTGCATCTTGTGTGTTCGGACTATTAAGCCAAACATTGTTAGGTTGGTTAGTGGCTGTACTTATTCCTGTACCCGTAACAACTCCACTAGAAAATGTATAAGTATTGCCAGACGGTGCCGAAGGAGCTCCTGAACTTGTTTTTTCTTGGTATAGGTATCCTTGTATCGTTCTTAACCCATCATCTCCATCTTGTGGAGTTACCCCTGCTTTAGATTTAGATATAGTATACTTTCTAGTTAAAGTTTTTGTTCCTGTTCCACCATGTACACTTGCTGGTATGAGTGCTCTTACTGTGAATGTTTCAGCATTACTAGACCAGCTAGAACCTGTGAGAGCGTATGCTCCTGTTGATTGTGTTAGTGTAAGTGTTAAACCGTTTTGAACAGCAGTAGTACTTGTACCACTTGTTCCTGTATAAAATAGTACACTTGAATTTGTACTTACAGAAGTAGCCCCTACAAAAGTTTCAAAGACACCACCTGCATCATTATAAAAACCACTACCACTAGTAGTACCATTTGAATCTGTGGCTACAGTATGTGCGGCATTTGTTAAGTTACCTGTAACACCTCCAATACCTCCAGCACCATCTTGTACTGAGAATAATGTAATAACATCTGTTGCTTTTAGACTTCCGCCTTCAAACATCCTACATCTTATTTGTGTTTCTGAATCTAGTGCTGGTTCATCTCCATCTGCCAATGTAAAGGTAGTAGCTGTAGAAGCTATAGTACTCCCTGAAGAATCAGTAGTTATTTGAGACCAGTTTTGTCCTTGGTCTGTACTCTTATAGTAATCAAAAGTAGGTGTTACAGCATGCCCTTGAGGAGTCGCTGAAATATCTATAGTTGTAGAGTCATCTGGAGGACTTCCATTATCATACCTAATTACAAAGTTACTTGCAGCTAGTTTTACCGTTCTTGCATCTACTCCACCCCCTGCTGAGCCGTCTAGCCCTGCTGTAATTGCATAAGTTTCGCTGATACTGTAATTAGTACTACTATCAGTTATTATCTTAGCAATTATTGCATCAAAAGAAGTATCAGGTCTAAAGGTTAATTTAAATACGTTGACGCCTGAGTAAGCTCTAGGTAAAGTGTCTGCTAGTTCTATAGAAGTATCACTATTTATAAAAGTAACAGTAGTATAAAAACGAGTAGTTCCCGCTGCTCCAATTACTATTCTATCTCCAGGTATAAAGTCACCGTCAAAGTTAGTACCTGACCCTGTTAATACATTATTACCAATAGCTCCAGATATAGTACCTGATGCCTGAGTAATACCATTATTAGATGCTCCGACTTCTTTAATATATTCATATCCAGGAGTATTACCTGTAGCATCTTGAGCTGTTGTATCTGTATGAATTTGTACTGCTTTAAGTTTATCTGTAGACTCACTTGCATCAAATAATAAGTATGCAACAGCACTTGCTCCCATACCATTAAAGTTTTGACTATAACACGCAGCATTATTAGTAGAGTTACTATAAGTTATTCCATTTGGAGCGTCGAACTGATATCCATAGTTTTCAATTGAAACTGTGGACGTATTTATTGTTAAAGCTTTATTTAACACTCCGCCTTTAGGTATTAATCCAATTTTAGACAATGTATTTTCTAAAGATGAATTAAGAATTTTTATTTTTCTTTGTACTATATTTGATTTTGTACCATTAGTATTAACTGCTTGTAGTTTTACAGTAACAATTTTTGGACTATTGTAAGATATAATAATACTAGAGTCATTTTTACCTGCTGTTAGTTTCTTATATTTTCCCTGAGACTCTGCATTATGTTTTATCTCATAATGACTTATATGTTGGTATCTAGTACCATTACTGTTTGTAGGAGCTACCCAATTTACTCTTATTTTATTTTTTACTGTTTCAGGTGATTGGCCACTGTCATCTACCCCTTGATTTAAATCTTTTGCTAAAGAAAGAGTTAAAGAACTAGGTACCGGTACTACCTCATCATATGAAGGTAAACTATTAATATCTGTTCCTTGCTCTAATACATAGCCTCTATCTATTAGATCAAATTTAGCTGCTGCATACTTTACGGCTGTTATTGCATAAGTAGTTAGCTCTGATTGATTAATTCCAGTTACAACGTATTGCTGAGCAGAACCATTTGCTAAGTTACCTGCAGAGTTATATTCTCTAATTGCCCACATGTAGTCTTGACTAGGTGCAGAGGAGAAAGAGCCAGAAGTAGCTAAAGTAGTAGCACTTGCGGAAGTAGTTGTTATAGTTTGTGTCTCTACTCTAGAATTTGGGTTCCATATTAGATTTAATTCGTTGCCGCTGCTGTCTACAGCATTTGAAGCTTGTTCTTCTGTAGTAATTTCTACAACCGTTCCATTGACTTTTGCAAATCTTATCAGATTTCCTCTACTATAAGTAGTAGTTGCAGAAGCGTTACCTACATTATCATTTATTGTTCGTAACTCATCCCCTAAATATGCTCCGCCTTCAGGATATATTATAGATAATTTAAAAGTATTACCACTAGATAAGTCTAAAGCGCTATCTACATTGACTGAATTAGCTGATGAAGAACTAGATACTCTTCCACTATATCTTATGTTATCTACGTCTGCGTCTTGTATTAGTACGACATCTCCAGGTTTTAAGAATCCTGCATTAATAGAAGTAGCAAAACCAACTCCTTCTGTTTCCATTATTTCAGAAAGTAAGTTCCATTTACCAAATCTATGTGCTTGTCCTTTAGAAGTACAACCAAAAGCTACAACATCTTTAGGTATAATTCTACCTGTTTCTAAAATATTATTTGTATCTTCTACTATCTCAACTTGTTGTTTGAACATAGCTTCTGGGTCGTTCCAAGTTACTCTGATTTGGTTAGACCTAAATTGTTGTTTTGTTGAAGTATATTTAAAAGGACTGCTTACATTTGCTTTAGAGAAAGTGTATACAGGTTGTTGATATCTATTCTGTGAAAATTGTACTTCGCCATCTAACCAATACATCATTCCTCTAAATGTAGAAGCTACGTCTTTTAATACTTTAAGTGCTTCTGAAGCTTCTTTAAGGTATAAGTTTGCGGTAAATCTTGGCTCAAGTCCACCTTTACCATCAGAAACTAATTCATCACAATATCTAGCAATTCTATATAATGCGTATTTGTCTATTTGAGAACTATCTATATATTTTCCTAGTCCATATCTATTGTTTGATATTAAATCATAAAATACCCAAGCTGGATTATCTGTCCATACTTTAGTAGCATTTATATGTTCAGGAGCAAACGTTGTTAAGTCACCCCTAAAATTACCGTCCCATTTTTGGAAAGAGCCTGTATTACTTCCGTTAGTTACATTTCTATCGTACTCTCCTGAAGTTCTATCATCTTCTCCTTTAGGAAAATAATTAGTTGGTACTTGAACAAGTAGTCCTTTTACATCATAAGAACGTTTAGGTATTTTTGAAAAAGATTCAGCATCAAAAATTAAAGAGCCATAAGCAGCATAAGGGTAGGATAGTTTATCTTCTAGTATATGTTCTACTGTTTGTAAAGTACAAGGTGAGGTATGGTCATAATCGCCATGTCTAGCACTAGACGGTCCGATTCTTTCTATTCTTATTTGGTAACTCGTATAGGGTTGAAAATCTTTTGTACTAATCGTAAATGTTTCTATAAAAGGAGCTTTTGTTTCTGCAACAATTCTTCCTGTGTTAAAGCCATGTTTCCATCCAGCAGTATAGTTACCACTACCTCTTGCTACTAACTCTGCATCAGATATACCAAAAACTAAAGCCTCTGAAAATTTATTATCTCCTTCTCTTTTGAATCCAAAAAATATTCGCAACTCACACATGGCAGCAGCTTCATCACCACTACTCGATTTTGCTGCAATCATAGTTCCAAACTGAAATGTAAGTTTTACTTTATCTACTTCTGCAGGGTTTGCTACATTACTTGAATTAACTAGTACTGCCGAAGCAGTTGCGCTTCCTGCAGAGGTATTCCAGCCCCCAGTAGTAGTAAAATTATTACTTCCAATTATAGAACTTAAATTTGTAGCCTCAATCGCTTGTCCCGGCCCATCTACAATCGAAGAACTTCCTAAACCTGCTAAAGTATTTAAATAAGGTTGCGCTCTTGTACCGTTCATAAATGCATACTGGAATTGTTCAAAGTTATAATGAGTATCTTCTACAGTTTCTACAGGTGAGTTTATAACTGCACTAGCTCCTGAAACGTTTCTCCCTACAGTGCCATAGTCAGCTATATCTGCTAATACTATGGTGTTGGCATTAGTTATTGAACTAACAGTCGCTACTTTATCTATAGTTACTGTTTTATGCGCTATGGTTCTAGGTAAAGCTACATCTATATCAACTGTTTGTGCGTCTATGAATTTTACAATTTTAGCTACTAAAACTGAACTGGAGCTCTCGTAGCCTGCTCCTTCTATTCTTATATATTGGTGAGAGTTTGATGTTCCTATTTCTGTGTCTGCAGTTGCATCAGGATTAATAGAATTTAAATCTGTAGTATCAAAAAATCCAGAACCTGAGTGTGTTGTTATACGAGTTGTACCTGAAGTGCCTGATACTCCTTGAGAAGATCCGTTACCTGTCAACTGTTTCTTCGCACTTTCTATAGATACATTACGAGTTCCATCATCAGTACTAAATGTACTAAATAGTCCCTGCGCACTGGAATCTACTAGAGTTTTTGAACTTGCTGTATATGCACTGTTTGTTAAAGATACTATTTGATTCTTTGTATTTCCAATAGTAGCTGCTGTTTTATCTAAGTATATAGAGTTTGTTCCATCAACTAAGCCTTCTATAGGGCCTTCTGATACTAAGTCATAAACAACTGCTGTCTGATATTCATTAGGGCTATTACTAGTCCCAGAAGTAGTTCCAGCTCCATTGGCTTTGCCACCATTTGTTAAATTATAAAACTTTCCTAAATTTTTCATTATTTTTCCTGTGATTGTCCTACGCTATTATCAGAAACGACTGTGCTACCTGTAGCGGAATTATATGGACTGTTAGCATGGTAGTTACTTTTTATTGTTGTATAGCCTGATTGATTGTATAATATTTGGTCTTCTACAAACCCGAAATTAATAACAGAACCTCCAACTAATAATCTTCCATAAAGTAAAGGAACGGGAGCCCCTTGTAGTGTATTATTTTCAGGTCCATCATACAAATAACTCTTTCCTGCTTCTGATGGAGACTCTGGAGTTAAGTAACCTGTAACACCACTCATACCTAAAGTTGTTCCTACTACTTGGACGGCTCGTGTTGCTACTGCATTCATTGTTTGTATCTTTTTTAGTTCTGCTGCTGCTTCGGTTGCTTTAATTTGGCTACCTGAAAAACTACTATTTGCTGCTACTACTTGCGCTTCTGCGGCAGCTGTACTTTCTGCAAATAAACCATCAACAAACCCTGCACCATAATAAATTAATATAGCTCCTAGTATTACTTTAAAAACATCACTAGCCCCCGCACCTGCAGCTACTGGAGTTATAATTACTATATTTTTAGGTGGGGCTATCATTGCGTCTACTGTGCCCTCTACTAAATCTTCTCCATTTTGAATTGTAAAATCTATTCCTTTTTTTGCACAATCTGTCAAATATTCTTTAAACCCTTCTGTCTGACAATCTATAAGACGTAGCATATCACGAAAATTAGATACATTCATATCCCATTCCGCTCCAAACTTATCTCCTATTTCTCCCATTAATTTAACGTGGGTCATAAATTTCAACTCCTTTTTCTGGGTATGATACAATTAAAAATGGTATACCCAAAACTTTTGCAACATCTTTATCATGCTGACTTGGTTTACAATTCTGCATGTAGTGACTATGGACTACATATTTTATTTTTGAAATTAGTTGATACTTTGCGAAAGTCTTTGGGTCAATTTCAAATTGATTTTCTCCCAAAAATTTATTTTCACAAGGAATCCATTTCTCTTCTTTATTCTGTTCTATTATTAACCCACACATCTCACGTGGAGCTTCTTTCTCTGCATGAGAGAAAATTTCTTCTATAAACTTATTCAAAATTCTTAGACCCCGGAAAGCCTCCAAAAGGTAAAACTCTAAAAGTATTTACTGAAGCTTTTGCTCTCGAAGTAGCACTAGTTACACTTATTGGATTATACCCAAAACGTTTTCCACAAGAAGATAGCCTTTTACCACATTCATCAGCACGTCTCCAAAATTGTGTAAAGCCTGGAGTATTTCCTGTTGTTGATACTTTAGCTTTCCATGTAAAGTTATTGTGGAGTACTATTTCGTTCAATCTATCGTCAGTATAAACTTTATAAGAAGTACTCGCATTATAAGTGCTATATACTCTTATTGCATCAAAATTAGCATTAGACTCCGAAGGAGTACCTAAAGAGGATTTTGTTCCTGTTACATTTACAAGCCAGTACTTTACTACGTTGGTAACTGCAGATACATTTCCTAAGTTATCTATTTCTCGTGCTGATTCTCCTGTAGTTTTTATATAACTATTTATATCGAATGAAGTACTATTAGAAGCACTAGTATAATTAGTGTAAGAGTCAGAAGAGTTAAATATATACTCATCATCTAATGTGACGTATACTTTTTGAACCACACTATTATGTGTAGAAACTTGAAAAGTTCCTTCTGTATGCCAACTACATCCACCACATTTTGAAGCTTCTGCTAAATCTGGACTAGCTCCTTGATACTGCCATGGACATGCATTTGCTACTATTTGTCTTGCAGGTATTGTTACGCCTTGTAAATCAAAAGGAGAAGCAAGTTCAAAAACTATAGCCATATTATCTTTGCTCATTATTTTAGCAATAGTCCAAACTTGTCTAGTAAATTCTACTGATTGTACTCCTGAACCTGTGTCGGCAGACTCTCCTTGTAAGTATTTTTTTAAAGTTAATCTTCTTATAAATTTTTTACCAATTAAACTGTCTATATCTGTAGTACCTATTAAAGTTGTAAAATTATTTCCTATATTAGAAAAACTACAAGTAGGTCTAGTTATGGCTCCTGATACTTTTATATCGAAACCGTCTGCAACTACAGGGTAAGGCGCATATGTTCTTAACTCAGTATTATCTGTATAATCATACATTTGCAAAGAAGAACCGTCACTATCTTCACCAGGAGTTACATATGAAAAAACTCCTGTACTCTTTTCAATTTCAAATAATTGTATAAGAGGCGAAGCCTGTGTTTGTGACTGTAAATCTTGTATAATACTCATGACTCGTAAACTCTCCTAAAAGTTGCTGTTAAAGTGTAAAAATTATCGTAAGACCATGTTTGAGACCATTCAGAGCAAACTACTTGAATACTTCTTTCATTTCCACTAGAATTAGTATCAGAAATTACATATGCAAAAGCAGTTACTGCCCCTTTAGTTTCAAAGAAATCAACAATATCGTCAATATCTGCTTTTGGTCTATTTGCAAATGATAGACCAAATTGTTGTGGAGTATTATTTATGCCGTCCGCAATTCTATGCTCATACCCATCCCCGAAAGTATTTAAAAGTATTTTTGGTTTGTTTGTTAAAGTTAGTCCTTTATCTGGTACTACAGTACCTAGTGAACCTCCTACGTTGAATCCTATTGCCATAATCTATTAATAAGGACTTAATTGTCCGCCTGGTCGTTGTTGTTTTTCTATTTCGTTTTGTACTGCTTGAGCTATTGATTGCCCCATTGCTACCATATCAGCGCCGTCTGAAGTTGTTGAAGATTCTCCAGTTGTCATGTTAATAGATACATTAACATTTCCTCCCATGCCTCCACTTACTGGTATTGATTTTCCATCAGGTAAAGGTACGACTGCTTCATTTCCATGCATAATTGCAGGATAGCCTTGCTTAGACCCTGAGAATACTCCGCCGCCTGCTGCGTAAGCTGGCGTAATACCACCTTTTGCAAATCCAAAGAAAGAGCCTATAGTTTTTAAGAACTTCATGCCACCACTATCTTGGTCAGACCCTATTCCTATATCTCCTGTCTGGTAGCCCATTCCTTTTTGGATGCCATCTATATGAGCTTGTCTAATAATTGATGCACCTTTTTGATAACCTTCTAATTCTTTATTGCCAAATAAGAAGTTTGAAACTCCAGTAGCCATTTGCTCTGATATTTGTTTTGAGGCACTTTCAAAAACTCCTTTTGCAACATTTGCTAATCCTTCTGATAAACTACTATTTTTTCCTGTCATTAAAGCATCAAAAGTTCCTGCTAGTCCTGATTCTAAGCTATTTTTCATAGCTTGCTGTATTTGGTATTGTTTGTCAAGATTTTTTTCAAGTTGTATTCCTTGAGCCATTAGTAAATCTAGTTTACCTTGTTCCATTTGTACTTGGGCATCATCCATTGTTAGCCCTTTCTTTTTTAACTCGTCTAATAAAGTTTGTTGGTTTGTTTGATTTAATATATTCTGAGCTCTGGCTCCTTGCATTTTTAATTCTTTGGCTTGTCCTTTTGTAGCTCCTACCTGTAAAAGAGCTAAATTAGTTTGCACTTTAGTCTTATCTTTTATCATGTCCATTTCTATCCCATGAAGTCTTTTGGCTTCAGCAACAACAAGCTTTCCATATTTTGTCATAATTTTGGCTGCTCTGTCATTTTGGGCTTCTTGTGCATTCTGTTGGTCTTGTCCAGTTGTACTTGCAATAAGCTCTGCACCTGCAGATAAAGCTTTATTATCCTTATCAATATCTTTCAATTCTGCTCCTGTTAAAAATGTTTTTAACATTGACATTGTTGCACCGTCAAATACCTTTCCACCTGGCGCAAATTTTATATCTACCAAGTTTTTTGCATAAGACTCTCCTAACCCGTTTAAAGATTCTCCTACTGCACTAATATTAGTCGTTAATCTTGTTAACTGTGTTTGAGGCGCTTTAAAACTTCTCAAAGCTTTAGAAAAATCTTGTGCAGAACTTGACATTATTTGAGTAGTTTGTGCTAATCCTTTCATAGTATTTTGAGCTATTGTCCCATCTTTTTCAATTTCTTTAAAAACTGTAGTTAAGTTTTCGAAAGCTCCAGAAGATAAAAGTGTTTTGTTTTCGTTTTCTTCAAGAGCTACATTTATTGCTTTTATTATCTTTTCATGTTGCTCATAAGCTGCCCCACTTTTTGTAAGTAAAGTTTGTTCGGCTATAAGAGCTCTTTTTACTCCTTGTAAACCTTTTACCTGGTCGTCTGAAAAATTACCGTATTCGTATTGTTGACGGCCTTTACCATCATTGTTATCATACGTAAACAAAGAACCAAACGTTTTTTGCATCATACTTAAATTCTGACCTGATACTCCTTCAGAAAACCCTGACATAATAGTACTAAAGTCTAGATTTGTTAATGCTTTGGAAGTAGCTAACATATTAGCTAGTAATGTATTGTGAGTTTTTAAGCTATCTATTGTTTTTTCTAAATCTTCAGCATTTCTTGAGTATAAATCTCCAAATACTTGTTGTGCTGTTTTATACTTTTTTTCTGCTTCGTCTGACTTATCCATAAATTGTTTAATAATTCCAAATAGAGAAATCAATATACCAGCATATCCTAAAAATGATACTGCTTTTGATAGCCCTCTACCTAGAAATTTCATGGTACCTACAAATCTGCCGTACTCTGCTTGCATAAGGTACAAAGAGCCAATAAATTTATTTTTCATCCTATCTACGGCGCCGCCTTGGTCGGCTTGCATCTCTAAGTTATGCGCTTTTAATACTAATACCATTCTTTTTGATTCATTTCTTGTAAATGTTGTATAGTCTAAGAATTTAGATTTTTTTGCTTGTAAAGACCTTTCAAAGTTTTTTAATTCTTGTTGAGTTTGTAACTTGCCAAATTTTGCTTGTCCTGCTTTATTTAGCATTCCTGTTTGCCCTACTCTATCTCTCATTCCCTGTACTTCATTTCCTAAATTCATAGCAGGTACACTAGGGGTTATGGCCTTTAAAAGACTAGTACCTGTAAATACACCTATACCTGCTGTTGCTAAAGTATTTTGTTGTAGAGCAGTGGCCATAAATTCTGCCATAGGACCTATTGCTCTTTTTAATGAGTTAACTAAATCATCAAAAGCTTTCGCTAGTTTAGTAAGTTGATTAGTTTGAGTTTCTACTCCTCCAAACTTTTCGAGACCTTGTGCTAAAACTTCATTAACTACTGATTGAGATTTCTCAAATATATTTAACTGTTTAGCGCTTTTATTTATAGTTAATGCATATTTTTCTGCTGCAGTTTCTAGTCTTAAAATAATACCTAATTCATCTAATAGTTCTGGTTCTGCTTTTACAGCACCTCTTACTAATCTGTTAAATGAATCTGTTAAATCTCTTCCTAACATAAGGGAAGCATTTTTTGCAACAACACCAAGTTGATTAATTTGTTTTGCAGATAAACCCGCTGCTGTACCAATCGCTACTGATTGAGCAGCTTCTGCAAAAGCTAACTGTCCATCTGTAGCTGCTTGTAGTTGTCTTGTTAAAATTGATAAAGATTGCCCAGTTCTTGTAGCATATTCAAATTGTCCTTGTTCTAAAATCCTTAAGTCACTAGCACTTTGTAAAAATCTAAAAGCTGCTCCAATAGCAAATATATTAGCCGCTAAGGTAGCATATGCAGGTACAAGTCCACCTGTGATGCCCTGAGCCATCTTTGAAAAGTTTTTAGTTTGGTTTGATGATTGACGTGATGCGCCTTTAAAATTACGGTTTAGAGTTGCTTCAGAACGGCCAAGCTTATCAACAGCTTTACCCGCTTTTTTAGTTTGACCTTCAAATATTTTAAGAGTACCGTCATCTCCTATTTTAAAGATTAAATCCGCTACATTAATTTTCTTTTTTCCCATTTTACTTTTTTAGATTTGCAGAATTTATTCCGCCTTTTGCTGTATTTTTTGAAGCTTTTCTTTGCCTTTCAGCTTTCTTATTAATAGCACCAGAATTTCTAGCCTCTATATGCTTAATAAAATATACAATAGTTTTTCTATCTTGTACTTCCCATATATCTAACATAGTACCGAGTGCAGACATATCTTTCCCCATATAATGTCCACTCATACCTTCGACTCTATCGGGCAATAAATCATGCACAAAAAAAGCCACCTGAACTTCATAAGGATAATCTCCTATTTCGGGTGGCATTTCGTCTGGGTCAGGTTCAATACCTTTTTGGTCACATATTTCTAAATAAGTGTCCATAGGTATTTGTCCTTCTTTATAATGTTTATCTAATAAACCAAGTATCTGAGTTACTTGGTCTTGGTAAAATTTTCCAGGTCGCCTGTAACTTCAGTTACCCAAGTATCAAAGTCAGCTCCATTTTTCATTAATGTTTCTGCATTTTCTACTGAGAACTTTAATTCATCTTCAGGTTCTTGTCCACTTATATCTACTAATAGAAGCTCTTCTAAGTACTTATATTTGAGTCCTTTCCACCCTTTTATGACTGCTTTACAGTATTCTGTTAAAAATTTATCCTCATCAAGAGTCTCTTCGAAAGCTCTTGTTTTTCTGTTTAATTTTTGAGATACACATCTACTTCTGAGTTTGATGAGTTCTTCTCTTGCTAAGTAACATAGGTCTACTGAAAATCCATTTAATGTTGGATAGTCGACTGTTACTGTTTTACTTGGAGTTAATAAACTCGCTAGTGATACGTTTTGTTTTTGTTCTGTCATTCTTTTTTCCTATAAAATAGGGAGGGACTGTGCCCTCCCCGTTAATTTAATTATTAAGTTACTGCAGGTCCTACAAACTCCATTGTTATTTCGTCTGTACCGTCTACTGATGTTGGTAAAGCATGGAAAGTAGTTTCTAAACTTACGATATCATCAATTGAATGTGTTGGTACTTCTAAATGACAAGTTGGTAAAGTCATAGTAATTCTTGGGGTATTCCCTGTTCCGCCAACAACAAATACTAAGTTGAAGTCATTTGTTATTACTGAAGTAGATTCAATAATATCTTCAAATAAATCTGCACTTGAAGCTCCAGAAGCTGGGGTATTTAAGTAACAAGTAAAACTACCTGAAACATTCCTTGTTCCTGTAACGTGACCTAAAGGTTGATTTACAATACCTAGAGTTTCAGGAGTTAGGAAACTAATATTGTTACCAATAGTAACGTTTCCGCCTGTTAGTGTTAAACTGTAAGCAGTTTGAATGTCTCCTTCTGCAGTTGCAGTAACTGCTAAATCTGTTAGTCTGTTTCTAATGAAATTATTAGTATCAGCTGCTGCTGTTCCTTCTGAAATATCTACTGTAGGTAGTGCTGTTGCTTCAGTAATAATTTGACCAAAACCAGACCAGTTTGCTGTTGCAATGCCATCAATATCAAAATCAATTGAAACTTCATTTACTACACAGTCTGCAATTTTGTAAATAGTTGGTGATGTTTTACCACTGCCCATTTCAAAAAATAAATCAAACGTATCCAAAGCTACGTTATTAGATTTTGCAAAAGTTAAGTCAGCTCCGTTTGCGTCTGCTGTTACAAATCCTGGGCCAGTGTTACCACTTGCTGTAGTTCCAATCGCTGCATTACCTGCTAAAGCATTCCATAAAGCTTCTTCTACTACATGCGAATGTGCTGCTGCGTGTTCTCCGCCAGTACCACCGCCACCTGATGTAAAAGGTCTAATGTATGTTGAAAAAGACCATTCTGCTGGGGCATAAGAATCAGTAAACATTTGTCTAGCTCTTCTACTTACTCCTGCGGTTGTGGCCATCTCATTCAGAGTTACCTCTGTCGTGTTTGTCGCCTGAGAAAAACTAAAGCCATCTAGTACAGGTATATTATATCCTGTCCCTGATGAGTCATCTAAGACTACTTTGGTATCTCGACTAAAATAAAATGTATCTGCCATTTTAATTTCTCCTATATGTATGAAAAGAGTTTTGGCTAAACTTTAGTTTGCCGCTACTGTTTTCTAGTATTGAACTGTGGTGATTATCTCTCCGATTCCAAACGGGTCTAATACGCCTTCGTCCGTATCAATACTGAGAATACTTGTTTGAATTGTACTTTGTACGTTTCCTAAGTTATCAGTATATGTAATTGGGTTGTTTGTTTCTATTACTGTCTCTACATCTTCCATTAATTTTTCCAATGCTTCAACAGGGTCATCTTCATTTACGTAGCAACGAAAAGTTAAAGTTAAGTATCTAAACTTTTCTCCTGCTCCTAAATATTCTCTTGTTTCGCTACCTGCATTAATATGTATTGCGGGAAACTCTTCAATTTCGTCCCAAAACTTTAATCTGGGTTCTACGCTTGAAACAGTGCTTAAAAAATTGCCTGTTCCATTTATAGTAAGTAGTTTTGTAACAAAAGCATTAACAATAGCACTTCGTCTTGTAGTGTAGCCTCTTTCTGCCATTATCTTCTCCTAGTTGTTATAAACTTATTTCCTGTTATTTGTTGTGCAATCTCTCTTACTGTACCACCTATTAGTCTTCTTGGGTCTCTGTTTACGCTTCCCATTGCTCCACCGGGTTCAAAAGTTTGATAAGGGTCTTTCATATAAGTATAGTCTATTTGAGTACCTCCTCTTGGTCCCATATTAACATTGGTAACTTCTGCACTATTTCTAAATCTTCCTGTTCTATTTCTTAGTGCAGGTGGATGCATTTTTAATAACATAGCCTCTGGCAGTGCTGCATTTATTAGTTCTTTTAGTCCTACTGCGCTTTTTTGATTTTGTACTTTTCTTGAGACTCCTGCTTTCTTTGCTTTGCTTTTTCCAGCAATCATACCTGTAGCTATTCTTGTCCCTTTTGTTTTATTACTAAACTTTCCTTTATTACTTTTTTTACGTGGCTTTGCATTTTGTAAAGCCGCTCTTTTATTAACTTTGTATCTCATATCAGGTTTTCCTGATTTAGTTACAAAATTAGTAACAACTTGAGCCAAAGCTGCATCTTTCGCCATGTCAGACATAGATTTTGATGCTTGATAGTTGTGGCTACTTAGTCCTAAAGGACTATTTAATAGTTTATCTTCTATACTATCTATTATTCTATTTACCGAACGAGAATCTGCATGTGCCATATAGCCTTGATGCTGGTCGCCTCCTTGATGGATTTGAATACGTATAATCTTATCAGCATTTACTATCGAGCTAATAGTCTCACTATTTATTATAAACTCATTGTCTAATTCTGCTATTATATCATTAAAAGCTTTATTATATATAAGTTGACTAGTAACTCCGTCGGGCAGTTGCATACCTTCGGCTTTAATATCTTTTAGCTGCTCTACTAAAGATACTACAGGCACTGAAGTATCATTTACTTCCCCGGTACTGCCATAAACGTTTTGACTTGCAGTAGGGCCGTGTAGTCTTAGTGCTCTAGAACTGTTACCTACAGAGCCTATATTTCTTGCTCCGTAGCCTTTTTGTCCTGTTTTAGGTACTTTTACTCCTGCAGTTTTTCTAGCTAGTCTTAGAGCTTCTCTGACCATTGTATACCACAAGGCATTTATAACTTGTCTATTTTGAGTACCTTTTGAGCCTATTTGCATACTACCTGCATAAGTAACGGTAGGACCTAAACTATTTGCAGTTAACATACCTTGTCTGAGATAAACTGCTAACTTCATCCCTCCTACTCCACGCTGCCTATATCCTACATAATTAGCTAGTGCACTTTCTCCTTCGTGTTGGTTAGGATGAGCAAATATTTTATATCCGTGTTTTTTATGTATATTTTTTATATTTCTTGGTGTATATACATTTCTAAACGCTTGTTCTACAGCATTCTCTAAAATATTTCTTTCTGTTGCTAGTAACGGTGCTCCATTGCGAACATTTAATATAGCGTCTTCTATAGATGCGAAACACTCGTCTACAGTAGTAATCTTATTAAAAGTAAGGTCAAAAACTGAGTCTCTATATTGTCGGTCTCTTGCAATTGAGCTATTTGCAGCTAGTCTTATGTCTTTTATTAAAGAACGTACTGACATTATATAATAACTCTATATAAATCAAGTACTCTTTTTATATGGTCTGGGAAATCTGTATTGTCCCTAACTCCTGAAGTTCCTTGATTCTGCAATGTCGCTCCTGCTATTGTTCTTCTTTCTTTATGTTCGTCTTTGAGATAGTAAGTAACTAAATCAAATAATGCTAATTTCAAGTCTGCTGGTGCTGCGGAGTATCCTGCTTTGTATTCTATCTCTACACTTCCGACACCATTTGCCCAATATTTTTCGCTTCCAGAGTCCGTTGTACGGACAATTGAATCGCTGGCAATATCCACGTAGTATTCATAACTACCTGTGGTTAGAGTTTGGTATGCCTCTGAATAAGTTCTTCGTTCTTTAACTGATTCTACTGATACCAACGGGCTCTCACTTACAATAATAGTAGTAGTATATTTATCCCTTATGCTAAAAGTCTCTGTCTTTGCAGAGGAGAAGTAGTCAACAAATGTTGTACCACAATACTTTTTTGCAAGGTCACTAACTTGGGGAACTATAATATCGAGGCGCTGGTCTTCTTTCTGACCTGTAATGCCCTCTGCGTTTTTATATTCCTGTACTGTTATTAAGTCTGCCATAATTAAAAAGGGGGAGTGTTAGGTACACTCCCTGAAACCGTATTGTGCTAATATTAGCTAGCTTTGTACATCCAAGCCCATTTAGAAGTTGCACCGTCAATTAAGTCAGTGAATCCTAATCTCTGAGAAGCCACTAAGACTCTTCTTTGATTAATAACTTCGTAGTCAGATTCTACAGTAACGCCTCTTAATCTTGGCATTACATAGTTTCTTGGGTTAACAGCGATAGCTCCGAACTTAGAAACTGCTGGTGTAGCAAACTCGTCACATAATAGTACTCTTGAACCGAATACTTGACCAATTTCACCAGAAAGCTTAGTAGCCATGTCGCCAACTAGGTTAGCGTCTTGGAACTCTGCATCTTCTAATAGTTCGTAGTATGATCTTTGTGAAACAATATATACTACTTCACTTGGGTTCACACCATATTTACCCATGTTCTTTCTCATTTCAAGTAAGTCAGTTGCTACAATTTTATCAGTTGCAAAAGCAGTTGCTGATTGTGTGTAGTCACTGTCATTTCTTGCTAAGTGTAGTAAACCTTCGAAAGAAGCTCCACTAGTACCGAATACTCCGTCAGCATCATCACCAGCTAGGATTGAGTTTTCAATTGCTCTAGCGTGTGATCTTACCATTGATTCTCTAATTAAAGGAAGGATTGGTAAGATTGCATCTTCTTCAGTTTCATTACCTAGGAATGATTGAGAGATAAGTTTTTTAGTTGAAAGAGTTCTTTCAGCCATAGATACCCCAGCATCGTCACCATAAGAAGCAGACCTCATATCTAAATTGTCGTTTGCTACAGCAGACCCTGAAGTAAATTCAGCGTAACCGCTATCTGGTAAGATTGGGATAATCATGTTTGCAGAAGTCATTGGTACTTCTCTAAATAGAGGAGCTAAGACTAATTCATTTTGAATATCTCTTTCTATGTTTGTTGAAACGATTTGTTCGAAATCAGCTGATGAAACATTTACACCTGAATGAGTGTTAACTTTTTCCATCACACTTTTAGCAACTTCACTGTCCCATCCTTTACCAGTCGCTAGACCAGCAAATTTTGCGTCGAGGATATCTTGCTCAAAAGTTTTCTTCCAATCGCCTTGACCATTTCTGTCAGAGAAATGTCTTTTAGACTCTCTAATATTCATGATTTCTTCTGATTTCTCAGCTAACTGAGATTCTAGGTTTTTAACAACTGCTTCTAAATTAGAATAGTTATCATTAACTCTAGTTTCCACGTCATTCATTAGCTTTTCAGCTCCTGATAGACCTGCTTCAACTATAGTTTTAGTTTTTTCCTGATCTGCTACTTCAGCAGCTTTTTGAACTTCGGCGTCGTCAGTTGCTTTTTGAGCAGCTTCGTCTGCAGCCTTCTGTTCAGCAGCTTTTTGTTCAGCTTGTTTCATTGCAATTTCAGCAGCTGTATCTGCAGCTACTTGCTTTGCGAATGCCTCAAGATTGAACTCTGAGTTGCTTTCAGGAGATTTATTTTCTTTTGACATATTTGTCTCCATGTTATGGGATTCCTCCCTTCTTGGCTGCTCAACATTAACAGCGTCTGCTGATTCTGCTGGGTTAGCCTTATAAAAAGTTTGCTTATACTTGTTGTAATCTTCCATACTATCAAATGACTTGCTTAAGCCAAAGGTTGCCCCTTGGTTGCAAGGTACTGATACTACAGAGACTTCGAAAAGTTCCGCGTCCTTTATTTTGTATCCATCGGTTTCTGTCATATAATCGGCTTCCTTGACTTTGAAACCGACAGAAAAAGCTCCAAGGACACCGTCTTTAATTAATTGCGTTACATCTCCAGCAGCTTTTGATATCTTTGCAGATATTTCTAAACCGTTTTCTGTAACTTTTAAATCTTTTGCACGACCAATTGGTTTGTCGTAGTTGTGATTAAACAAAATAATTGGATTGTTTTTGAAATTCTCTAATCCACCTTTTGTCCATGCATCGCTTTCAATAATATCTCCAGCTCTGTCAATACCATTTGTACTTGCAGAACCTTTAATATCTATACCGCCATCATCAGTTTCACCTAATGATTTGAAAGTGCTAGTCCAATGATAAATTTTACTTGACATCTTTTTTCTCCACTTTCTTAGCAGGTGCTTTTTTCTCAGCAGGTGCTT
>Ga0315321_10000994_pt1 | contig 21751 bp, 21 predicted proteins | sample M180m21515metaG_FD_203464 | JGI IMG/M metagenome (GOLD analysis project Ga0315321, IMG submission 203464) | Ammonia-oxidizing marine archaeal communities from Monterey Bay, California, United States - M1 80m 21515 | ecosystem: Environmental > Aquatic > Marine > Intertidal zone | place: USA...
CAACTGGTCACGCAAAAATATTAGTGGGATTAGAAAATGCAAACTTTATTGCTAATAAAATTATTGAAAAAAAACTTTCCGTTAGACAGGCTGAAAATCTTGTAAAAATTTTTAAATCCAAGAATAATCGACGTATAGGCTCAAAAGATCCCAATATCAAAGATCTCGAAAATTCTATCATAGAAAAGATTGGAGTAGATGTTGTGATTAAAAATAATAAAAAAAATAAGGGATCAGTTAGTTTTTTTTACAAAGATATTGATCAATTGAATAGAATTATTGAGATTATAAAAGATAATTATTAGTTTTAGACAGAGCTGTTAATAATAAAATCTGTAGTAATATTAACTGAGAATTGTGGGTTTTTTTTCATTAATAGCTCAATTTCATTTCCTTTAACCATTAAAGTTTTTGCTTCATCAAATTTGATTGCTTTAATTTGTTGTTTTACCACATCTTTTTCTTTCCAAAAAATAGGAGGTTTATATGAAGATATTACAATATCAATATTTTTTTTATTATTTATTTCAAGGTGAAGTTCTATAAGCCTTTTCAATTTTGATAAAAAAGTCCTTAATATTAAAATACAATCTTCCGTATTAAAATTATTTTCATTTAAAATCCTAATTAACTTTTTTTTATTTTTAGATAAACAGCTATCTACTAATTCTGAAATATCATAATTTTCTGATAAATTTGTTATTTTTAAAACATCATCAATACTTATATTTTTTTTATTTCTTGAAAAATTTTCTATTTTTTGAAGTTCATTTTTAAGGTTTATTCGGTCACCTTTTGCTCTTTCAACAATAATATTAATTAATTGTTGAGAGACGTTGATATTTTTATCTCTCATAATTTTTTGAGCTAACAGACTTAGCGTTTGATTATTATCTTCATAGAAAGCAATGCACACAGTATTGGTCTCTTTTTCAAAAAAATTACGTATTTTTGATCTTTTATCTAAATTATCCGCAATTAATATAAGTGATAATTCATCAATATTTTCTTTAATTACTTCTTCTATAACTTTGAAAAATTTATCAGATACCCTTTTAATAATAATTAATTTTTCATTTTCAAAAAAAGACTTATTAATTAAATTGTCTCTAAAGTTTTCAATATTCTTAAGTATTTCAGCTTCTTCATAAGTAAAAATATTTTTTGGAAGAATTGGTTTTAATGTTTCTTGAATAGTTTCGTCAATAAGACCTTTATTATTGCCGTATAATAAAAAAAATTTATTTTCATTTAGTTTTTTTTTTTTTAATTCAAAATATTTTATAATCATTTAAAATTTAAAATAAATATTAATATCTTCTATAATTTTATTTTTTAAATTATTTTCAATATCAACTTGGTATTCTTTAAACTTAAATTTATTTTCTTGTACATTATATGAAAAATCTTTTGAAAAAGTTTTTTCTCTAGTTAGATTATTGTCATTATCAAAAAATGATAATTTTACACTTATATAGGTTTGGTAAGAAGTTACTTGACCTTTAGAATTTTTAGAAGTTTCAACAATATTTTTTTTACTATCTAGAATTAATTTTTCTAGGGATTTATTATTTGCAATAGTTTTTATGCCTAGAATTGAATAAATTTCTCTACCCAATTCTTTGTTTCCAATAAATTCAACTTTTCCAACCTTAATTTCAATTCTATTTTTATCCACCTTATAAATTGGTTGGTATCCACAAGATGTCACTATAAAGAATAATAAGATAAAAATTTTTTTCATTATCTAATGATTACATTAATAATTTTATCTTTCACATAAATTGTTTTAATTATCTCTTTATTTTCAGTATATTTATCAATTAATTTATCCTGTTTTATTTTTTGCATTAAAATATTTTCATCTAAATTTTTTTTAACAGATATGATTGATCTTTTTTTTCCATTAACTTGGATCACAATATTGACCATGTCATTTTCGATAAGATCTTTTTTAACAATTGGCCAACTAATTTTTTCTTTTACATTTATTTTTTCCAAACATTCATTTGAAATGTGTGGAATTACAGGTGTCATCACAATTAATATCTTTTCGTAATTTTCTTTTAAATTCGAATAATGCATGTCATTAACAATTATTTTGTTATAAAATCCATATATCTCATGAAATACTGCAATTATTACGTTATATCTAAATTTTTCTAAAGCTAAATTAATCTTATTAATTGCTTGATTGGTAAATATTTCCAATTCTTGATTAAAATCTAATTCTTTTTTTTTTAAAACTAATAAAATCTTTTCATTCATTAACCAAAATTTTTGAACATATTTATAAGCTGAAGACATTCCATTTTCAGACCACTGAACATCTTTTTCTGGTGGACTATCAGATAAAATAAATAATCTTACTGCATCTGCACCAAATGAGTTAATCATCTTTTCAGGATCAATAGTATTCTTTTTAGACTTTGACATTGACTCTGACGGACCAACAAAAACTTTTTGATCAGTTTTTTTTTTTATAAAAAAATTAACCCCATCTTTTGAATCAACTTCTTCAGGGCTCAACCAATTATTACTATTATCTTTATAAGTTTGATGACAAACCATTCCTTGAGTAAATAAACCTTCAAAAGGTTCGATCATATTTATTTTTGCATTATCTAAACTGATCGCTCTCATAAAAAATCTCGAGTATAATAAGTGTAAGATGGCATGTTCGACACCTCCAATATATTGATCTACTGGCATCCAGTATTTTAAATCTTTTTCATCAAATGGATTATCTTTATTTTTTGGTGAACAAAACCTTAAAAAATACCAAGATGAGTCAACAAATGTATCAAGAGTATCTGTTTCTCTTGTGCATTTTTTTCCGTTAATGGTGACAAATTTCCAATCTTTCTGAGAATCGAGAGGATTTCCATCTACATTTAAATTGTCGATATCTGGAAGAGTTACTGGTAGATTTTCTTCAGGAATTGTAACTACTTCATTATTTTTATCATATGCAATTGGGATCGGGCAACCCCAATATCTTTGTCTTGAAATTCCCCAATCTTTAAGTCTATAATTTATTTTTCTATTACCTAAATTATTCTTTTCTAAAAAATCAATTGTTTGGGAAATAGATTCTTTGGGAGCAGATAAACCGTTTAAGAATTTTGAGTTAATCATAATTCCTGGACCAGTATGTGGTTCGTTTTCAACCTTGAAGGCATCATTTTTTTCTTTAGGCCTTACAACGGTATTAATTTTTAAATCATATTTTTTTGCAAAATCAAAATCTCTTTGATCATGAGCTGGACAACCAAAAACAGCACCAAATCCGTAATCCATTAAAACAAAATTTGCAAAATAAACAGGAACTTTATCATTTTCATCTAATGGATTGATTGCTAATAAATCTGTTTTAAATCCTATCTTTTCAGCTTGAGCAATAGACTCCTCTGTTGTTCCAGTTTTTGAACACTCCTCTTTAAACTTGATAAAGTTAGGATCATTTTCATAATGTTTGGAAAAAGGATGATCTACTGAAAGTGCTAGAAAAGAGAAACCAAAAAGAGTATCTGGTCTTGTCGTGTAACATCTAATAGAATTTATTTTTTTTGAACCACTAATTTTAAAGTCAATCTCACAGCCATAGGATTTTCCAATCCAGTTTTTTTGCATTGTTTTTACCTTTTCAGGCCAATTTTCGAGTTGGCTTAAATCATTTAGAAGTTCCTCTGAAAAATGTGAAATTTTAAAAAACCATTGGTTTAATTTTTTTCTTTCAACAATTGCTCCTGATCTCCAACCTTTTCCATCTACCACTTGTTCGTTTGCAAGCACAGTGTTATCTACTGGATCCCAATTTACGTAACTTTCTTTTCTATAAACCAATCCTTTTTTATAAAGATCTAAAAAAAGTTTTTGTTGATGTTTATAATAATCTGGTGAGCAGGTAGAGATTTCTCTATCCCAATCAATGGAAAGTCCAAGTTTTTTTAATTGATTTTTCATTGATTGAATATTTTCTTCAGTCCATTTTTTTGGACTTAGATTATTTTGTCTGGCTGCATTTTCTGCTGGCATACCAAAAGAATCCCATCCCATTGGATGAAGAACATTATAACCTTGAAGTGCCTTATATCTTGCAAGAACATCTCCAATTGCATAATTTCTAACATGACCCATATGAATTTTTCCAGATGGATACGGAAACATTTCTAGACAATAAAATTTTTTACCATTTTTTTTTAATGACTTGAAAGAATTATTTACTTTCCAAAATTTTTGCCATTTATCTTCTGTTATTTTAAAGTTATATCTGTCCACAATTTTTATTTTTGAATTAATCTCTGTCGTCAGATGTAAGAATTGTATTTAAATCTCTTTTTGGCTCAGCATCAATCATGTCTTTCTTATATTTTGCAGCTCTTTTTAAAATTGAAACCTTTAATTCATTTTCAATTTTAGGATTACTTTGAGAAATTCTACAATTAATATTTTTTTCACATTCCTTGCTAAAAACAGTAATCTTTAATGCATCAGTTCTAATTTCATTAGAAAGAAATCTTATGGAAATTTTGACTGATTGATCCGAACTAGCCTCGTCGTTGTACCAGTCTGTTATTATCAATCCACCGCCATAGTCAGCAGATGTTAGGGGCATAAAATCTAAGATATCCAAGCTTGCTCTCCACATTTCATTTGAAGTAGCAAAATTAAAATCTCCACCTTTTTTATCTTTTCCCAACCCCATTAAAGTCAAACCTCTTCCCTCTTGCAGGTTTTTTTGAACTCTTTTTTGAGGTTCAGGGGGAAATTTCTTTGCATCTACAGGTCTGTAAATTCCACAAGAATTTAATTGAAGAAATACTAATAATATTGTTAGTTTAATTGTACAATTTTGAATATTCATGACTGTAATATTTACGATATATACCAAGTATTTTACAAAGGATAACAATTTGTTTAAAAAATCATTAATTGCAGTAGTTTTTAGCGTATAGATGTTGCAAATATACAACACTATATAAAAAAAAGATTAAAAATAAATTAAAAAAGCTTTGTTTAAAGGAATTATGATAATTAGGTCCTGTTTATAATTATAAAACAATAAATAGGAGTAAATATGAACAACATTAAAAAAATTGGATTAACTGCATTAGCAGGTTCTCTAGTTGCAACTTCTGCTTTTGCAGGAGCTATGAGTGTTAGTGGTTCAGCTAAAGTTTCTTTCAAGTCAAACGGAGCTGAAAAAGTTACAGGAAACCCTGTAAGCACTGCAAAAGGAATTACATTTTCTGGTTCAGGTGAATTAGATAATGGTTTCAATGTAAGCACATCTTACACAATGACTAATGCTGCTTTCTCAACATCACATGTAACAGTTGATATGGGTGATAGCGGTACTTTCTACGCGTACAACGGAACTGCAAAAGCTGGTATCGATGCATACAAAGACGTTATGCCGACTGCTGGTGAGCAAGTTTATGATGACGTAGATTCTACAGATACTGGTGTAGTTTCAGTAGGTAACGACAATGCTTTAGGTTATTCTGTTTCATTAATGGGAATGACTGCGTCAGCTTCATACCAAAGAAATGGTGTTGGAACTGATACATCTTTAGTATTAGTTGCTGATGACCTAGTTGATGGAATGCAAATCGGTTACGGAATGGGAACAGACACTGCGTCTGCAACTACTGAAAACGATGTATCAACAGCTTGGGTAAAATACACAGCTGGTATGGCGACTATGGGTGTTCAAACATCTTCAATCGACAAAGCATCTGCTGACATCGATAGAATGCATGCTTCAGTTTCATTAGCAGTAAACGAAAACCTAAGTGTTTCTTATGGTGTTTCAACTGTTGATTTTGAAGACGCAACTTTATCTGACGAAGAAAGCTCAGGTATTTCTGCTTCTTACACAATGGGTGGAATGACTATTGGTGCTGTAATGAACAAAACTGATTCAGTAGCTGGTACTTCTGGTACAGACTCTTCTTTTTCAGAAGTTTCAGTAGCATTTGCGTTTTAATTAAACGTAATTTCAATATTATGAACGGCCCCTATGTGGGGCCGTTTTTTTTTGGAAATAAGAAATTCCAGCAAAGCCACATATAGTAAGTAATTTCAATTTATTCTTATTTTCTCTGTTAATTCCTCCAAGAGCAACAAATTGAATTTTTTTGTTTAAAGTTAGTAAATTAAATTTAACAACATTTAGATAATAATTTTTTTTCTTAACTTTAAATAAAGGGGACACAAATATAGTTTTACATCCTTGCTTTTGTTTTATTAAAATTTCGGTATTATTGTGAGCAGACCCAATAATCTTAAAATTTGTTGGTACTGAAAATTTAATGAAGTTAATTTTTTTGTTAAAGGCTGGAATATAAATCCCATCAAGCTGGTATTTGATAGCTAATTTAATATTATTTGAAATAAAAAAATTAATTCTATTCTTTTTGCAATAATTTTTTAGTGAAATTAGTGTACATACATCAATGTTTTTTTTATAATTACGGTAGATGATGTTAATATTTTTGCTTAATTTTAATAATTCAGCATGATTATATTCATTAACAAAATAATATAATTGAGAGAATTTTTTTTGCATAAATCAATAGTTAACTTAAATTTAATAAAAGAGGATTTAAAGTCTAAAATAAATAATTATCAAAATGTTAAAGTAATTGCAGTAAGTAAGACATTTCCAATCGAATCTATAATGCCGTTAATTGATTATGGTCATTTAGAATATGGTGAGAATAAAGTTCAGGAAGCAATAAATAAATGGACAAATATAAAACTAACTAACTCTGATATTAAACTTCATCTAATTGGTAAATTGCAAACAAATAAAGTTAAGTTTGCTTTAAAAATATTTGATTATATTCATTCAGTAGATAACAAAAAGCTTGCTAAAAAAATAGCAGATGAGGAATTAAAACAAAATAAAAAACTTAAAATTTTCCTACAGGTAAATATTGGCAATGAAGAACAAAAATCTGGTATAAACGAACAAAAGCTCAATGATCTTTATACATATTGTAAAAATTTAGATTTAGATGTTGTAGGTTTAATGTGTATTCCACCAGCAGATAATAATTCAGAAATTTTTTTTCAAAAAATGAAGATGTTAGCAAAAGAACTTAATTTACCAGAATTAAGTATGGGAATGTCAGCAGATTACATTGAGGCAGCAAGAAATTCTGCAACATATCTAAGAATTGGCTCCAATATTTTTGGTCAGAGGACTTAAAAAATTTTTATTTTTGAATTTTTTTTAATTAATTTTAACATAATCAAAAAATCTTTTTCTTTTAGAGCAACGCATCCAGCTGTAGGTCTATAGTCTTTAGTTAGGTGAATAAATATACAACTACCTTTCCCAATAATAGTTTTTTTTAAATTATACTTAATTGGAATTAGTAAATCATATTTATTGTCTATTCTTTTTAATTTTTCATGCTTAATTTTTTTTTTTATCTTAAAAAGTTTATTATATATTTTGGGAAATCTAATATCATCGCACCAACCCATATCTTTATTAATTTTGATACATTTTAGTGTTGTTGATGGTTTTATCCTACGATCTTTCCTAAAATAAAGATTTTCAATTTCATAAGTTCCTTTTGGAGTTTTCTTATCTCCTTCTCTTTTGTTATGAGCTGAACCTTTTTTCCCAATACAGCATCTAAATTTAAATTCATCTATTTGAAGAGTGTGTTTATTTTTTACAAAAATTGTCATATTCTCATATTTGTGAATACACAGAATTTAATAATATATAAGTTTATCTCATTGTATCATATACTTGAAGAGTTAAGTTTAGATTTAAATTTTGATATATGTTTTGTAGCTAATGAGAATTCTTTAAATAAAAAAGTAAACAATCTTAATAATTTCTTAATTATATCAAATAAAAAATTTTTAGACATTAATAATCAGTTAATTTTAGAAAATACGCCAATAAATATTTTTAAATTAATTGAGAAAATAAATATTGAGTTTTTAAAACTACAATTCAATAATCAATCTGAAATAAAAATAAATAACTACAGCATTGATCTAAATTCTAGAGAAATGCTGATAAACAATCTCAAACTTAAGCTGACTGAAAAGGAAATAAACATAATTACTTATTTATCAAAATCAAAAAAACCAATTAGCATTCATGAATTGCAAGAAAAAGTATGGAGCTATCAATCTGACATAGAAACACACACTGTTGAAACACATATTTATCGATTAAGAAAAAAAATACTAAATACTTTTAAAGATAATGAATTTATTGTTAGTAAAAAAAATGGCTACCAAATTAAATAATAAAAACCCAATAGCCAAAGACCTATTTACAAAAAAGTATAAACCAAAAATAGTTAAGCCCAAAAAAGGCAAAGGAAGTTTTAAAAGAAAAAAAGGTAAAGCCTAGAGCCTTGCCCCAATTTGCTGTATTACTTTGGATGACATTTCAGTACCTTTTTCCAGACAGTCTTTTATAGATAATTTGTTAATGTAACCATGTAAAAAACCAGCAGCAAAGAGATCGCCTGCACCTGTAAGATCAATAACTTTTAGATTTTTTTGTATATCACTTTCAACAACCTCAACACCATTAACTGCAACTGCACCTTTTTCTCCTCTAGTTACAATCACTAATTTATTAAGTTGTTTTGAAAAGTTTATAACTTCATCAAAATTTTTTGCTTCAATTAATGACTTAATTTCTTGTTCGTTAGCAAAAATTATATCCAGCTTGCTTTTTACTAAGTTTAAAAAATGAGGTTTGTGTCTATCCACACAAAATAGATCAGAGAGTGACATGGCAACTTTATTTGCACTGTTAATAGCTTTATCAAATGCTTTCTTGGGCTCTCCTTCATCCCACAAGTAACCCTCTAAAAATATTATTTCACTTTTTTTAATTGCATCTGAACTCACATCTTCTTCATTTATTTTTCCTGCTGTGCCTAAGAAAGTGCACATAGTCCTTTCAGAGTCTGGTGTTATTAATATCAAACAGGTTCCAGTCGGTAGTTTTTCTTTCTTCTTAGAATAAAAGTATTCTACATCTTCTTTTTTCAATCCTTCTTCATAATTTTTACCAAATTCATCATCTGAAATTTTTCCTATAAAACCAGCTTTGTCACCGAGTTGAGATATACCAACAATAGAGTTTGCTACAGAACCTCCAGAAACAGTTTTTTCAATTTTAAGATTTGTTAATAAACTTTTGAATTCATTTTCATCAAAAAATAATTTCATTGTGCTTTTTGTAAGATTATTCTGTTCAATAAAACTGTCATCTACCTTACAAATGACATCAACTATAGCATTTCCTATTCCTAAAATTTTCATATTACGCTTTTTGGGTAATAACAGGTTTTTTTCTATTTGGGTAGCAGGTAGTACATATTTTACATGTTAGACCATAACAATCTCTTGCTTTACAATATTCTCTGCCATAAAAAATTATTTGCAAATGAAGTTTAGACCAAGTTTTTTTAGGAAATATTCGTTTTAAATCTTTTTCAGTTTGAACCACATTTTTTCCATTTGTTAATCCCCATCTTTGTGCAAGTCTGTGAATATGAGTATCAACCGCAAAAGCTGGATATCCAAAACCTTGAGACATTACCACGCTTGCTGTTTTATGGCCTACACCTGGTAAATTTTCTAATTCTTCAAATGTTTTGGGTACTTTTCCGTTGTGTTTTTCTAAAACCTGTTTTGACATTAAATAAATACTTTTTGCTTTAACTCTAAAAATACCAATTTTTTTGATTAATTTTTCAATTCTTTTTTTTCCTAATTTTACAAAATGTTCTGGTTTATAGTATTTTGGATATATATCTTTTGTTACATTGTTAACGTTTACATCTGTACACTGAGCAGAAAGTAGTACAGAAATTAATAGTGTAAAAGTATTTTTACTTTTAAGAGGAACTGGTGCTTTAGGATAAATTTTATTCAGGGTTTTAATGATAATTTTTGCTTTTTGTTTTTCATCCATTATGAAAAGTTAAGCAAATCTCTCATAGAATATAAACCTGGTTTCTTTTTCATTAACCATTTAGAGGCAGATAAAGCTCCATCTGAATAAAGTGTTCTATCAAAAGCTTCATGGTTTAATGTAATTATTTCTTTTCCACTCGAGAATTTCACTTCGTGTTCACCTATAATTTCACCTTTTCTAATTGAATTAAAATTAATTTTTTTTCCATAAGGGAAAGATTTTTTATTTAAAAATTTTTTACCAATTAAATTGTATAAATTTTTGTTTTTTCCATCAGCAATTCCTTTACTAAGCATTAGCGCAGTACCAGATGGATAGTCTTTTTTATGTTTGTGATGTACTTCAAGTATTTTACTCAAATATTCATCATTTAGTGATTTTGATGCAATTTCAGTTAAATACATTAATAAATTTACACCTAAGCTCATGTTACCAGCTTTTAAAATAGGTATCTTTTTTGAATATTTTTTAATTTGATTTTCTTGGCTTCTAGTAAATCCAGTAGTACCAATTACTACTTTTTTCTTTAGTTTTGATGCTATTTTTAGTATTTCAAGTGTGCAATTTGGTACTGTAAAATCAATAATAACATCAGTTTTCTTAAATGCTTCATAAGAATTTAATTCAGGTTTAATTCCATTAAATTTTTTATTTACGTATCTATTTTCTGTAAGTGTAACTAATTTAAAATTTTTATTTTTTTTGGAGGACTTTATTAGTTGTTGACCCATTCTGCCCATGCATCCTGAAATGGCTAAATTAATATTTTTCATTTATAAATATTAACTCTTTTTAGAAGATTAGTCTTTTAGTTTTTCCAAAAATCTTTTGCTTTTTGAAAAAACTTTTTTATGCTCGGATTTGACTTATCGTTTTCAATTTCTCTAAATTGCTCTAGTAATTCTTTTTGTTTTTTATTCAAATATACTGGCACTTCTGTTTTTACCTGAACATACAAGTCACCAAAATCACCTCTTCTCATAAATGGCATTCCCTTACCCTTTAATCTAAATTGTTTACCATTTTGTGTCCCATCTGGAATTTTTATCTTTGCTTTTCCACCGTCTATAGTTGGAATTTCAATAGTAGTCCCTAATGCAGCATCAGCTAGAGAAATAGGAAACTCAAAAAATAAATTTTCATCTGATCTTTTAAACAGCTCATGAGAATAAACATTAATAAATAAATATAGATCCCCTGTTGCTCCACCTCTGCTGCCAGCCTCACCTTTGCCTGCTAATCTAATTCTTGTCCCATCATCAACACCTTGAGGAATTGTAACTGATATTTTTTTAGAGGCTTGTTTTTTACCCTTACCATTACAGTCACTACACGGATTTGTAATTTCTTCACCATTACCATTACATTGAGGACACGTTTGTTGTACTGTGAAGAAGCCTTGATTAGATCTTATTTTCCCATTTCCCCCACAATAAGTACATCTATCTGGTGAGTGACCAGGTTTTGATCCATTTCCTTTACAGGTGTTACATTTTTCTGTAGTTGAAAACTTTATATCTTGCTTTTTACCTTGGTAAGCCTCTTCAAGAGAAATTGACAAATCATATCTTAGATCTGAGCCTCTGTTATTGGAACTTCTATTTCTCGATCTTCCGCCACCACCAAAATCTCCAAAAAAATCTTCAAAAATATCTGAAAAATCTGCTCCACCAAATCCGCCAAAACCACCACCTTGTCTTCCACCTCCATTTTCAAAGGCTGCATGACCGAAATTATCATAGTTTTGTTTTTTTTCTTTATCTGAGAGAATTCCGTAAGCTTCACTGGCTTCTTTGAATTTATCTTCAGCAACTTTATCACCTGGATTTTTGTCAGGATGATATTTGACAGCGAGTTTTCTATAAGCTGACTTTAATTCATCAGGAGATGCACTCTTTCCTACACCTAAAACATCATAGAAATCTCTTTTAGCCATAAGTTACCTTGAGATAATGATTGTTGATATTCTTAAGCGCTTTTTTCTTTATCTTCTTCTTTATTTTCTTCTTTTACTTCTTCAAAATCCGCATCAACTACGTTATCATCTTTTTTTCCTTCATCATTATTTTTACTATCATTAGGTGAATCTGGTTTTTTCTCTTGAGCTTTATATATAGCCTCACCTAATTTCATTGACGCTTGAACTAACGCTTCTGTTTTTTTCTTAATGTCTTCATTATCAGTTCCTTTAAGAGCTTCTTTTAAACTTGATGATGCGTCTTCAATTGCTTTCTTCTCAGCATCAGAAATCTTAGTACCATGCTCTTTAAGATTTTTTTCAGTTGAATGAATTAAGGTATCAGCCTGATTTCTTGTATCCACAGACTCTCTTTTCTTTTTGTCTTCTTCCTTATTAGCCTCAGCATCTTTAACCATTTTTTCAATTTCTTCCTCACTTAATCCACCCGAAGCTTGAATTTGAATTTTTTGTTCTTTTCCAGTTCCTTTATCTTTTGCTGAAACACTAACTATACCATTTGCATCAATATCAAAAGTAACTTCAATTTGAGGAACTCCCCTTGGTGCAGGTGCGATACCGACTAACTCAAAATTTCCAAGCATCTTGTTGTCAGTAGCCATTTCTCTTTCACCCTGAAGCACTCTAATAGAAACTGCAGGTTGATTATCTTCTGCTGTAGAAAACACTTGGCTTTTTTTTGTTGGTATTGTTGTATTTTTTTCAATTAGTTTCGTTGCTACCCCGCCCAGAGTTTCAATACCTAGAGATAAAGGTGTAACATCTAAAAGAAGGACATCTTTTACATCACCTTGAAGTACTCCAGCCTGAATAGCTGCACCCATAGCTACAACTTCATCTGGATTAACACTTTTATTTGGATCTTTTCCAAAAAAGTTTTTTACCTCAGCTAGAACTTTAGGCATTCTAGTCATTCCACCAACCATTACAATTTCATCGATATCACTTGCTGATATACCTGCATCACTTAAAGCTGTTTTACAAGGTGGCAATGTTCTTGCAATTAAATCTTCAACAAGAGCTTCAAGTTTTGCTCTAGTCATTTTTAAATTGATATGTTTTGGTCCTGTTTTATCAGCAGTTATAAATGGTAAATTGATATCAGTTTGTTCTGCTGAAGATAGTTCAATCTTAGCTTTTTCAGCTGCTTCTTTCAATCTTTGAAGTGCAAGTTTGTCAGACGTTAAATTAATACCATTATCTTTTTTAAATTCTGCAATTAAATAATCAACAATTGCGTTATCAAAGTCTTCACCACCTAAAAAAGTATCTCCATTTGTCGACTTTACTTCAAATACACCGTCTCCTAATTCAAGAATAGAAACATCAAATGTTCCTCCTCCTAAATCGTATACAGCAATTTTTTTATTTTGTTTTTTATCCAAACCATATGCAAGTGATGCTGCAGTAGGTTCATTAATAATTCTTAAAACTTCTAGACCAGCAATTTTACCAGCGTCTTTTGTTGCTTGTCTTTGAGCATCATTAAAGTAAGCAGGCACTGTTATTACTGCTTTAGTTACTTCTTGACCTAAATACTTTTCAGCAGTTTCTTTCATTTTTTGAAGAATAAAAGCAGAAATTTGTGATGGTGAATATTTTTCTCCTTTAGCTTCAATCCATGCATCACCTTTTTCAGAATTAACTATTTTAAAAGGTGCTGCTGCAATATCTTTTTTTACGGTAGGATCTTCAAAATTTCTTCCAATAAGTCTTTTAACAGCAAAAATTGTATTCTCAGGGTTTGTTACAGCTTGTCTTTTAGCAGGTTGACCAACAAGTTTTTCACTATCATCAGTAAAAGCTACAACAGATGGAGTTGTTCTTGCACCCTCAGCATTTTCTAATACTTTTGGCTGGCTTCCTTCCATAATTGATACACATGAGTTTGTTGTACCAAGATCTATTCCAATAATTTTGCTCATAATTTAATTTCTACCCTTCATATATGTGTTAATATTAATTCTACAAGTTCAACAAATGTAATTATTTGTCTAAATTCTCCCTATTTTCCTCACTTTTATCATCTTTAATTTCTGTTTTTTTTGATACACCAACTAAAGATGGTCTAAGTAATCTGTCTTTTATCATAAAACCTTTTTGAACTTCTTGAACAATTGTTCCAGGTTCTTTTTGATCATCCTCTATTTCCATCATTGCTTGGTGCAAATTTGGATCTAATTTTTTATTAAGACAATCAATTGGTTTAATATTATTTTTGGTAAAAATTGAGATTAAATCTTTATTGATTATCTCAAAATGCTCTAAAGTTTTTTTTAAAGCTTCTGTATCTTTAAGAGACTCATCATTTTCTAAAATTAACTTTGATCTTGCTAAGTTATCAATCAAATTTAAAGCTTCTTTTGCAAATACAAAGCCTCCGTAATCAAATGCATCATCTTTTTCTTTTTCAAACCTTCTTCTTTGGTTTTCCATTTCAGCAAAAGTTCTTGCAAGTTTATCTTCTAATCCTTTTATTTTTTCTTCAGGGGATAATTCTTTTTCTTCTTCTGCACTTTTGTTATCTTCCTGCTTATTTTCAGGCTGCTGTTCAGCTTCAATCGTCTCATCTGATTTTTCAATTGTAGTATTTTCCTGACTTTGGTTTTCTTCTTTTTCCATGTGAACATATATGGTAAGAAATCTCAAAATTGCTAGGTATTAATGAAAAAAATTTCAAAACTGCTTATTGGCACAAATAACAAAGGAAAGTATAAGGAAATCAAAGATTTATTACCAAAATATATTAAAACACACTCAACATCTGAATTTAAGCTTAAGAGTCCAAGAGAAAATGGGCTAACATTCACAGAAAACTCACTCATAAAATCAAATCATTTTTCAAAAAAAACAAAGTTGATATGTCTTGCCGATGACTCAGGGCTTGAGATAGACATTTTAGATAAAAACCCTGGAATTTATTCAGCGAGATGGGGTGGAAAAAAAGGTGATTTTAAAAAAGCAATAAACAAAGTCTACAAAGAATTATCAAAAAAAGACAAAAACTGGAAATTAAAGAAAGTTAAAGCAAGATTTATCTGCGCATTATCAATTTGTTATTTGGATAAAAAAATAGCATCTGTTTTAGGTAAAGTTGAAGGGTATATTTCAGAAAAACCAAAAGGAAAAAATGGTTTTGGATATGATCCAATTTTTATTCCTAAAAATAAAAAAAAAACTTTTGGTGAAATGAGTTCTTTGCAAAAATATAAAATTGATCATCGTTTTGTTGCGTTTAAGAAAATTAGAAAATTTCTGTAATTTTCTTGTCTTCAATTTTATAAAAGTTTAAACGATGATTAATTTTGTTATTTTTAATGTCAAAAATACCAATCTTACCTTTAAAAGAATTTTTCTTTTTAAAAAGCTTATTTAAATCAGAGAGATTATTTTTTAATGATAAATAATAAACAAGACCTACAAGATCGTAACTTAATAAGGCTAAGTGTGAGGGATATTCATCAAACTCTTTAAAAAATTTATCTTTGTAATTTTTAAAATTATTTTCATTTATGGATGGGTAATACAAAGGCTGAATATCAATTTCATTTAATAAACTTTCATCAAACCATTGGTTTAATGTAATAAAATATTTATTTTTAGGAGAAACATCTGTGTATAAAAGAGATGTAGATACGCTTTTTAAACTTTCATCAAAATCTGCAATAACAACTGCATCAAAATTTAAACCGCCCAAAGTATATCTCTGTTCAAGTTTTTTAATTTTTTTCTCTTTATTTGATTGATTTGACTTTTTTAATCTTAAGATTTCATCCTCTAAGTTTTGTTTTCTGATTCTATAATTAGTAATTTCTTCAATTTGTTTAGTTAATTTTGTAGGTTCTGTACTATAGTCATAGTCTTTAAATATTTTGATTCTAGATTCTTTAATCCCTTTTTTAACTTCAAATTCATAATCTTGAATAGGTGTTAAAAAGATTGTTCTCTTTATATTATTTATCTCAATAAATTTTTTTATAGTATTGAATTGAGAAGTAGAATTTATTCCTGCTGAAATTACGTTTTTTGGAAGATCTAATGTTTTATTTGTTAAAGATAAAAAAGTTATATCTTTGATTTCATCTAAATAGGATATACTCTCATAAAAAACAGGCCCAATAACAACCTTTACACCCATTTGTTTTAATTCAAATGCAGATTTAAGTGCTTTGTTTGCTTTAGAGGCAGTATCTTTAGGAATAATTTCTATTGAATTATTATTAATATCCTTCACTGCTAATCTGACAGCCTTAATGATTGATTGTCCCAGCTCTTTATTTGAACCAGACAATGGAACCAAGAGACCAATTTTAATTTTTTCTGTAGCTTTGGCTGATAGTGAAAATAATAAGGAAAAATTTAGTATTACCAAAAAAATAATTTTAATAAATTTACTCATTTTAATGTTAGTATAATATTTTTTAAGCTTAATTATGATCATAAAATCACAATATCAAATAAAAGATGATGAAAATGGTCTTTATTTAGTATCAACCCCTATCGGTAATCTTAAAGATATTACTTTAAGAGCCTTAGATACTTTGAAAAAATCTACTTATATCCTTTGTGAGGATACAAGAGTTTCAAAAAATTTGTTAGATAGATATGAAATAAAAACACACTTGATTTCAAATCATAAATTTAATGAGTCAAAAAATTTAAATAAGATAATTAGTCTGTTAAAGTCTGGAGAGATAATTTCACTAATTTCAGATGCTGGCACACCAAGTATTTCAGACCCCGGTGCAATATTAGTCAATGAATGTATTAAAAATAACATTAGAATCACACCAATTCCAGGTCCCTCAGCTGTTGCAACAGCGGTATCTATAAGTGGTTTTTCAGAGAAGTTTATCTTTTATGGATTTCTACCTGATAAAAAACAGGCGCTTACTAACGTTTTAAAAAAAATTTCAAAATTTGATGAAACGTGTGTCTTTTTTGTTTCTCCAAAAAAAGTGAATAAAATTATTCCTGAATTAAAAAAAAACTTTAGTGGAAGAAAAATAGTTTTCTGTAGAGAAATATCAAAAATATATGAGGAATTTATAAGAAAAAATGTTGATGAATTAGACATATTCAGTAAAGAGTTAAAAGGAGAGTTAACAATAGTAATTTCTGAAAAAAAGATAAATAAAAATCACTCACAAAAATTAAGTGAATCAGATATGAATATAATTAATAAAATGATTAATAAGTTATCTATAAAAGAAATTACAGAAATTATTAGTCAAAACAAATATATTTCCAAAAAGGAAATTTATAGTTATTGTTTGAAATTAAAAAATGAAATTTAAATTTATATTAGTTGTTTTATTAGGCATAACTCTATCGGGGTGCATTGGTGTTTCGTCAAAAGGTGTTTTTGGTACAGGGGTTTCGGTTGCATTTGACCCAAGAACTGTGGGTACCCAAATGGATGACTCTATTATGCAAAAAAATTTAGCTGCACGAATTCTTATCAAGGATAAAAAATATCTTATTTCAGTGAAATCTAAAGTATTAGATGGAAGAATTTTCTTAACAGGAAAAGTTGATAGTCCAGAGGAAAAACTATTATTAACAAAATTAGCATGGGAGATAAAAGGTGCAAGATCAGTTCGTAATGATATTAAAATAAAAGAAGAATTTAATTTTAAAAGATCTGCAAAAGATATTTTAATAACTTCTCAGCTTCGAACAGCTATTATTTTGAATAAAAATATTAAAGCAACAAATTATCAAATAGATACTTATAAGAAAAAAATCTATGTTTACGGTATTGCATTAACTTCTGAAGAGAGAGATCTAGTTATTAGTGAAGCTAAAGAGATATTGGATGTAGAAGATGTTATTGCAAGTATCATTCTTGTAGAAGATCTTAGAATTCAGAGGGAATGATTATTTCTTGTAATCAATTACATCAGCAGAATAGGCGGCAATAGAAGCTAAATTAATTAATTCAGATGTTGAAGATCTTAAGGGGGCAATCTCTATTGGTAATCCAAGCCCAATTAATAATGGCCCAATAACTTTAGTGTCTCCTAATGTTTTCATCATTTTATAAGATATAGCAGCACTGTGTTGACCTGGCATAATTAAAATATTTGCTTTACCAACAATTCTTGAAAAAGGATAAAGTTCTTCATATTCAGGATTCAAAGCAACATCTGGTTGCATATCTCCATCAAATTCAAAATCTACTTTTTTTTCTTTTAATATTTCTACTGCATTTCTGATATGTTTTGTTCTGCTTGTAAGAGGTTGGCCAAATGTAGAGTGAGATACAAAAGCTACCTTAGGATCAAAACCAAAGAGTCTTACCACTCTAGCTGTTGAAATTGCTATTTCAGCCATTTGTTCTGATGTTGGGTATTCATGAACGCTGGTATCTCCTACAAAGATAGTTTTACCCTTGTGAACAACCATATTAAGACCAAACATGATCTCACCATCTCTTACATTAACTACTTGTTTTATTTTATCTAATGAAGCGCCAAAACGTCTTGTATTTCCAGTTACTGCACCATCTGCATCACCACATGCAACCATACTAGTTGCCCATATCACTCTATCATTTCTAACAAGTCTATCACAATCTCTTTCCAATAATCCCTGTTCTCTCTGTAATTTTTGAAATAAATGTTTTACATATTTATTTCTCTTATCTTCATCTTTAGAGTTTACTATTTTGATATCAAAATCATCACTATAACCAATATTTTTAATTTGTTCTTTTATCTTTTTTTCTTTACCTACAAGAATTGGGACACCTAATTTAGAATTTTTAAATGCAATTGCAGCTTTAAGTGTATTTTCATCTTCACCATCTGCAAATACTATTTTTTTCTGATTTTTTTTAATATAAGAGTTTATTCCCTGCATAATAGTTACAGTTGGATCTAATCTTTGTTTAAGTTGATCTTTGTATATCTCAAAGTTATCAATATTTTTTCTTGCTACTCCACTATCCATCGCAGCTTTTGCAACAGCAGCTGGAATAATACTGATTAATCTTGGATCAAATGTAGAGGGAATAATATATTCTCTACCATAATGTGGTCTTTCACCTCCCATAGCAGCAACAACTTCGTCTGGAACATCTTCCCTTGCTAGTTTTGCAATCGCTTGAGCAGCAGCAACTTTCATTTCTTCATTTATTGTCTTTGATCTAACATCAAGAGCACCTCGAAAAATATAGGGAAAACCAATTAAATTATTTACTTGATTTGGATAGTCTGATCTACCGGTTGCAACTATTGCATCAGATCTTACTTCATTAATTTCCTCAGGAGTAATTTCTGGATCAGGATTTGCACAAGCAAAAATTATAGGATTTTTTGCCATCTTTTTTACAAATTCTTTTTTTAAAGCACCCTTAGCCGACAAACCAAGAAAAACATCTGCCCCGTTTATTGCTTCCTCTAGAGTTCTCAAATCAGTTTCAATTGCATATCTTGATTTCCATTGATCTATTCCATCAGGCCTTCCTTTATAAATTATACCTTTTCTGTCCAACATAATAATATTCTCATTTGGGACACCTGAATTTTTAAATAACTCTGTACATGCTTGAGCAGACGCACCAGCTCCATTAACAACTATTTTAATTTCTTTTATTGATTTACCACTTATGTCCAATGCGTTTATTAGTGCTGCAGTTGTAATAATAGCTGTCCCATGCTGATCATCGTGAAAGACAGGTATATCTAAAATTTCTTTTAATTTTTGCTCTATTATAAAGCAGTCGGGGGCAGCTATGTCTTCTAGATTTATTCCTCCAAAACTGGGAGCAAAGTTTTTAATTGAATTAACAATTTCATCTGCATCAGAACAATCTATCTCAAGATCAATGGAGTCAATATCAGCAAATCTTTTAAAAAGTACTGCCTTACCTTCCATTACAGGTTTTGACGCAAGGGCTCCTAAATTACCCATTCCTAATATTGCAGATCCATTACTTATAACAGCTACCAAATTTCCTTTACTAGTATAATCATATGCAGTCTCTGGGTTTTCACTAATCATCCTTACAGGAGCTGCAACACCTGGAGAGTATGCTAAAGCAAGATCTCTCTTAGTAGTCATATTTTTTGATGAATTGATCTCAATCTTTCCAGGTTTTTTGTCTTTATGAAAATCCAGAGCCTCTTTATCTGTATAGTGATCAATATTGGTTTTTTTCATTTATGCTTAATTTTAAAAATTTAATTTTATTTTTACTCTAATTTAAAAACTTTTATTATTTGTAATATTTGATCTATATATTTCTACAATAAGCTTACAATAAACTGACAATTAGGGTAAAATTAAGACTAATATGATTTATGAACATAGTTAAGTCAACAGGCACATTTGGTTTTTTTACTATAATAAGCAGGTTGCTTGGCTACTTAAGAGACATTTTAATAGCAATTTTTCTTGGAACAGGATTATTAGCTGATGCTTTCTTTGTAGCGTTTAGAATTCCAAATACATTTAGAAGATTGTTTGCTGAAGGTACTTTTAATGCAGCGTTCGTTCCAAGTTATTCATCAGAAATAATTAAGGGAAAAAAACAATCAAATACATTTGCTAACGATATTTTTAATCTGCTATTTATAAGTTTATTATTTTTAACAATTATAATTGAGATTTTTATGCCAGTATTTGTTTCAATTATTGCTCCAGGATTTGTTGGTGATATTAAAAAAATGGAATTAGCAACAAATTTGACAAGGATTACATTTCCTTTCTTATTTTTTATTTGCTTAGCATCATTTTTTTCTGCAATTCTAAATTCACATAATAAGTTTGCAGCAGCAGCGGCAGCCCCAATAATTTTAAATATTGTTTTAATTTTAATATTAATTTTTTCTAAATCTTTAGGTGATCAATTAGTTTACTATTTATCTTATGGTGTGTCTTTAGCTGGTTTTTTACAGTTAATATTTTTATATAAATATGTATCAAAATATTACTCACTTAAGATTAACTTTAAATTAAAAGTAAGTGATAAAGTTAAGTTTTTTTTTAAAAAACTTTTACCAAGTATTTTTTCCTCTGGAGTTACTCAAATTAATATTTTAATTGGAACAATAATTGCATCATTTCAAGCAAGTGCAGTTTCTTATTTATATTATGCGGATAGAATTTATCAAATTAACTTAGCTATAGCTGGTATTGCGATTGGAGTTGTTATACTTCCACAGCTTTCAAAACATATCCAATCCAAAAAAAAGAATAAAATTTTGTTCATACAAAACAAAGCTCTTGAATTAAGTTTGTTTTTGAGTCTACCAGCTACTATTGCTTTAATTATTGGATCAGAACAAATTATTTCATCTTTATTTGGATATGGGTCTTTTAATGAAAATTCAGTGAATAATTCAAGTTTAGCTTTGTATTATTTTGCATTAGGCTTGCCCGCTTTTGCTTTGATAAAAATTTTTTCAAGTTTTTTCTTTGCAAATAATAATACCAAAACTCCATTTTATATTTCTTTGATTTCTGTAGTACTTAATATTTTTATTAGTATTTATTATTTTAATGAAGTTGGTTTTACAATAATTCCAATAGCAACCTCTATTTCTTCATGGTTTAATTCAATATTATTATTTATTTTTTTAAAAAAACAAAAATTATTTTATTTCAATCAAATATTTTTTATTAAATTTATTAAAATAGTTTTTGCATCAATTCTGATGGGTTTATTTTTTAACTTTTTATTAAATTTTTTTCAAAATGAATTAGCATTTAATCAATCAATGAAATCTTTATACTTGGTTTTATCTGCAATATTAGGATTATTATTTTATTTAATTGTGTGTTATTTCATC
>Ga0315321_10001002_pt1 | contig 21687 bp, 21 predicted proteins | sample M180m21515metaG_FD_203464 | JGI IMG/M metagenome (GOLD analysis project Ga0315321, IMG submission 203464) | Ammonia-oxidizing marine archaeal communities from Monterey Bay, California, United States - M1 80m 21515 | ecosystem: Environmental > Aquatic > Marine > Intertidal zone | place: USA...
CTGCCGTGCTAAACACCTGCGTCTTCTCAACCGGGATGGTCGTATTTCTTTCAACGATCGGCGTCAGGACACCACCCTCTGTTTCTATCCCCAGCGTCAGCGGCGTCACATCCAGAAGCAGCACGTCGGTACGATCTCCAGCCAGTACACTACCTTGAATTGCTGCACCCAAGGCAACGACCTCATCTGGATTTACCCCCTGATGCGGCGCTTTACCAAAGATAGACTGCACCATTTCCCTTACTTTAGGAACCCGCGTCGAACCTCCGACCAATACAACTTCATCAATATCTGATGGACTAAACCCCGCATCAGACAACGCCTGCTCAACCGGCTTGCGACAACGCGTTACCAGGTCATCGATCAGTTCCTCGAATTTGGCCTTTGTAATCGTCACCTGCAGATGTTTTGGGCCGTTCGCATCCGCGGTAATAAAGGGTAAATTCAGATCTGTCGACGGGACGCTACTCAGTTCTTTCTTCGCTTTCTCACATGCTTCCTGTAGGCGTTGCAGGGCCATGGTGTCTTTACGTAGATCGACGCCATTGTCCGCTTTGAACTGATCTGCAACATAGTTGATTAATGCTTCGTCGAAATCATCCCCACCGAGTTGAGTATCGCCGGAGGTGGAAACCACTTGAAAAACCCGACTCTGGCCATCGTCACTGTCAGTATCAGCAACCTCCAACACCGAAACGTCGAATGTACCGCCACCTAGATCAAACACGACTATCCGTTCATCCGACTTTTTATCTAATCCATATGCCAACGCTGCGGCTGTGGGTTCATTGATGATTCGCGCCACTTCCAAACCGGCAATCTGTCCAGCGTCTTTTGTCGCTTGGCGTTGAGCATCATTGAAATAGGCGGGTACCGTGATAACCGCTTTGTTTACCTTGTGTCCAAGATAGGATTCAGCGGCTTCCTTTAATTTACGAAGTGTCTTGGCCGAGACCTCCTGGGGAGTGTAGTCCTGACCATCAATACGAATTTGTGTATATCCATTCTCACCCTTACTCACTTCATAGGGCACCATCTTGTCCGCGTCAGTGGTTTCTGCAAAGCGACGACCCATAAATCGCTTTACTGAGTAAACGGTTCGTTGGGGATTGGTAACCGCCTGCCGACGTGCCGGTTCGCCGACGTGCGTTTCACCGCCATCGGAATAGGCCACCACACTAGGGGTCAGCCGACTTCCTTCGGGGTTCGGAATAACTTTAGAATCTGATCCTTCAACTACGGCTACTACGGAATTAGTGGTCCCTAGGTCGATGCCGATGATTTTTTCGCCTTCAGCCATAATATTCACTTCGCTCCTCTCAACTCTAAATTCTCTATTCCTATCATTCATGCCCAAATGGCACGCATCATAGAAAAACTATCCAAGGGAAGTTATTGCAAGCGGCGTGCCAAATCTTGATAACACGCTTTTTTCTGGTAAGAAGATTCGTTAAAACTCTTGTTTTGCTTATAGGATTTCGAGATAACCTACCCATGCCTTCTCTTACAGAGGTTGGAAAGCTTTTTGACCTGCCAGTTTGGCAGGAGAATATCTGTCTTGGCTAATGTTTTCTGGCGTGTTATCGTTCAAGCATAGGGAATGTGCCTAGATTCGCGCCACGGAACCTAACCATGCAAGGAACTTTGTAACCAATGTGCGCCAAACAACGATCCGCGAAAACAACTCCGGCTCAGACGAAAAAGGCGTTGGGGCTTGAAACGAAGCAACTCATCCGATCTGTCGCACAGCATCTAAAAAGCTTCGCAAATGCTGCGAAATCAGGCCATGATACAGATGCCTTACAAAGCTTCGTCAACGCAACTCTGACGACGGCATTATCGTCAAAACAATATGACGGGTTGCGGAGTTCGATCGATCCTCTCGTACAAGGATTAGCTCAGAGTGAATTTAACAACCACCGATCCACCAACGTGGCCTTCCTAGGACCTCTTTATAGCTATAGTCACCTCGCCACTTCGCGGTATTTCGGTGATAACTTTACCCCCTGTCCTATGCCTACTATAGAACGTGTCTTTGTTGATGTGAGCAAGGAATCAGCAGATTTTGGTGTTGTACCAATAGAAAATTCGACCGATGGAAGAATCGTCGACACCCTCAACGTTTTATCCCGGTCTACTTTATCAATCTGCGGCGAAATCAATTTGCCAATTCATCACACGCTTCTCAGCCTCGAGGCGATGGAATCAGTCAAAACCGTTTACAGTAAGCCGCAGGCATTATCTCAATGTCGACATTGGCTTGCTGAACACCTGCCTCATGCTCAACTCGTCGACACACCCAGTACAACAGTGGCTGCTGAAATTGCTTCTGAGACTCCGGGAGCAGCAGCGATTGCTAGTGTTTTAGCCGGTGAACATTACGGTTTAGTTGCGATCGCATCTAAAATCGAAGATCGTCAAGGAAACCTGACCCGATTTGCCGTTCTTGGAAACGAAATCCCCAGTCCAACAGGGAGCGATAAAACGACCCTGATCGTGGAACTGAAGCACGCCCCTGGTGCGTTAGCGGACGCCATGCTCTCCTTCAAGAAACAGCAGCTTAATCTTACATGGATCGAGTCGTTTCCGAAACCAAACCGGCCTTCTGAGTATTTCTTCTTCATGGAGTTGGAAGGGCACCGCGAAGATCCAGAAGTCAAAGCAGCACTCCGCACCCTAGAACGCAACACCCAACGCATTTCAGTGCTGGGATCTTTCCCAAAACACGGTTAAGGCTGGCATTTTTCGCCCCAGCTCTGGTATGTACGAATGTCGTTAAGCTGTGGTAAACTCCGTACTTCCGCTTTTAGTCCGTTAGGGACCCAACTAACTGAATAGTCTATTACTCCGTAAGTGCCATTGAGCACAAGGAACCCGACGTGATCATCATCCTCAAGTCAGAAACCAACGAAGAACAAATTACTGCTGTTACCGATCATATTGCCTCACTTGACATGAAAGCGCATGTCAGCCGGGGAACGTTTCGCACCATTGTCGGAGTCATCGGCGACGAGGCAAGTATCGACTCAGACCAGATTAAATCTTTCCCCGGGGTAAGTGATGTTGTGCGAGTTTTACCACCTTACAAACTGGCCAGCCTCGAAGCCCATCCTCAATCCAGCGTGGTGGAAGTAGGGACCACAAAAATCGGTGGCGGAAACCTCGCCATGGTTGCCGGTCCTTGCTCGATCGAATCAGAAGAACGCATGGATAGCATTGCCAATGCGGTTAAATCGAGTGGAGCAAATATACTCCGCGGCGGTGCTTACAAGCCTCGCACAAGTCCATATTCGTTCCAAGGCATGGGCGTTGATGGATTGAAAATCCTCCGAGGCGTCGGCGACAAGTACGAAATCCCTGTAGTAACAGAAGTTACCGACGTTCGGAACCTGGACGTCATTTGCGAATACGCTGACATGCTTCAGGTAGGGGCACGAAACATGCAAAATTTTGTCTTGTTAACGGAGGTCGGCAAAGCCAATAAACCGGTCATCTTAAAGCGCGGGATGAGTGCTACCGTGCAGGATCTTCTAATGAGTGCGGAGTACATCCTCGCCCATGGCAATCAGAATGTCGTTCTTTGCGAACGAGGAATTAAGGGCTTTGATTCTATTACTCGCAACCTTTATGACATCGCCGCTGTAGCCGCGTTAAAAACCTTGACACATCTACCCGTCATCGTCGATCCGAGTCACGCAACGGGACGCCCTGATCTCATACCACCTTGCGCTTATGCGGGGATCGCTGCCGGCGCTGATGGTGTTCATATTGAAGTCCATGATTGTCCTGAAAAGGCCTTTTCCGACGGCCCTCAGGCACTGCTTCCGGAGCAATTCCACGAAACGTTTCAGCAATTAGAGAAAGTAGCGAAGGTCTTCGGGAAGACTTTCAGCTAATCAAAAGAAAGTAGAACAATGCGCAAGACCTTTATTGCCGGCAATTGGAAGATGAACCTTTCAAAGCAAGAGGCGACAGATCTAGCTGTAGCCATCGCTGCTTCCCTTGGCGCGGACAGCAACGTCGACGTTGCTGTCTGTCCCTCCTTCGGATACCTGGACGCCGTGGGAACCGCCCTAGGTGATGCTCCAGTTCAATTGGGTGCCCAAAACCTTAATGCCAACGATTCCGGAGCATTTACGGGCGAAATAAGCGGCCCAATGCTACGCGAGCTAGGATGCGGGCTCGTCATCGTCGGTCATAGCGAACGACGCGAACTGTTTGCTGAATGCGACGAACAGGTCAACCAAAAGCTGAAGGCCGGCTTAAACCACGGTCTCCACGTGATCCTTTGTGTCGGTGAGACCCTCGAACAACGCGAAGCCGGCGATACCAACCGAATTGTTGGAGAACAAGTGCTCGGTTCTCTAGCGGATATCACCACTGAACAAATGTCGAATATTACCCTTGCCTACGAGCCTATCTGGGCTATTGGAACCGGAAAAGTCGCTACGCCTGAGCAGGCGGAAGAAGTCCACTGTCACCTTCGCGGTATCTTACTCCAGCAATTTGGGGAAGCCATTGCTCAACAAACACGCATCCAATATGGTGGTAGCGTGAAACCCGGAAATGCTGAGGAATTGCTGGCCCAACCTAACATCGATGGTGCCTTAGTTGGAGGAGCGTCCCTGGATGCTAACTCTTTTGTGGGAATCATAGAACACGGTTAACGAACATTCCAAAGAGCTACCCTTCGATTTACCACTGATTGGGCATTTACAACGCTGGCTATCCGTGCAAAATTGAAGGATTACAGATTAGAACTTCCTATTTGGTTGGATCAGGACCTCCATGAGCGATTTCTTTTTAGGCACATTAGCCGTACTCCTATTCTTGTTATCCCTATTCCTCGTATTTATCATTATGATTCAACGAGGAAAAGGTGGCGGTATTGCCGGTTCGTTAACGGGCACCGCACAGAGTGCCTTCGGGGCCCGCGGAGGTGACCTGCTTATGTGGGTGACTATTGGGCTTACCGGAGTCTGGATTCTCTTATCTGGAATTACTATTTTCATTTATAGTAGCCCGAGTGACAGTCCTGAACTGGACGAAAAAGGTGGAGTAACCGAAACCGATTCTCCGGTCATCGATAACTCCTCGGAATCTTCGCTCAATAGCACAGACGTGGACGAGGAACTGATCCGAGAGTCAACTCAGTCCGGTGCTCAACCAGACGTTAGTGCCGAGGACGCCGGTGATGTACCCCCTCCTCCAGAACCGTTGAATGATGAATCATCGGACGACGACGCGACACCAGAGGAAGACCCCGCTCCATAGCGCCCCGGTACGCGGAGTTACACCCTTCGCTCAGATTTATTTCATCTCTTCCTTCACTAAGAAAGGGAAGTATCATGCTACTGAGTATGACCGGACAAGGCGTTGCAAATGCAACCACCAATGGCGCGACCGTCACTGTTGAGATGCGTGCTGTGAATAATCGACACCTAAAAATCAACTTGCGTTCTCCAGATTCCTTAATCACACTAGAATCCGTCGTAGAAAAACAAATACGAGCGTCTGTCGGTCGTGGAACCGTCAACGTCAATATTAAAGTGCACAAAGAGACACGAGCTGACGATTATGCGATCGACACCGCGCTCTTAGATTCCTATCGCCTCCAACTCGAAACCGAGTCGCGGAGCGAGATTCCACTAGAGGCGTTGTTAACTTTACCCGGTGTCGTCAAATCGTCTGATGCCCAATCGCCCCACGCTGCTCACTCAGAGCTGATTGTAAACACCGTGGCGGATGCCCTCGAGCAATTCAACCACATGCGAATGACTGAAGGCGAAGCCTTAGCCAATGATCTGGATAACCAATTACAAAAGCTGACAATTCTTATTCAATCAATTCGTGAGCGAGCGCCAGCAGTGGTCTTGAACTACTCCGAGCGTCTAACTGACAAACTCAACCAATTACTGGAAAAGCATGCCGTAACGCTTAGCGACGCCGACTTAACACGCGAGATCGGGGTCTTTGCGGATCGTTGTGACATCACCGAAGAAGTAGTTCGACTCGACAGCCATATATCTCAATTCCTTGAGGTAATGAACGGAAATACAAGTCAGGGGAGAAAGCTCGATTTCATCACTCAGGAATTATTTCGGGAAATCAACACCATCGGCTCCAAGGCCAATGATGCATCGATTGCAAGCTATGTCGTCGAAGCCAAGACCGTGATCGAGCGGATACGGGAACAAGTCCAAAATATCGAATAGGCAACTTCGCTATGTCGACTAAGCAAGGTAAGGTAGTGATCATTTCCGGCCCCTCGGGCGCTGGCAAGTCGACATTGGTCCGACGCCTTCTGCAAACCTGTCGTTTGCCCTTGGAACTTAGCATCTCTGCGACAACCCGCCCACCTCGTCCCGACGAATTGAACGGTATTGACTACCACTTCTTATCCGCTGATGAATTCGACGAAAAACGACTAGCCGGCGAGTTTCTCGAATACAAGGAAGTATTTGGACAAGGTTACTGGTACGGTACTCTTCTAGCGAAAATCGACGATGGCCTCTGTTTAGGCAAATGGGTTATTTTGGAAATTGATGTCGCCGGAGCCATGTCGGTCATAGACCGTGTTCCAGATGCGATTACAATATTTATACACCCTGGTTCGATGGAAGAGCTCGAACGTAGGTTGCGTAATCGCCAAACGGACAATGAGGAGGCCATCGTACGTCGCCTCGAAGTCGCGACTCAGGAGATGGCAAATCGTCATCAATACGAATATCAGGTCATCAATAAAGACGTTGACGTGGCTACCAATGAGGTCAGCCAAATATTACAAGCTTTGGAGAATCATTAAATGCTTGAAGAACTAAAGGAAGAAGAAATCATCAATAAGGTTGGTGGACGTTTTAAGCTGTCAACTTTGATTCAAAAGCGAATTGTTCAACTTAAACAGGGCTCGCGGGTTCTCATCGACACCAAGGGAAGTGACGACCAAATGCGTATCGTGTTACAGGAAATTCTTCAGGATAAGATCTTTCTGGACGAAAACGATGAAATACAGGTTGCGCCTGACGCTGAGCCCGTCACTGACGTTCCGGACATTAATCCCCTAGATCTCTGATGTCCGGCACTGATAACGCAATAAACGTCTGTCTTTGCGTTACAGGTGGCGTAGCAGCGTACAAAGCTGCCCATTTAGCCTCTCGCCTTACCCAGGCTGGAATCAATGTCCACGTCGCCTTAACCAACTCCGCTTCCAATTTTATTGGGAACGCCACTTTCTTAGCGCTCACAGGCAACCCTGTCACCGAGTCAGTTTTCCAAGGGAAGCAAGCACCCTATGGTGGTCATATACAGCTGGCAGCTACCTGTGACATTCTTGCTGTTGTCCCCGCAACGGCTGACTTTCTGGCTAAAGCTGCTCACGGTCAAGCTGACTGCATAGCTTCAGCAGTTTACCTCGCGTTTGAAGGTCAGGTCTTTTTGGCTCCAGCTATGAACTCAGCCATGTGGAATCATCTCGCCACCAGAAGAAATATCGCTCAACTCAAAAAGGATGGCGTAGAAGTACTCGAACCCGAGGACGGCTGGCTTAGTTGCAGGCAAAAGGGACAAGGCAGGCTAATGGATATTGACAAGATCCTAAATACCTTAATAGACGCGGCTACAAAGTAGAGCAGTCTAATATGGCGCATATTTTAATCACGTCCGGTCCAACTAGGCAATACATCGATCCGGTGCGGTATTTAACCAACGCCTCCAGCGGACAAATGGGCAATTGTCTTGCTAACGCATGCCTAGCCTCAGGTCACGACGTTACGATCATCAGTGGGCCAGTGTCTATCCATTACCCTGCCCAAGCCAAGGTAATACCGGTCGTAACTACGGCCGAAATGCTGGAGGCTGCCGTTAATATTTTTCCGGAGGTCGATGGCGTAATCGGGGTTGCGGCCCCTTGTGATTACACCCCGGTCATTGTTTCCGATCAAAAAATTAAAAAGACGGGTGAAGGCCTAACACTGCATCTCAAAGAAACGCCGGACGTGATCGCCACTCTCGGCGCCTCGAAAACGACAAATCAATGGGTGGTTGGATTCGCCCTAGAGACTGACGATCACCGATTTCGAGCTTTACGTAAACTACAAGCCAAATGCTGTAATCTCATTGTCTTAAACGGACCTTCAGCGATGACCTCCCCCAATAACAGCATCGAAATACTCGATCCTGAGGGTACCATCGTGAATTCATTCGTTGGTACCAAACACGACGTCGCGGTTACTATTTTAGACGCAATCGAGGATTTTTTAATTTAGCTATGAAAATTAACTATCACGAAATCCCACTTCCGGCCGGAATCCAGAATGTCACCACCGCCTCTTTCCTCGTCTTTACGGAAGGCCCGGCTGTGGCAGCCGACGGGACCTTATATTTTTCAGATATCCCGAACAATCGTATTCTTATGAGGGCTCCCACGGGAGTCACCAGCGTGTGGCGTGACAAAAGCAACCGCACCAATGGCCAAACCTTCGATCAGAGCGGCCGTCTATTACACTGTGAAGGCGCCGAATTCGGGCATGAGTTGGGCGGCCGACGGGTAACGCGAACGGACTTAAAGACTGGCGATTATCAGGTCATAACGGATCGCTATCAGGGACAGCGCTATAATTCGCCTAATGATCTTTGTGTCGATGGGAATGGACGCATTTATTTCACCGATCCATGTTATGACGATCGAACAATCATGGAAATGGACTGTGACGCAGTCTACCGGGTCAATACCAACGGTCAGGTCACCAGAATTCTGACTCAACCAGAGATCCAGCGTCCCAACGGGATCGCTGTAACGCAGGATTCAAAACACCTGTACCTAGTGGACAGCTGCCCCGTCGTTGGGGGGAATCGTAAAATATGGCATTTTGATCTGGACCATGAAGGTGTGCCTACCAATCAGAAAGTCGTTTGGGATTTTGGAACCGGTCGTGGAGGCGATGGCATGCGACTCGACGTGGACGGTAATTTATATATAGCTGCCGGCATTAACAAGCCCCGAGGTCAACACGAGGCGGCCACCGTACCGCCGGGAATCTATATCATCAGCCCTCATGGTGAGATGCTAGGACGTATCCCCATCCCTGAAGACACCCTTACAAATCTGGCCTTCGGCGGGCAGGACGGAAAAACAATCTACGTGACTGCTGGAAAAACGATCTATACAACCCGGGTGGCGACACCCGGACAAGTCTCCTTCCCGAATTGGTCTTAGGATGAAAAAGCTCGTAATCTATCCCTCAATCGATGCGCTAAGGTTTCGTCAAATCGTCGACCTAAAATGCCAGCTAAACATCGTCAATTGTGAAACTCTCGAGCAGGCGGAAGCGGAAATAGGCGACGCCGACGGTTTTTATGGAAAAATGTTACCCCACTTGCTAGCGGCAGCTAGGCAGTTGGAATGGGTTCAAAGCCCAACAGCCAGTTTAGAGCATTATCTTTTTCCAGCGTTGATACAGCATCCCTGTCAATTGACCAACATGCGAGGCCTTTTCTATGACGTCATCGCAGACCATGTCTTTACCTACATCTTAATGTTCGCCCGGCGAATGCATATTTATATGGCGCAACAATATGAATCCAACTGGTCTCCTGTAGGTGGGGAAACCGGCAGGGCCGATTATTCCGTAGGTCCGGGGAATGTAACACCCATGGATCATCAACATCAGCAACTAGCGGACTCCACCCTGGGTATCTTGGGCATGGGTAGTATTGGACGCGAAATAGCACGATACGGGAAACAACTGGGCATGACTGTGATAGGTGTCGATCCCTATTCTGAACCGCCAAAATACGTGGATACCTTTGGGGGGCTTACTGACTTGGATGAAATGCTTTCTTCCAGTGATTTCGTCGTCATTGCCGCCCCCCATACTCCGGAAACAGAAGGACTTTTCAACCTCGAAGTCATGGGGAAAATGAAGCGTTCGGCTTTTCTTATCAACATCGGGAGGGGAGTTATTATACCACTCGATGACCTCGTCACCGCTTTGAACGCTGACCTCATAGCCGGAGCCGCATTGGATGTTTTTGAAATCGAGCCACTTCCGGAGGACCATCCGTTGTGGAAAATGCCTAATGTCATAATAACGCCACATATCGCCGCCTGCACACCCAAAGTTTCGGAGCGACATCTTGAAGTTTTACTGGGAAATATTAGGCGTTTCGCGAATGACGAGTCATTATTAAATGTTGTCAACAAATCACTATGGTTCTAACCGCGTTTTAAACAATGACAAAAACGATAGATGAAGCTGAAATCACTCCCAAGGCCAACTACGCCTTTGTTAGTCTGGGGTGCCCCAAGAATACTGTAGATAGCGAAAGAATGCTTGGGTTATTGCAGCTTGACGGATACCAGCTCGTAGGTGACCCAAACGATGCCGATTTCGTAGTTGTTAATACCTGCGGATTCATTGAAGAAGCGCGAAAGGAATCTTACGGCGCCATTGACGAGATGATTGAACTTAAGAATCAGGGGGTGATTAAGGGAGTGGTCGTCTCGGGCTGTCTGGCAGAACGTCAAAAAGAACAATTGCTTGAAGAACGCCCCGAAATTGACTCTTTAGTGGGTGTCTTTGGTCGCGAAGAAGTCACCAAAATCGCGGATAGATTATTGGGAGACCTGGAAGAACAGCGGACCGTGTTTAAACCTGCTCCCGTTAGAGCTCTTCCAGACACCAACCGCCTCCGGATTACGCCGCCTCATTTTGCCTATCTTAAAATTTCGGAAGGGTGCGATCGACTATGCACTTTTTGCGATATCCCTAGGATGAGAGGAAAGCATGCCACCAAGCCTATCGAACAAGTGATTATCGAAGCAAATCAACTTGCGAATGATGGCGTGAGAGAACTAAACATCGTCGCTCAGGACACGACTTACTACGGTATGGATCTTTACGGGGAGCCGCGTCTTAACCAGTTGATCACTGAAATCGATTCGCTAGTCGGAATCGATTGGGTCCGTTTGCTTTATTTCTACCCGATGTACATCACTGACGAATTGATCGAAACGCTCGCCAACGCGCGTAAGGTTATCCCTTACATAGATATGCCGTTACAACATATCAACGACTACATGCTTAAACGTATGTCGAGACGGGTTAATCGAGCACAAATCGAAGACATTATTCAACGACTGCGCGAAGGCATCCCTGAACTAACATTACGCACGACATTCATCACGGGCTTCCCTGGTGAAACGGACGAACAGTTCAATGAGTTATTGGACTTCGTGGAACAGACGAAATTCGAACGTGTGGGGGTATTTACCTATAGTTACGAAGAATATACACCTTCGTCAGGCTTTGAAGGGCACCTCCCCGAAGAAGTCAAACTCGAAAGACAGCAACGCCTGATGCAGGCACAACAGAAAATTGTTTTCGAGAGAAACGATTCGTTGATTGGTAAAGTACTACCGGCAATCATAGACCGGCCTCATCCGCAGGAAAAGCACGTGTGGATTGGTCGTACCCAAGCCGATGCCCCTGATATTGATTGCCTGCTGTTCGTCACGTCGCCCGAAGAAGAATTGAGGGTTGGCCAAATATTGAACGTCCAAATTGCGGCCTCAGCTGGCTACGACCTCTCGGGAATACCAGCCTAACTCGCTCTCCAACACCATATTTTCCTTAAAATGTGTACACTGTAGCTTAGCTCCCAAACGGCGAATTAAGGAATTTATCATGTCAGCAAAAAAAGCCAACAGCGTCATTAATCCTCCGAACCTTATCACTTCGGCGCGTTTCTTGTTGTCTTTGATAATTTTTGTGATCTTACCAATGGGCGAGTACTTCATCTCCCTGATCCTCTTTGCCATTGCCGCCGGCACCGACTGGGTCGATGGTTATCTGGCTCGGAAAAATAATCAAGTAACTCAACTCGGCCGCATCCTAGATCCGTTTTGCGATAAGATTATCATCTGTGGCATGTTTATACTAATAGCCGTGGAGATGGTGAAGTTGCAGGCACTCGGACAAATAGAGACCGGCGTTTACTATGTCATCCATGGGTGGATGGCTGTCATCGTAGTGGGGCGAGAAATACTTGTCACGGCATTACGGGCTTTTATCGAGCAACACGGTGGAGATTTTTCCGCCAACATGCCCGGCAAGCTCAAAATGGTCTTCCAGTGTGGTGCCGTCGTTGGGACATTGATCATCATCCACCTCGCAACGCAGCAGCAAGAGATTAGTCCCTTATTAAACTATACAACGGCCGCCTTCGTTTGGGTTTCTGTTTTAAGCACTGTCTACTCAGGTGCGATCTACGTCAGAGGCTCCATTAATTTAATCCCACAGCTCACAAAAGCGTCCGCATCTCACGACGACTAGTCAATTTTATGACCTCCACTCAACTCGTTTTTACTGTCGTTTTCATGCTGGGGCTAGTCCTGGTCTTCGTGGTTATGCCCTGGAAGACCCTCTATCAGCGTCGAATTCAACACGGTCTTCCCTTGCTAGATGAGTGGTCCTTTGCGCCAAGCAGACTCGACCTCTTTGATATGCTCTTCACCCTTGTTATTTACTTTAGTGTTCAGGTCATCGGGATAACCATCGTGGTTAAAAATCCTGACCCAAATGATATTCCGAGTCAATTCATCCAGCTATCACCCTTTAATTCTGCCGCCGGTCTCTGCACTCTACTCACCCTCTTCCTTGTGGTACCTGCTATTTATCTTAGACGCGGTGATCTTCGCGCCATGCGATTAAGATTCGACCGTCTATTTGAACTGGTGCGTATCGGTTTTTATGCCGCCTTATTGCTCGTCCCCGTCACGATGCTTATTAATGCATTAGTGTCCATCTTCGTAACGCCCTATAGCCACCCCGTTATAGAAAACCTTTTAGCGGAGGCTTCTGTAACTACGTTAATCTACACTGTCATTACGGTCGTGATTGCTGCACCGCTTGTAGAGGAATTCGTCTTCCGTGGGATCCTCCTTACCTATTTACACCGAGTATTCAGTGGAACCTGGCGGAGTGAGACCTTCATCGTTTGCCGGAATAGCGAAATGCCATCTCGTCAGGAAATGAGCCCGGACTTATTTCAGGTTCACGGAGCTAACTTATTAACAAGTCTACTTTTCTCGGCCTTACACATTGGACAGGGTGCGGCGTACATCCCGCTGTTCATTTTGTCGTTTGGAATCGGTTACGTTGGCAATAAGACCGGCAGCATCATTCCATGCGTAATCATCCATATGGTCCTTAACGGGATCAGTACAATCCCCTTGATTTACCTCATCATTTATCAATCTTAGATTTCATTTTCAGAATAAGCAGGATCTAACAATGGCAATAGGCTTTGGAATCGTAGGGTGTGGCATGATCGCTAATTTTCATGCCCGTGCTATCGCTGATATCCGCGGAGCCCAACTAATCGGCGCGTATAGCCGCAGGCTCGAGAGTGCCCAGAACTTCACTCGCGAACACGGGGGGACTGCATACGACTCCCTCAACGAACTCCTTGCAAATCCAGCCGTGGATGTGATTACCATCTGCACACCGAGTGGTGCCCACATGGAAGCCGCTGTGGCCGCAGCCAAGGCTAAAAAACACATCATTGTTGAGAAGCCTCTCGAAATAACCCTGAAGAGATGTGATGCCATCATCGACGCCTGCCAAAAACACCGCGTCAAACTCTTCACAATCTTCCCCTCCAGATTTCATCAATCCTCACAATTACTGAAAAAAGCTGTCACCGCAGGTAAATTCGGACGTCTGACCATGGGCGATGCCTATGTTAAGTGGTTTCGAACTCAAGAATATTACGATAGTGGCGCCTGGCGCGGAACGTGGGAACTAGATGGGGGTGGGGCTTTGATGAACCAAGCCATTCACAATGTCGACCTTCTAAGTTGGTTAATGGGCCCGGTAGTTGAAATCACGGCTCAAGCGGACATGCTTGCCCACAAGAGGATCGAGGTGGAAGATGTCGTTGTGGCTACTCTTCGTTTTGCCAATGGCGCGCTCGGTGTGATTGAGGCTACTACCGCGGCCTATCCAGGGGCGTTGAAGAAAATCGAAGTCCATGGCACACTCGGCTCCGCTGCAATTGAGGAAGAGGATATTGTCACGTGGGAATTTTCTAAAATGACGCGTGCCGATAAGGCCTTGATTGGAAAGATGGCCGGAGTGACGAAAACAGGTGGTGGCGCCGCCGATCCAGCGGCAATAGGGCACCATGCGCACGCGTCCCTATTTCGGGATGCCATAAAATCAATCCGGGGGCAAGGGTCTAATTCCATCGACGGACGGGAAGGCCGTCGTAGCGTGGAGATTATTTTGGGTATTTATAAAGCAGCCGCGTCAGGAAAGGCCGTTCAACTTCCCTTAAAACAGGATCCCATTCTGTCGTATCGGAAGACCGGAGTGAAACGCAAAAAACGATGACCGAGCGAGGTTGGTATTGGTTTAAGTCTGCTCATTTGGCAAACTGTCGGTTTGTGATTAACGTCAGCAACCAATCATTTATCCAAAAACTAGTGAATTTAGTCGGCTATATCTTCCTGCGAACAATTTTCTGTATCATCCAGGCCATGCCCCGAGCTAGTCTGGAACAATTAAGCCGTTCACTCGCATGGGTTATGACTCGCCTAGTGCCCATTCGCCGACGAGTCTGTCTAGAGAACCTGGGGTATGTATTTCCCGACGCTTCTCGCAAACAGCTTTACGACACGATATGCAAAATGTGGCAAAGCCTATTCCTAATGCTTTTTGAGGTCGCCCAGGCCCCCCGGAGTATAAATCGTTATAACTGGCGCGAGCATATTGCAATTAAGGATCAACATGTACTGCTTACAGGGCTTTTATCGAAACACCCCACCATGTTGCTCTCTGGGCATTATGGAAATTTCGAGCTGGCGGGGTTCATAGCCGGGCTTTTCGGATTTCCGAGCTTTACGATCGCCAGGCCACTCGACAACCCGTTGATGAATGACTACATCAACACCTTCCGTAGTCGTTACGGCCAGTTTATCCTCCCTAAAAAGGGGATAGCCACTACGGTTGATACCTTACTTCGAAAGGGCCAGACGCTAACTGTTCTTGCGGATCAAGCAGCCGGAAAAAAAGGAATCTGGATGGATTTTATGGGACGCCCTGCTTCGTGCCATAAGGCGCTCGCTTTATACGCACTTACGACCGATGCGGAAGTCGTCGTCGTTGCAGCGAGGCACAACTGGAGGATGTTCGATCTAACGTTAGATTGCCGCGGTCACTTACGTACTTCCAACTTAGGGCCAACTGAACAAACAATAAGTCATGTTACCGCGTGGTATAATAGGCAACTTGAGGAAGCTATTGAACTTTCTCCAGCCCAGTACTGGTGGTTACATCGACGTTGGAAGGATCCACGCAAACATAAGGCAGCGAAACTTACCGATGTCAGCTGAATGGAAACCCGCTATTCGACTATCCGAAATGCCGGCGAGCGGAATAGCCGAATGCGTTATCGATGGGCGAATCATTGCCTTATTTACAGTTGATGGAATCATCCAGGCCGTCGACGGGATTTGCCCTCACCAAGGTGGCTCTCTTGCCAAAGGCAGTCTCCATCACTGCATCATTCGATGCCCTTGGCACGGCTGGGAATACGATATCCATACAGGCCAACATCAATCGATCCCTGCGGTTTGCATTGAAACCTTCGAGGCCCGAATCGTTGACGGACGCGTCGAGGTACAACTTCCATGATCCATGTAAGACCTTTTCTTAACCATGACCCGCCCGCAATCGCCAACGTGATTAATGCGTGTTGTAATCTCGAAGCCGTCGTCTCCACAAATCTTCTCGAGTTTGCCGTTTTCGCAAAAACCTATTTTCGGCGAGACCATCTCTTTGTGGCTACCATCGCAGAGGAATTACTTGGCTTCGTACATCTTGGCAGCGCCTCCCAAGAGGACTTAGAAACAGGCACTCTAACTATTTCTAATTTTCTAGTATCCAATTCGGATATGGCCATTGCCAAAGCACTTCTTGACTACACTCTCGCTTACGCAGAAACACGCGGTATGAAATGTTTAAGAATCGGCACCCCTCCTGATAAGGCAGAATATTACAACGGAATTTCGACCCATTTCCTAAATGTCGGGGTACCTCAAACGCACCCAATTCTTCCGATCCTTGAAACACTTGGGTTTAAGACCATAGATTCCTGGCATTGCCTTCAATTTGACATCCACAATGGACAAATCCCCTTCACACGGAAACAAATGTCATTACGCAGAACCCATGTACTAGACCAGTTGACCGATCCGGACTTTAAAGACCACTTGCTGAACTCTGTTTATTCTCATCTGGCTACCAGCCAACTCGACTTAACACACCGCCAAACAGGCGAGACTGAGGCGTCAATCACATTTGCCTGCCTCGCCCAAAGTTATCCAAACTGGCCGAACGGAGGTGTCGATATCATAAGGTACACATCCAGAGCAGATCTCGACTTATCACACTATGAATTTTTACTATGTGAAATACTGAGGCAACTTCCGCAAACTGGACTTTCTCCACTCCGTCTTCATGTCGATGCTAAAGACACACAACGCATGGAAATTGCCGAGGCTATCGGTTTCGAGCGTATTATCACTTCTTCTCATGTTGAGTATTTGATTTAACCATCACCACCCTCCCGGACCACGTGATAGGTTTCAAAATGAGGATCCACTGTGAATCCAAAACCATCACGATTTACAGACTCCAATGAGATTTCACCATTTCGGATCTTCAAAGCAGGTACGCCTTGGACCCCCTGATATAGATCACCATGACAAGAGAGAATCTCTTCGTAACAGGTTTCGTCAAGATATCGCAATCCCGAATGATAGTGATGACCATTACGCTCGACGTGCTTGAGCCCCATAGCCGAAACGAGCGCCAAATCCGACTGTAAGCCAACAACTCCCACACAACACAAGTCTTCCCCGGTCATCACAAACCTTCGGCGGGGCTGCCTACGCTGTACATCTTCGATCAACTGTCTGTTCACCAACGCTTTGGTGACCCCCTTACAGGCCTTCGAACTGGTGCCCGAATAACCAAGACAGATCGCTTTCCAGCAATCGCTTTTCCGAGCGTCCGACTCGTCGATAATTACTGGCATTTGTTGACCAAATCCTATCAATCCTTGGGTTGCAGCTTCGTCGAAGGCCCGCGATCGATTCAAAGGCTGCTCCACCGCAAGAACACTGTTTGCAAGTGACTTTAGTTCCGGATGCCTTAAAATTTCATCCCAAAAATCTATAAACTCTTCGATTGAAGAGTACTGCTCATTACCGTCAAGGGTATATCGAACATCTCGCAACCCTGTTGCTGATACGACCCTAAGTATTTCTTTGAGCCGATCTACGTCCTCAGCGCCGCGATTGCCAACCTTAACTTTTAAGTAGCTTATACCGTTTAGTAATAGATGATCTTCTAACGTTTCCGGAAGACCGTCGTCTAGGAATTTACCGTCGGTGATATCGCCTCTTGTAAGGGGATCCCCTAACCCAACGGTGTGCCTCACTGAAATGCTGCCGGAAGACATATCCCGCTGCCAAGGGTCCACGGTTGCTTTGGTTCCCCAGGCGTCCAGATCCGTTGAATACCCTTGGTATAAATCGCCGGATGACAACAACTCTCGAAAGCTTTGACCTCGGTGGCGACAGGAGGCATCTATAATACAACGTTCCACCATACTATGGCCAAAGCTATCGAGTAAAGGAGGACGTTCTGAGCCTTCAGTGCTACCCCATAGCAATCGAACTGCAACTCCCAGGGATTGAACTGAACGGGCACTATTAAGAACGGAGGCAGATGCATTAATTGCATTGAGCATATCCTCGATTTGCTCAGCAAATGTGCGATTCCCGGATTTATCAAACCACAGGGGAGGAAGGCAATCTGAGGCGTAGCCGTTGACCACGCGGCCATCGATTTCCAGTTTTATTTCAAGCAGGGCCTGTGGACACTCCGTAAGAGATGCCTGGCCATAACGAAAAGGAATTCGTGTTTTAGAGGGACGAGTCCCTAGACGCCATGAGAGAGGACGCATCCTAATTCTCTTCTTTGTTCGCAATCACGGCATCTAACTCCACTTTTAGCTGTTGAAGGATGATATCGTAGCCGTATTGGCCCAGCTCCACAGGGCCTTTTTTCAGGTTTACGTATTTTGGCCCACACCATAAGCCTAAATCCGCGTCATCCGTCTCCCCGGGACCGTTCACGCGACACCCCATGACGGCAATCGTAACAGAATGCTCTTTGGCATACTCTGTCATAGCCTTAACATCTTCCGCTAACTGAACAAACGCTTCGTTTTCAACTCGTGAACAGCTTGGACAGGAAATTATATTAAGTCCTTCGGTATTGAAGTTAACAACACTCCGAACGCGTCCATTTGAGATATCACTAAGGATATCACGTCCCGCAACAATTTCCTCACCCTTTCGATCGTTGGGAACCGTTAATGACACGCGAATCGTGTCTCCGATTCCGCGACTAATGAGTTGTTCAAATGCTACCCTTGTTTTAACAACTCCATCGGGCGGTATACCGGCTTCCGTAACGCCAAGATGTAACGGCACGTCTGGTCTCTTTTCCGCAAATGCTCTGTTTACTTCGATGACTTTCAGCGGGTCGGAATCCTTCAGAGAGACACAATAATTAAAAAAGCCCTCACCATCCAACAAATCACAGTGTTCCCAGGCACTAGCCAGCATCGGGCCAATTGAATCATGCTCATCGAACATTTGCTTTTGCGCCGGATCGACGCTACCACAATTAACTCCGACTCTGATTGCACATCCCTCGTCTCGGGCTACGGAGGCTAGAAACCGAACTTTGCCTTGCCATGGTTTTGCTCGCTCATGGTGATAAAGATGCCCCGGATTATATCTAATCTTGTCGACACTCTTCGCCACCACTTCCGCCAATCTGTAGTTTTCCTGCAAATCCACAGAAAGGTTAACACTCGTTTGCCGGCGAATTTCAGCGAGAGCTTCTGCGTCTTTTTTACTGTCCACAGCAATTCGTACGACATCCGCTCCAGCCGTCGCCAACGCCTGCACCTGCTCGACTGTGGCATCAATGTCAGAAGTATGCGTGGCAGTCATACTCTGTACCGCAATCGGGTGTTTTTGTCCGATTTGGATTGAGCCAATTTTTACGCTACGTGTTGGGTTACGTTCTATCGTCAAGCCATCTCTCCTGCAGTTAACGCTATACTATTGTCAATCGCATCGAACTTGTACGCAATATGCCTAATATAATAGTTTCCAGCAACACGCTGGTGAAAATCAATTTGAAATCACAAATGACAAACCCTAAATTAAATATCGTACTGTATACACCGGAAATTCCTCCTAATACTGGAAATATCGGCCGAACTTGCGTCGCGCTCGGTGCTAAGTTGTGGTTGATCGAACCTTTGGGCTTCGATCTGGGAGAAAAGGCGATCAGACGCTCAGGCATGGATTATTGGAAATATCTTGATCTGGAAGTAATCCCCAGTTGGGACAGGCTACTGGAGCGCAATCCACGAGTGAATCCCTGGTTATTTACCAAACATGGAAACAAATCACATACTGAAGTTGCGTATCGTGAAGGCGATACTCTGGTCTTTGGGAGTGAAAGCTCTGGTTTACCAGCATTTGTACATCAGGCCTATCCAGATCGCCATTTACGAATCCCCATGAATTCGGAGGTTCGCTCAATCAACCTTGCTACAGCCGCCGGAATCGCGATGTACGAATTTAATCGCCAAGTGCCTTTAGTCTCTATTTAGTACAATAATCTGGTGCGTATTCCCTTCCGTTCTTCTCCCTTTTTCCTGAAAGCACCACTGTGCCCAACATTTCCTTCGAAACCTTATCTAAGTTTGCCATCTCACTGTTATCTGCCGGCGGAGCCACTGAGGAAGAGGCTGCCATCGTGGGCCCTAGTTTGGCGACCGCAAACCTACGGGGCTATAGTTCACACGGTGTAATGCGGATTCCGTTTTACTTGGATATGTTGAAACAAGGCGATATCAAGTCGAATGTAACGTTAGATGTGATTTCCGAGACGGAATCTTCGATGGCTACCGATGCGAATTGGGGTTTCGGACGGCTTCAGGCGGGGCGTTTACTAAACCAGCTTGTCGTGAAATCCAAAGCCCATGGAGTGGCCGTCGGTACGATTCGGAATTGTGCACATGCCGGACGTCTCGGTGAATACTGTGAAATAGCTGCCAACGACCACGGCCTAGTATCCATGGCAATGGTAAATACACACGGCGCCGCCCGTCGTGTCGCCCCACCCGGTGGAATACGGCCCCGACTCGGCACCAACCCTCTCGCCATGGGCGTTCCCAATGACGAAGGTCCAGTAATACTCGACTTTAGCACAAGTGCTACTGCAGAAGGCAAGGTGCGGGTAAAGAATATTGCTGGGGAAGATGTGCCCGACGGTTGGCTCATCGACAAAGACGGGCTACCCACCAATGACCCCTCCACCCTTTACGGCGATCCCCCAGGAACAATCCTCCCAATGGGTGGACCACAGGCCTACAAGGGGTTCGGACTGGCACTGATGATTGATATTTTCACCGGCGCCCTTAGCGGCGGCCTGTGTGCGAGAGAAACCCCCATCACTCCCAAAGGTAATTGTGTATTCCTTCTGCTAATTGATCCCACCCATCTGGGCGGAGGCGATGCTTTTGCTCACGAGGTGACTAACCTCGTAGATTTCGTTCGCAGTTGCCCAACCAAAGAGGGAGTCGAAGAGATCATTCTCCCCGGCGACCCGGAAAAGAATAACACCGCAGCGATGCTGACGACAGGAATCGAATTCGATCAGAGTAACTGGAATAAGCTCTTGGAGCTAAGCACGGAACTAGGCGTGGGCCCCCCCGACGAACACTAAGCGTTCCTTACAGAATATAGGGGGAACCTATTTACAAACTCAATCAAACAGACAAACTCGCTTTTTCGTGTCTATTTCAAACTATGTTAGTAAAGGGGTAAATGGCGGTAGTACACCTCCAGCATGTAAATACAAAGACATGTCGTATAAAGCCGTCCGCCCAAATGTCCATGGCTGTCGTTATGTGGATCCCAACTACCAGCCTCTTTCCCAGTTTGAAGTTGATTTTCAGGGAGCGCCTGCCGCATTATACGATTCCATTGCATCCACGACTTCCCTCCCATGTGATGCATAGCCTGCGTTGCGTAATACCAATAGTAAACATCCATTTCTGCAAATCGGAGGGGATTACTTCCTACATACTGAATCCCCTGAACTAATCGGGGATCATCATGTGACCAACCTAGATATTGCCGGCAAAGGAGGCCTTCCGCGGTCATACTGAGCGTATCCGATTGCCCCGGTATGTAGGCGTATTTACTACCACCATCCGTAGTAGCCGTATCTAAATAGGCAGAGATCTTATCGAGATGTGCCGCCGGAACTTCCAAACCAGCCATTCGTCCACTTTGCAAGGCCATGACAAACCACCCCGTTACGGAGGTATCGGAAGCACCTCCCGGGGCATATCTCCATCCACCTTGTGGGGACTGTGACTTAAAGCTGTAATCCAGTGCATTTTGTGCGGCTCGTTTAATAGTTTTATCTTTTGTCATGCCATACAATTCACACAACGCTATGGTCGCTTGAGCATGCGTATAGAGCCTGTGATGATGCCCCCCGGTGAGAAAGAAATTTCCTTCGG
>Ga0315321_10001003_pt1 | contig 21659 bp, 19 predicted proteins | sample M180m21515metaG_FD_203464 | JGI IMG/M metagenome (GOLD analysis project Ga0315321, IMG submission 203464) | Ammonia-oxidizing marine archaeal communities from Monterey Bay, California, United States - M1 80m 21515 | ecosystem: Environmental > Aquatic > Marine > Intertidal zone | place: USA...
AAACTAAATATATTTATTGCATCATTTGCAGACATCAGTACTGCAGGATAGCGTGATGGAGGTTAATTGAAAGTTTCATTTATCGCATTAGAAAAATGAAGCAGCACCCAATTATGTTGGATTGCCCGCAGTCAGAGAAATGGTTTGAAGTCGTAGAAGTATAAATCGAACAAACCCCGTGCACTCTAAAAATGTCTAGCAACGATTCAGTGGCAAGCCACAACATACTTGTTGTAGATGACGAAGAAGACCTTCTTGAATTGGTGCGATATACACTCGCTAAGGAAGGACATTCAATCACGTGTGTCGACACTGGAGAGAAGGCAGTTGAATCGGTCAGGCAGAAATTACCCGACCTTATAGTCCTTGATTTAATGCTTCCTGGAATTGATGGTCTTGAAGTATGTCGGCGTCTCAAAAGAGATTCAAAAACACGTGAAGTACCAATCATAATGCTCACTGCCAAGAGTGAAGAACGAGATGTCATTACCGGTCTCGATGGCGGTGCAGATGACTACGTCACAAAGCCTTTTAGTCCACGCGTTTTACTTGCAAGAGTGAAATCTTTAATGCGTCGTAAAGATGTGGAATTAAAAAGCCAGCAAGAATCAACAATCGAGATTCGAGATCTTGTGATACATCCAGGGCGGCATGAGGTAACTTTAGGTGGGTTAGCACTGAATCTTACGTATACTGAATTTGTCCTGCTTCAACATCTCGCGAAGCGACCAGGATGGGCCTACACCAGAGCTCAAATTGTCGATGCCGTGAAAGGTGAGGATTATCCGGTAACAGAACGCTCAGTCGACGTACAAGTCGCAGGCTTGAGGAAAAAACTGGGTGACTTTGGTAGTAATATTGAGACTGTCCGGGGCGTAGGGTATCGGTTCCGGGCATAAATTCTTAAACCCATCGTAATACTATGCCCAAACCTAGGCTCTCAAGGCATCTCTTTGGAACTTACGCGGTGGCATTAGTCATTGTGCTAGCTAGTTGCTACTGGCTCTCAGCCGTGCGAATAGCCGCTGTTACCGAAGAAGCGGAGTTTAAGCGGATGAAGACAACTGCTGTTGGCTTGGCAGATCTGCTTAAAGGTGTTATCGATTCATCTCGAGAAGAGCAAATTACGCCACTTTTAAATGAAATTATAAGCTCAGAACAACAAAGATTTGAGGTCTTCGATTTTCAAGGAAATCGTTTACATACAATAGCCTCCAAAAATTTGCTAAATGACGACGCAATCGAGACGTTGCCGGAACTGAAATATCTTCTTGATGAAACGAAAGCTGGGAGAACTGGAAAGACAAGTTGGTACAACGTCGATACGAATAGTCGTCTTTTGGTTATAGCGGTACCATTCGGGCCGCTAAGCAATCCGTTAGGAGCACTCTGCCTGTCGATGGATACGCATGAGACAGATCATATCCTGTCAGGTTCATTTAAAAAGCTTTTGATTGGTTTTGTTTCTGTTGGCTTGTTCGCTCTGTTCGTAGGATGGCTGATTGCGCTCTGGGTTGCAAAACCAGCACGCGATCTTGCTCGTGCAATTAAACGTGTTGTAAATGGTGATGGGACGGAGCAAATACCAAGGCCAGAAGTTGCCGAATTAGCAACAATTGCTGAGGCGACGAGTATTCTCAAAGAAAAACTTGTAGAACGAGGTTTAACTCTTGGGCGAAGAGATATCGAACAAGAGGCTGTACTTGATAGCATGATGGAAGGTGTGCTTGCAGTCGATGTTCGGCAAAAAATCGTCGGTCTCAATCAAGCAGCGGCAACACTTTTAAATATTGATATCGATGTCGCTTTACGGAAGCCACTTCAGAGTGTGGTGCGAAATCCAGCGATACGTCGCTTTGTTCTCCGGGCTATTGATTGCCGTGAGCCAATAGAAGATGACTTCGATCTTACAGGTCCTCCAAAACGAACAATTCGCGCTCACGGTACGGCACTCCGAGATCCGTCTGGAGAAGGTGGGGCCGTAATGGTTTTAAACGATGTTACTGAGCTGGAACGTCTAGAGATAGTTCGGCAAGATTTTGTGGCAAACGTATCACACGAACTGAAGACGCCTATTGCAACAATCAAGGGATTTGTTGAAACACTCCTTGATGGAGCAATCAATGAGCCGAAAGATAACAAACGGTTTTTATCCATAGTGGCAAAACAAGCAGATCGGCTTGAAGCAATCATTGAAGATCTTCTTGCTCTCTCACGAATCGAACAGAGTGAGGGGTCCGGTGTTCTGCCTTTAGAGCCAACAAAAATTGCAGATATTTTGGCAACTGCATGTGCGGACTGTATGCCTCGAGCAATGGAGCAGGGTATTACGATGAACATCAATTGTGACAAGGGCCTGATCGCGCCTGTGAATGCCCCCCTTTTAGAACAGGCAGTCGTCAATCTGATTGAAAACGCAGTCAAGTACAGTGGGACTCATCAACCAATATCAATTTGCGCCAATCTGAAAAAAGCTCATTCTGAAGATAAGGAAGAACTGATGATCAGTGTTGCTGATCACGGTTGCGGAATACATTCAGAGCATTTGCCTCGACTCTTCGAGCGGTTTTATCGGGTGGATAAGGGTCGTAGCAGGCAGGCGGGTGGAACAGGACTTGGACTGTCGATCGTGAAACACATTGTCCAGGCTCATGGTGGAACAATCTCAGTTGATAGCCGGCCGAACGAGGGCAGCTTATTCTGTCTTCTAATACCGTGCGTTTGATAGCTATCGTGAAATGCCGTGTATCGGCCTGCTATTCATCCGGAACACCATGAGGTGCCATTTCTTCAGGTGACTTATTTCTTAGGTCTTTGTTGAATTGAAGGATTTTTTCCCAGGCACTCTCAGGTGTGTCTGCGTATTCAAAAAGATCGAGGTGCTCATGCGAGATAACACCAGAGTCAGCGAGGAAGTCAAAGTCAATAACTTTGGACCAGTAATCACGCCCAAATAAGATGATTGGAATAGGTTGCATTCTGTGTGTTTGCCGGAGCGTGAGTGCCTCAAACATTTCATCGAGCGTCCCAAATCCACCCGGAAATAATACTGCACCTACAGATCGAAGAATAAAATGAAATTTTCGTAGAGCAAAATATTTAAACTGAAAGCAAAGCTCTGGAGTGATAAAAGGGTTCGGTTGTTGTTCTCCAGGCAACTTGATGTTGAGCCCAATAGATTTGCATCCAACATCGAAAGCGCCTCGATTTGCGGCCTCCATAATACCGGGGCCTCCGCCGGTGACGACAACATAGGATCTTTTTTTATCACATTGATTATCTAACGAAACAAGTCGAGCAAACTGCCGGGCGTCATCATAGAAGTGAGATAACTCAACGAGTCGTTCGCTTCGTTGTACATCACGAGCAAGTTTTAAGTTTTCAGCATCCATTGCCTGATTGCGAAGAGCTTCTGATAGGTGCCTTTCTGCAGCATTTCTTTCGATTATTTGAGTGCCACCAAACACAATAACGGTTGATTCAATATTGTCTTCCTGAAACGCAAGTTCTGGTTTGCCAAGTTCCAGCAGCATGCGAACACCTCGCATTTCAGTCCGTTCGAGTAGTGCACGGTCGTCTTGTGCAAGGCTGTGACTAGGCGAACGAAGAATTGCCTCCATATTTTCCGTAACAAGCGCAAGGTCATCCCCGAGTATTGTACTTGGAAGGTCGTTGCACATATCGGCATGAGTCTCACTCCAAGGAGTGTTCTCTTTTGACGTTTGGTTCTCGACTGCTTTTTTGTTTTTTTTACTCATTTTATTTCTAATTTGATGGCATGGCTTCTGAAAATGTACGAGATTTCTTTTTCGTATAACTCGTTCCTACAACTGTGACTGAGCCATGATCGATTCGTAGAGATTCAATCTGCCAACGTCGAGGCTGTCGACTTTCTTTGTCCGGTGAGGATGAATTCGTTAGACGCGCAGGAACAGTCGCCAAGAGAAGAATTCGATCACGATATCGTTGTATGTCTGTATCCATCCCGGCGTTTTCCAGAGCCTTTCGACATTCCTGAAGAACAGCATTACGAGGAAGAGGGAGTTGCCCCACGCCGGCCCTTTGCACGGTTAAGGCGAATTGGTTGGCGGATTTAAGCCTGACCTCAATTTCTGCCCACGCCACAGTTGTGACTCCCCACCTCGAAACTTCTATTCCGATACGAAATAGGTGTGGTTCTAGTTTGATACGTGGGCGAGACAGTCTGCCCCACAATGCGTTTCCAAGAAGTTCAGGGTGATTTCGAGGCAAGTCATTTCCTAACCATGCATTTATTTCATTTTCACGCACGCTGATACCCCATTTGTTTTTATGCCGAATTTCATTCGTGACGGATGCTATCTGCGTTACAAAACGTCCCGCAATCGACTGGTCCTCCAATCCAATATTTTCAACCGATCGATAAAACTGAGGAGGTACAAACGCCAGGCTGCAAACCGCAACGATCAATATGCAGCAGCACAACATTGCAAAAAACGCAAGCTGATACGCTTTCTTCTGCCCAACTGTAGGAAGAGACAACCTATTCTCCTCGTTGTCTTTTAAGTCCTGCAAGAAATTTTCATTTACAGCGTTTTCCAAAATGGATCTCTTAACTGGTTACCCAGCAAGTTTGCATAAGCTTGTGATTGGTAACACACCATCATCCTCAAGAATGACGTCTCCAAGTGCATCGATTTCTAATTCGTCCCGCAAAACCCGCATTTCAGATGGTGCCTCGATCCCTATTCGCACTTTATCACCATTTACTCTTACGATCGTTACCACAACTGATTCACCAACTCGAATGCGCTCATTTTGCTTTCGGGACAATACCAGCATAAAAGCCTCCGTTTTTCGTGAGATAGATTTTTGAAATGAATAGAGCTAGCAACTGTGCAGGCTTTATGTGATCCCGACGGGTGGATAGCACCGCGACCTGGTTCACCAGAAGGCCTGGGAAAGATAGGAGCCAAAGGAAATATCGTCCGGATACTTAAGATTTCTTGGCCGTAACGATTTATCATGCAGTCATACGGATCATTCCGGCTGCACCGGGGACTCACTAAAGATGTAAAATCTTTTTATAGAATTTGATTGCGCAATAGTAGGCACTGAAAGAAATCGAACTTATTTCTTTTCAGCCTGTGTGTACTCTGCAAGACTCACTTCTTCAGCAATTGCCATACAGGCTTCGGCATCAGCAATTCGTTGTAAATCATCAGCCCGGAGCGCGGGATGAATGCGGTGAACTGAATACAAGTGGCGTTGCATCATCGAGGAGAGTCCGGACGCAACAAGACTACCTCGAGAATCTATTTGAAGAGTGACAGATGTCGGAAGTTTGGCTTCAGATGCAATCCGTTTGTTTAGTGCCAGTCGAGGAAATGGTGGAATTCCACCCGGATGAAGGAGGGCACGTAACAGGAGTGCCGTGTCTGCAAACTGTCTGTATTGCCCTGCTATTTCTGGTGACGGTGCATCTGTAGTTTCAATTCGGTATTGCACTCGCGGGCCAACGAGTTCAATTGCATCATCCGATTCAGAAATGCCATTTTCAAAATGTGGACCGCCAGCCCAACACAGTAGTTTGTCATCCGATGTACGTACCCATTTTGAAAGTGAAACACGTAATCGTTCGAGTTGGATACTATCTATCGATGTTTTCACTTGCCGAAGAGGATCAATCAGTAAAATGCGTTCTCGAGTTGGGTCGTGAAGAACAATCTCACCATTGAATGCTTTGGTGTGATCTGATTCAGATTCGGATTTCTTCTGTTCCGTAGTTGTAGTGTCAAGAAAGTCCCAGGCCACTTCGGATGAAAACAGTGTCAGGCTGTGAGCAATCGGTACGTCATCTCGGTCCGCAAAGACATCAGTCTCAACTCTAAGAAAGCCATTTTCATTGGCAAAAACTGCTTGCCCAAGGGAAAACAGGAATACAAGGACAGGACAAAATGTCCTGATCAAAAGCCTCGCCCAATGAGATTGCGTGGTCACCACTTGTATCAAGCTTTCATAGGGAAATATCAAAGTTTTTGGTACGTATCAGACTCTAACAGAAGACAGAGTGCTTCCCCTAGTGTGATTTCCAGCCGGATGGGTTATGGGGATTTCATGATTTTCCTGTAGTTTTTGTGCTGAATGAAATTACCTCTGCTGCCCTCCTCTCCTATTTAAATAATGTTTCTTTCTGATCTTCTTGTCGTTTTTGCCGTAACAGCAGTTGTTGTTTTCCTGTTTGGACGAGCACAAATACCCAGCGTCATCGGTCTGCTTGTCTCAGGTGTCGTGGTGGGCCCTTATGGACTATCTCTGGTTGATGATCTGGAGAGTGTTGAACTTCTTGCAGAAATTGGCGTTGTCGTCCTCTTGTTTACGGTTGGACTTGAAATCTCTATTTCACGACTGCTTGCGATGTTGCCACTCATGGCAAGTATTGGGTTTCCACAGATTGCTGGAACAACACTTCTGATTGCTGCAGCCTGTCGTTGGCATGTAGGAACACTTCCCCAAGCAATCTTTGCTGGGCTCCTGATTGCCATGTCGAGTACTGCGATCGTTCTGAAACTTTTATCGGATCGTAGTCAATCTGGTACTCAGGCAGGACGCATATCAATATCGGTTCTCTTGTTGCAGGACTTATTTGTGATCGTTGCAATGCTTGCGGTACCTTTGTTAGCGGCTTCAGCTGGAGTGAGTGCACCAGCCAATCATCAAAATACTTCTCACCACAGCACTCAACCACTGGTCGAAAATCCGTTCTTGGCGGTTCTCGTTGGATTTTCTATCGTCGTTGGTGTGCTTCTTGCTGGACGGCAGTTCATTCCAAAAGTTTTGCACGAAGTAGTGCGACTACGAAATCGGGAGCTATTTCTGATAACGCTTGTACTTATTTGCCTTGGTACAGCGGCTATCACTGCGGCGGCTGGCTTATCACTTGCCATCGGGGCTTTCATAGCCGGTTTAGCACTTTCTGAAAGTGAATACGGTCATCAGGCCTTTGCAGAAGTGCTCCCTTTTCGCGATACACTTGCCAGTCTTTTCTTTGTATCTGTGGGAATGCTGCTTGATATATCGTTTGTTTTTTCACACTTCGGACTTGTATGCCTCGTCGTTTTTGTAATCGTGTTACTCAAGGTTTTTGCCACAGCAATCCCGGCGATGCTTGCAGGTTTTCCTGTCCGGACGAGCCTTATTGCTGGTGGGACGATCGCTCAAGTAGGCGAATTCTCATTCGTTCTTGGATCACGAGGAGCTGATGTCGGCTTGTTAACAGGTGATGACTACCAGACATTTCTCGCAGCTGCTGTTATTACGATGGCTTCGGCTCCACTTCTTACAATTGTTGTGCCACAACTTTGTGACTGGCTTGGACAAAGCTCATGGTTTGGTGGGATGTTTCATGATTCGCCACCGGAAGAGGACATAGCTTTATCAGACCATGTGATCATTGCCGGTTTTGGTATTAATGGACGGAGCTTGGCAACCGCTTTGGGCGAGTTTGGCGTCCCACATGTTATTTTGGAGTTGAATCCAGAAACGGTTCGCAGTGAGGGATCATTGGGTATAGATATTCGCTACGGCGACTGTACTCGTCAGGCGATTCTAGAACATGCCGGAATTTTTCGTGCACGGGCCTTTGTGGTAGCAATCTCTGATCCAGCGAGTGCACGTCGTAGCGTACGTGTAGCACGCGATCTCGTACCAGAACTCGAGATATTTGTTCGGACAGAGTACTTGGCAGAAGTTGATGAATTACGACTATTGGGTGCAGATGTTGTTGTGCCTGCAGAGTTTGAAACGGCACTATCACTTTTTGAGCGAGTGCTTGGTATCTACGATGTTCCAGAAGAGAAAATTGATGATCTTGTTGATCAACTTCGTTTAGAAAACTATGGATTTTTGCGAAGTGGTGTGAGAAGACGACCAATTCAGTCGATAGATCGCCCAGATATTCATGACCAATTAGGACGTTGTCGAATATCACAACGAAGCATTGTCGCAGGCCAGACAATTGGTGAACTGGATGTTCGCGCAAAGACAGGGGTAACAATCATTGCAATTCAGCGCAGTAATCAGCAGATACGAAATCCTGGGCCGACGTTTCAGTTACAAATTGGTGACGAAGTTTCATTTGTTGGTAGTCGTTCCGAGCGGACCGCTGCAAACAAACTCTTCTTGTCGACGAGCCGTAACACTGACTGAATAGAAACGTCAGGCAGTGTGTTGTTGGAGGAGTTCGAATGGAATGACATCGAGTGCCTTCTCACTCGTTGCCTCGAGAACAACTCGTGGAGCACAGCCTGCCCTCATGGCTTCGAGCCATCGAGCCGCACAAAGGCACCATCGATCACCCGGCACGAGCCCAGAAAAATTGAATTCAGGTCGTGGTGTGACGAGATCGTTTCCTGCTTCGACTGTAAATTGAAGAAAGGCCTCAGTCATGACGGCACAAACAGTGTGGGAACCGGTATCATCAGAACATGTTCGGCAAAGGCCATCTCGAAAAAATCCAGTGAGTGGTTCCGTGGAGCATGGAATCAGTGGTTTGCCAAGAAGGTTGCGGTTATGATCCAAGTCAGATGAATTATCTGAGTTATCAAAACTAATCATTTTTATCCGATTCAATCAGGAGTGTGCGTAGAGGGCGATTGTGCTGTAGGCAATTCGTTCAATCCATCATTTCAGTATAAATAATTCCATCCACCGTGACCTAAAGTAACCCACACTATGGTTATGCTCAGCTTACAAATTGATACACCTGAACGCTGGTTTTCGCAGGTAGATGAGAATCTCGATGAGATATTAATCGACCATGCGCATTGCGAAAAGAAGGCAGCAGGTGTGGCAATGAATCTTCTCTTTGCCTATGTCGAGAATACAAAGATTTCTCGGGCGATGACTGAAATAGTGAATGAAGAGTTAGAACATTTCCACATGGTGCTTGATTTGTTGGAGCGACGAGATATTCAGTTTAGAAAATTAATTCCGAGTAGCTATGGTCCAAAACTCCACAAATTGATTTGTAAGAATGAGCCAGAGCGAGCAGTTGATCGCTTGCTTGTGGCTGGTCTGATTGAAGCTCGTAGTTGCGAGCGATTTTTGTTATTGAAAAATCATGTTCATGATGAGGAGCTTCAAAAGTTTTATGGCGGTCTTTTTGAATCAGAGGCGCGTCACCATGCAACATATGTTCGGCTTGCCTGTGATATAGCACCAGAATCGATGGTCCACGACAGACTGCACTGGCTGGCTTCACGAGAGGCAGAGATCATTTCCGAGGGTGACAAGCAGCCGCGTATGCATAGTTAATGAATCGTTGAAATTCTTTTATGACAAACCGAGGCCATCACAGATGGCCATGACGAGATCGTTCGGTGTGCGATCAATCGTTACCACGATGGCATGCTCATCAGCACTCGGTTCTTCTAGAAGATCAAGCTGACTTTTGAGAAGATCTGCTGGCATGAAATGATCTCTTCGCTGGCTTAGACGCCGCGAGAGTAATTCTCTGGTGCCACGCAAGTAGACAAACGGTACGTTCTTTTGATTTCCTCTGATCGTACGACGGTACGACTCCTTGAGTGCAGAGCAGCTAATGACACCATCTCTGCCAGCCTCGCAACGAGAATCAATCCAATCTGAAATCCTAGAAATCCATGGCTTGCGATCATCATCATTCAGTGGAACACCATCTGACATTTTTAGAATATTTTCTTGTGGATGGAGGGCATCCCCTTCCTGATATTCCCAGCCAAGGTGGCTGGCCAGTTTGGTGCCAACTGTTGTCTTGCCACATCCCGACACACCCATCAAAACAATAATCATCAACGATCTCCTCCAGGAGATGGAAGTTGCTACGCTGTACCCGTCGCTGTAACACGATCATGTAGCTTTCTAACAAAATAACACGCCGTGTGATGTTTCGTTTTATAAGAAGGCCTGATAGAAGACGTCGTTAGCTTTAGAGTATCAGGTATTCTCATGTCTGCGACGCGCTACGTAGTGTGGTTTTGAAAGAAATGAATATGTCAAATTCGATGATTCCAGTCGGTAGTCCAGATAATTCTTCTGCCACGCACATGCCTTCTGTTGGGCTTGGCTTATGGAAGGTAGATCCTGCAAGCGTAGGTGAACTGATTCATGAGGCGATCAGTGTCGGCTACCGACACCTTGATAGCGCGTGTGATTATGGAAATGAAGCAGAGGTTGGAAAAGGTATCGAGCGTGTCCTTACATCAAACCTGTGTCATCGTGAAGATTTGTGGGTGACTTCAAAACTCTGGAATACCTTCCATGAACCCAAATACGTACGATCAGCAATTGAAAGAACCTTGCGAGATCTTCGGCTGGAATATCTCGACAGTTATCTGATTCATTTTCCAATTGCCTTAGCGTATGTAGCACCCGAGACACGCTATCCACCAGGTTGGTTTTTTGAGCCAGATGCACGAAACCCTTCCATGCAATCAATCAAGGTTCCACTAGCCGAGACGTGGGGTGCCATGGAAGAATTGGTTGATGCGGGACTCGTACGGACTATTGGTGTGTGTAATTTTGGTGTCTCGCTGTTACGTGACTTACAAGCTGGAGCTCGAATTCAACCGTCTAGTCTGCAGGTGGAGATGCACCCAAGGCTGACCCAAAAAAAACTTCTACGATTTTGTGATCAAGAAGATATCGCCGTCACGGCTTTTTCACCGTTGGGTGCACCTTCGTACGTGTCGCTTGGCATGGCGAAAGAAGGTGATAGTTTGTTCATGCACGAAAGTATTCGTGCAATAGCTGACGCAGTCGGAAGAACGCCGGCACAAGTCTTACTTCGGTGGGGAGTCCAACGTGGTACAGCAGTTGTCCCAAAGACATCCCAGCCGAAACGTCTTGCAGAAAACATCTCTCTTTTTGATTTTTCACTTTCTGCGGAGCAGATGCTGATCATTGACGGCCTCAACGAAAATCGCCGGTTTAATGACCCCGGTGATTTTTGTGAGCAGGCATTCAATACATTTTTCCCGATCTATGAATGATCCAGGATTCTTACGGGAGACGTTTCATCCGTATGTCCTTGTAGTGCACTATGCTTTCAGGATCATGAGCCTGTATGGCAAAAGTGCCTTGTGAAAGTTTTCGTCCTGACATGTTTTTTGGTGGCTGCCAATCGTCTGGCTCTGTCCAGTCTGTCGTTACGACTCCATTGATTTTTATAACAATGTGTTTCCCATCGACAATAATGTCGTAGTCATACCACTCCCCATCTTTGACTGGTGATGTGTCAAGGACGTCAGCAACCGCATAAAGCCCACCTGTTTTTTTGCGATCTTTGTGGGTCTGGTTTACCTGGCACTCATAGCCGGAAAAAGGCCAGCCTGATTCCTCATACTGCGTATGAAAGTAGAGTCCACCATTGGCTTTTGGCATGGTTTTGACTTTTGCATGCCAGTGAAAATTTGTGAGTTGCTCGTCCTCTGAATTTTCTGGATCACCAATCCAGAAAAGATGACAGCGTGGTCCGTCGACAACAAGGACACCATCTTCGACATGAAAGGAATCTGGGTTTTCAGGGTTTGCTTTCCAACCAGAGAGATCCTGTCCGTTAAACATGGTGATCCATGCGTCGCTGGAAGATTCTGCAGTTAATGCAAGCGGTAATGAGGTAACACAAAGTGCGACGCACAGAAAAATTCTATTTCCACAATGCATTGAGATAGCTCCACGAGTGAGTTGACGGAAGAACAAAGACCAGATTTATTGCACGAATCGTATCACGAACGCCAGTACCGTGCGAACTGAAAACACAGATTTCACGCCCAATCCAGTCGTTGTCACTGGGCCTGAGACTGTTGAACCTCTTCGTACGAAAGAAGACCATTCCGATCAGAATCAACTTGGTTAAATCGGCTTCGTAGTCGGTTTGGTAACTCCTCTTTGCTCAAGGCATGATCACCATCTTGATCAAAGCGTAAAAAGAAAGCCTGGAAGTTCTTGTTGTCCCGTGCTGGCAGATTTCCTTGTTGCTTCTGTGAACGTGCCGTGTTTGTCAAAGGAGCTCCCGGTGGAACTCCGGGGAGAAAATATTCAACATACCCAAGTAGCATTTCTTCAAATGTTTGTTGTCCCCAATAAACAGTCTGTGTTGGGTCAGGGTTGGCAGGATTCTCTGCCGAGTTATCAAACCATGCCGTAAACGTGATGGTATCGCCTTCATGAAATGTTCTTGGTTCGGCGTACCGGTAAAGCAGTTGCCAATTAAAATCATAGCGAGGGATATCTAAAAGTACTTCTTGAGTACCTGTGGTATCGGTTACCTCGTACCGACAAGCGCTTCCGCGTAAATGCATGTGCGGAAGAAATCCGAGCACCGTAGCATCGACGGGAAGCTTGAGTGAGGCCTCTTCTCGGTGGTGCTTGGCGCCAGGTGGGATACGAATGCGATGATTTGAGAGGCCTTTAATACGTACTTCGTGCTCAGGCGGTTCATCTGCGTAGATAACTCCGACTCGTGTTTGGTCGGTCGTCGCGATCCCATTTGGTGTGTAGTGCATCTGGAAAATGAGACGTGATCCTTTTGGAAGGTAACGGGCAAAACCCTTGGGGTATTTCCAGACAGACTGACCAGGTACATAACCAGCCCAAAGGCCATCTTCTTCTCGCTCAGCCGAACTTCTCTTTCCCTGACCAGGTATCTGAAGCGTGATGATGACATGATGCACAACTTCAGGACTGCCAGGTTGGATTTCAATTGCTTGTACCCATTTTGATTCATCCAGTTGTGTATCAATCGTTATGTATTGATAGGGCATGACCCCGGTGGCCTGAACGGGTATTGGTTCAGAAAATTTCCAGACTCTATCGGGTTTTCCAATGTGCCAATCGTTTGGGGATATCATTGGCTTGGGAGCATCCGCAAGATTGCCCAGTGGATGATCACTCTGAACCCACGCAAGAAGGTCATTCCGATCATCTGCGGTCAGCGACCGATCATTTTTCCAAATGTGTTGATGGTTTGTGGTTAATGTCTTGATCGATCTTGATTCTTCAGCAAACCAGGGAGGCATGGTTTTGTTGGTGACAACAGTTTGAATCATCCCAGCATGTGCAACAACGTCCTCATAGGTGTCTAAGGGAAACGGCCCAATGCCACCTTTTCGATGACACTCAATACAATTTCTTTGCAAGATTCTGGAGATTTCTCCGTGATAGGTCGTCATGCCCGCAGTATCTTTCACCGCTTCATAACTCAGGTCACATCCCGGTGCGTCCGTCGCAGCGATCGAGGGCTGCTGCCCCTGAAGTAAAGACTCAATAGCGTCCCGTAAAAAGTGTTTTTTTGGTTCTGCCCGGGCATATCCAAAGCCGTATTGGTCATCAATGGCACCGTGGTAGACAACAGTGCGATGAGCATCAACAACAATCACATCAGTTGTTGTTTGAGCTTGAAGATACTGCGACAGTTTTCCATCAGCATCGTGAACATAGATTGCATTGCGTGCTTGTTGTGCAGCAGCCTGCATGTTCTCTTTTTTGTCAGATTGAATTGGATTGACAAGAATATATTGAACATGTGCCGCCGCCGACTGAGAGAGCTTTGCCAGAGTTGGTAGATATTTCCGACTAAGGGGGCAGGATGTACTTGTGAAGCAAAAAGCTGTGAATTGTGTAGTGTGTTCAGAGCCAAAAGTATGCTCTTCGCCATTGATATCTGAAAATGAAAATGCTTTGACCAGTTGTCCAATGCCATGTTCAGCAGGCTTGAGCGGCTGGGGACCTTTTCGAACAGGATCAGCTTGTAATGAACCGGAGAAGAGAATCAGGAACATAACGCTGAGTAATCCCACGAAGGGAAGGTTCCGGAACGGAAATTCAATCTTCATGAATACGAACTTTACTATCAGCGAGGAAACGAGAATATCGTAAAGGCTACATGCTCGTGGCAAGAAACAAAACAACAAAGTTCCTTCCTGTCTTCAACGGTTATTGGGCCTTCGGGTTTCGTTCACAGGCAGTAAGGTAGAAAAACATGTTGTTATCAATGTTCTCCGTTTCATTTTCTTTCCATTGTGAGGTTCCAGAAAAGATAGAGTGCACACAGTCTGGTCAAGGATTCTCCCTTGAAGCTGCGATAGGTTTCCTGCAATCCATTGATCACCATCGATTGAGAATTTGTGGGTAGTACCTCATTTGTCGTATTCTTTTCTTGGGACGAGTACTGCATTTTCATGGGTAACACAATGAAATATTTTTCCGGCATCGGTGTCTTTGTTTTGGTTGTATGTCTCCAGGCATTTTCGGTGGAGGCTCAAAGCACTTTTGATCCGCCAAATATCGTGTGGATTGTTGGTGAAAACCTCAAGCTGGATCTTGGATGTTATGGGGCTCAGTATGTAAAGACACCTTATCTTGACGGCCTTGCAAAAGAGGGCATGCGTTACACCAAAGTTTTTGCAACATCACCAGTGTGCGCGCCGAGCCGTAGCGCATTTTTTACCGGGATGTATCAGACGTCTTCTGATACACATAACATGCGGTCACACCGGGAAGACGACTATCGGCTTCCTGAGGGAGTCAGGCCACTGACGCACAGGCTCAAAGCGGTTGGCTACACCACGGCAAATATCAAGACAATGAATGGTGAGGTTATTGGCTCCGGAAAGCTCGACCTGAATTTTGTGAATGAGGGAAAACTGTATGACACAGATAGATGGGAAGAGCTACCCAAGAATCAACCTTTCTTTGCACAAATAAATACGCTTGAGGCCGAGTACGATATTTACGATCGGCAGACATGGCGTGTTCCACGTGTCAAGTGGAAGGGAGAAGACCATCATGAAAAGATTGCGGACCCTGACAAGGTTGAGCCACCACCCTATTACCCGGATCACCCTTTGGTCCGACTCGAGTGGGCTCGGTACCTCAACTCAATTTCAGGAATGGATAAGACGGTAGGGAAGATTTTAAAACGTCTTGAAGCCGATGGGCTTGCTGGAAATACAATCGTCATGTTTTTCGGAGACAACGGACGAATTGAGCCCCGAGGTATTCACTGGTGTTATGACACTGGGTTGCATGTTCCTCTTATCATTCGATGGCCTCGTGATCGTATGCCACCACCAGGCTTTCAATCAGGTCAGGTTGACGACCAGGTTGTCAGCTTAATTGACATGACACCCACCACGCTGTGGTGTGCTGGTCTTGCTCGACCACTTGGGATGCACGGACGTATTTTTCTCGGTGATTCGGGTGGGCAAGAGCGTCGCTACGCATTTTCAGCGAGAGATCGAATTGATGAGACAGTCAATCGCGTTCGGAGTGTTCGTGGTACTCGCTACCACTATATTCGCAACTATTTTCCAGATCGACATTTTGCGTCACTGAATAGATATAAGGAAAAGTGTTTTCCAATAAAGCCCTTAATGCGTGAGATGTATGCAAAAGGGGAACTCACAGGTCCAGCACATGACTTAATGAATCCACATGTTTCTGAGGAACAGTTATTCGATACCGAAGAAGATCCTCATGAGATTCATAATCTTGTTGATTCGGAACACCACGAACATCGTGAAGCACTTATTGGCATGCGATCAGCCCTGGATACGTGGATCGTAGAAACAAATGATCAGGGCGAATTTCCGGAAGATGAAGCAATTGTGAAGCCATTTGAAAAAGAAATGCATGACTGGTTTGGTACTCCTCCATGGCATCCTTATAAGCCAGAGGAAAATCCATGAGCCATTATGAGTTTCGGCAGATGCGGCCGAATGAGCAACATGATGTTGCCAGTCTGATCCGTGAGTCAACAAATTGTTGGTATGAAGCCAATGGAAAAGCACCAATATTTACTGGTGATCCAAGCTCAACCATGTTGTTCTGCGATGTCTATGAAGCACTTGATCCAGGCTGTTGTCTTGTTGCCGTTGTCAAAGAGACGGAGCAGATTGCAGCGTCATGTTTTTACCATCCTCGCTCCACGCATGTTTCACTTGGAATCATGAATGTTCACCCCGATCATTTTGGGAAAGGTCTGGCGAGGCAGCTTCTTGACCGTATTGTTCACTTGTCTGAAGAACACAATAAGCCAACGCGGCTTGTGTCGAGTGCTATGAACCTTGACTCATTTTCACTCTACACACGTGGCGGGTTTGTACCGCGACAGATTTTTCAGGATATGACCCTGGCGGTACCCGATGAAGGCCTTCCGGAACGCAACATTCCCGGCTTGCACAGAGTGAGGAAAGCATGTCTTGATGACCTACACGATATTGTCCAAGTGGAAAAAGAACTTTGCTTTATTGACCGTGAGAAAGACCACCGGTTTTTTCTCGAGAACGCCATGAACATATGGAATGTTTGCATTATTGAATCTGAAGATACAAAGCAGATTGATGGCGTGCTTGTGTCTGTGAAGCATCCTGGAAGTACGATGCTCGGACCAGGGTTCATGCGTTCAGAAGAAGATGCTTTGGCTTTGATTCGATATCAGCTCGATCAACATCACCGAGGCGGTCAGCCTGTATGGCTCGTGCCGTCATCGTGCCATTCTCTTGTGTCGGAACTCTATGGGTGGGGTGCAAAAAACTGTGAATTACATTTTGGACAAACCAGAGGGAACTGGCAGGAGCCTCGTGGTGTCACCATGCCAACGTTTATGCCTGAGACCGGTTGATTTTTGATTTGCAGGCTTCACCAAGCAACGAATGAACATGTCTTTAATCAATGATAGAAAAGATCGGAGATGTTCTTGAAAATACACAACGTGCACGAAAAGAGCGGTACACACTCTACGTGGCGTGATATTTGTTGGGCTGCTTTCTTGGCTGGTGGCGTCTTTTTTGTAAGTGGCCTTGTGTACGGTGTTATGTCAGGTGTGGCCGTACCCTTACAAGATCCAACATCCGCAGAACGGGATCTTGAGAAATTTCATGTGCAGATTTCACAGTGGCTGATGGTAGTTGGTGGATGTTTACTTGCTGGTGTGTTTTGTCTGGCTCTTGGCAAAGAAATTATTCGTCAATTATTCAGAAGCTAACTATCTTTTTATTATTATCTTCATTGTGGCAATTCTCTTCGTCAGACCACGCAGTCTTCTGTTGAAAAAATTGGATTCCAAGTTATGGCTGAGATTGTTGAGGCCTTCAAAAACATCGTCGGCAATGCGAATGTCCTTACCAAGGATATGGACACCGCATACTACCGTTCTGGGTTTCGCTGTGGATTTGGTGCCGCCAAGGCTGTGGTGTTTCCATCAACTCTTGTCGAGCAGTGGAAGGTTCTTCAAGTCGCTGTCGACGCCGGCTGTGCCATCATCATGCAAGCTGCAAAGACTGGCCTGACTGGCGGTTCATCTCCAAGTGGATTCGACTACGACCGAGACGTGGTAATTATTAATGTTAGCCGGTTGCGAGGTCTCCACCTTCTTAAGGATGGAACTCAGGCCCTTGCCTTTCCAGGTACGACTCTCTTTGAGTTAAGCGAGGAGCTCAAAAAGATAGATCGTGTTCCTCATTCGGTACTTGGGTCGACAACTATTGGTGCAACTGTCATCGGTGGTGTGGCAAACAATGCGGGTGGCGCACTCTGCAAGCGAGGTTCGTCATACACAGAGTTTGCACTGTACGCGAGAGTGAACGCGCAGGGTACGCTTGAACTGATTGATCACCTCGGCATTCAGAACCTTGGTGACACCCCCGAAGAGATTCTCACCCGACTCGAAGCCGGCGAGTTCACGGATGCAGATCTCATCGATGATGGACGAGTTGCATCTGATAACGACTACGTCAATCGCATCCGCACTCTCGATGCGGATGTTCCGAACCGTTATAACGCTGACCCAAAACGACTCTACGAAGCCAGTGGCAGCGCAGGGAAGGTCGCGTGCTTCGCTGTGCGGGTCGATACGTTTCAGGCACCCAAGAAAAAACAGGTGTTCATTCTTGGCACCAACGATCCCGATCACTTCGTCACGATGCGTCGCGACATTCTCGCCACCTTCGAGCATCTCCCGGAGATGGTCGAGTATATGAATCGGGCAACATTCACTGCAGCAGAGAAGTACGCAAAGGACGTGGCGCTTGCGATCAAGTATCTTGGAACCGAGCGACTGCCAAAGGCCTACGCGCTGAAGGCGAAGGCAGAATATCTACTCAACAAGATTTCTTTGCTGCCGAAGTATCTGCCAGATATCTTTCTCTATTACGCCAGTAAGCTGTTTCCACAGCACTTGCCCAAGCGGCTACTCGAGTATCGGGACACCTACGAACATCTCCTCATTCTTGTCACGGCAGACGAAGCGATCGACGAGGCAAGGCAATACCTTGAAAACGATTGGGGTCGAACGGACGGGGTCGGGTTTTTCGAGTGTTCAGAACGCGAACAAGAGGCGGCGCTCCTCCATCGATTCAGTGCTGCGGGGGCTGGGCTCCGGTATCAGAACCTTTACCAACGAACCACCGAAGAGGTTCTGTCACTCGACATTGCACTGCTCAGCAACGACCCGGACTGGATCGAAGATCTCCCCGAGGAACTCACCAAGGACTTGGTGTTGGATTTGTCCTACGGACACTATCTGTGCCATGTGTTTCACAATATTTACGTGTACCGCAGGGGCACTGATATGGAACGGGTCAAGACGCTTATGCTGGAGCGGCTAAAGGCTCGAGGAGCCAAATTTCCGGCAGAGCACAACGTCGGCCATCTGTATGAATCCGAGCCGGTTGTCGAGCAGTTCCATCGCAAACTCGACCCGACCAACACCTTCAATCCAGGGATCGGAAAGACGAGCAAAAAACGGCTCTGATTCACCTTGGGGGCCGGTCGACATGCACCCCGGGCTAGACCGCATTCTTCATTTCCCACTGAAGCAATGTGCAGCATGGAACGGGGATGGATCTAGTCACGCAGCAAAACACCAGATCTTGAGACTGTCTAGCCCTGACGCGAGCTTGGAAGTATGTATTTTTGCCTTAAAAATAAGGCCTGAAAAAACTCATCAAATCCTCATATTCATCTCACAATTGCCTCATGAAAGATGTCGACACTCCTTTCAGTTAACGGATGTGAAAATGCTTTCCGCTAATGTACATACCTACCTATTACTAAGGAGTTAGACGTGCTACACACTGCTCATTCTTCTCAGCCAACTGGAAGTCGAAATCGCGGCTTTACGCTGATTGAGCTTCTTGTTGTTATTGCCATTATTGGTGTTCTTGTCGGTCTTCTTCTACCAGCCGTTCAGCAAGCTCGTGAAGCTGCTCGTCGGGTTTCATGTGCAAATAATATGAAGCAACATGGTCTCGCAATGCATGTCTACGAGAATGCTCGAACGTATTTTCCTGCTGCGTGTTACACCGTTGATTCGGATCCATCTGCAGGCGGAACAGCAACAAAGGGAAATCCATCTGGAAAAGAACATGCGTGGACAGCGTTTGTTCTTGCTAATTTAGAGCAGGGCAATGTGCCTTATGACTTTACAAAAAACTGGTGGGATACTGAAAATCGTGCTGCGGCAACAATCCAGCCAAGTGTTTTTAAATGTCCTTCAGCGCTGCCGCCAGCGGGTGGATATGATCCAATTAACGGGAACAGCAGAGATAGTGATTCAGCTGCTCCATCACTTGATCCAGATATTTTTGGTCAGCGTGACTATGAAGCAATGACTGGAGTCAAACATAAAATTGTTGCTACTGGTAACCCATGGCCAACCAAAGCCGAAAGAAAAGGTCCTCGAGGTATGGGTGGACTTGTCAAAGATGCTGAAACAAAGGTTGCCCAAGTTACTGATGGCATGAGCAACACCTTGATGTTTGTCGAGAAAGCTGGTGCCCCTGATGTTTACCAAGGCCGCGGTAACCTCTCGCCAACCGGTGCAACCAATCAGACAATTGCAGCGCTCGATTCTCTTGGGCCTTCAAAATTAGATGGGATTGATCCAGCTACGGGCCTAAAGCGTGACAATGATGATGGCAATGTAGCCTTTAATGCAACGAACGACGGTGAGGCATATAGTTTTCATCCTGGTGTTATTGTTGTGAGCAGTATGGACGGTGCAACTCATGTATTGTCAGACTCGATATCACCAGTTCTTTTTGGTTCTATGATAACTCGTGCCGGTGGCGGAGAGGCTGCTTCCAATGGAGTCATGGAACCAAATATCGAGTGGTAGTTTTCCAAAAGTAAAACAGATTGGTTTATGGCATATAGTCATCAATCACAACTGCTAACCAAGGCTGCGGCCGCGCTACTTTCCTGTAGCGTGGTCGTAGTTTTTTTTATTTCCTGGATGGGAAACGGGGAGGCAGAAGAGCCACTGCTTGAGAGTGGTAAATCGTTGCAGTGTCAGATTGTTGCAAGCACAGTATTCCCTGAGATTATCCTTGCAAAAGACGATCCATCTGTTGCGCACGATGTTCCTGTAGGGCTCGGTGGAATAAGTGACGTTACTGTTGCAAAAGCAATTAATGATAGCGGCCAGTTTGTCATACGACTGCTAACCGACAGAGGTCCCTCACGGAAGATTGAGACAGCAGATGGAAAACAAAGAGTATTCCTCAATCCCTCTTTTGTTCCAACAGTACTCGTCTTTGAGATTTCAGGGTGTTTATTGGATGAGAGCCATGGCGAATTAAAGAAACTCAAAGCAAACCTCCAGTCTCAGTTTTCACTTCAAACCCCTCGAGGAAAAGTGATTACCGGGCGTTCAAACGGTCTTGAAGGTGACGATAGCATTGCAAATCCGTCTGGTGAAGAATTGCTTGCTCCCGATGTCAACGGGATTGATCCTGAAGGATGTGCTCTTCTCGCTGATGGAACCTTCTGGCTATGTGAAGAATATCGACCATCGCTTTTGTGCTGTGAGCCCAACGGCATGGTTATCAAGCGATTTATTCCAGAAGGTGTAAAACTCCCGTTGAGTGATATCCAGATTGTCGAAAATCTTCCGGCTCATTACGCAAAGCGCCGAGCCAATAGAGGTTTTGAATCATTGGCACTGAGTCCCGATGAATCCACAATCTGGGCTTTGATGCAGAGCCCAGTTGATAATGAAGCAGCTGAGCGTTCAGGGAATGTGCGGCTTCTCGGATGCAATCCTGAAAATGGTCAACCAACAAGTGAATACATCTATCGTCTTGGTGATCCTGCTGCCGCTGATTTTCTAATCGGAGGCGTCGTTCCTGATGATGGGAAGCTTTGTGCAATGGCGGCAATCGGCCCAAAGAAGCTTCTCATTCTCGAGCAATCAGATGATGGTGATGCAAAAATGTATTGTTGTGAATTAGACGAAGCGACTAACGTCCTCGGAGATGATAAAAATCTTGATGGAGTGCGTGACCTGGTGCAGGCTGGTGTGAAACCAATTGAAAAAACACTGGTTGCAGACCTTGCGAGCCTACTCCCATTGTTTGCTTCAGATATTACTGCTGGTCAATGGCAACCAGAAGTGGCCGAACAAGTTGCTGGTCTTAAGCTTGAGGGTTTGGCAGTTCTGGATAGTAATCATGTCGTTGTCGTAAATGATAATGACTTCAATGTAGATAGGCTTTTTGATGAAAATGAAGTAAGCAGGCGATCCTGCATGTGGGTGCTGTCACTTCCACAATCTTTGTAGTTAAACTTATTGGAGTAAGGAAAAATGAAAATGTTTAATTGGTTGAACGCAAAAGTAATTTTCCTAGTCATGTTGGTGG
>Ga0315321_10001006_pt1 | contig 21585 bp, 12 predicted proteins | sample M180m21515metaG_FD_203464 | JGI IMG/M metagenome (GOLD analysis project Ga0315321, IMG submission 203464) | Ammonia-oxidizing marine archaeal communities from Monterey Bay, California, United States - M1 80m 21515 | ecosystem: Environmental > Aquatic > Marine > Intertidal zone | place: USA...
TTTTGGTGGCTTGTTCCTGCCATGAATGGCTAGCGATGTTGTACTACAGATTGCAGGTTCGGTTTCTGGGCATTGTTCTGCTTGGGACTTTTGCGAGTCTCGCTTGGGCTGCAGGAGGAACGGATGTGGTGGCAACAAGTGGTGCGCATGTTCTCGTACCCCCAGGTTGGCCGCCGGGCACTGGGGAGATCGTAAATGATCCGTGCCGAACAAAGGGATGGAACCCCTGGTTCAGCGAATGGCCCAATGATGTACACCACTATGCGTTGGTGATTGACTCGACGGATGATTTAAATCGCTTGATCGCCAAGCTTGCAGGAATTAAAAGTGATCTGCAACAGATTCGGTTATCGTGCCAAACAGAACCACGTAGCCTCGGCTTTGTTACTAGCATGCCAGAGGGCAACGGGATTTCCGTGCTCTTCACCATTGGCGATAAAAACCAGATTGACGATTGGTTCAAGCAACTTGAGGATTCCGATGACAACCATGATTTGGTCACCACATTGGTGAAAGGAGTGGTGGTGCCCACGCCAGATCGGAGAACGGAAAAACAGTTTGCAAAATGACGTTTGCCTTTGCTCCAACAGCAATTCCACCAACGTTGACAGTTTTTGTGCAAAACCCGTTGGTTGACCTTGAGCAATTGATGGTTCTTTCTCCGTAACACGAACTCGCCTTGGAAATTTTCTTGAAGAGCGAAGAAAGGTCATCGAGCATTAAGGTGTGTCCTGAAACCGCACACGTCGTTGGCAACTCTGGAACCGCGTTGTTCTTGCCAGCTTATGTCTGCATTCGTGAAAGTTGTTTGCAGTGGTCGGTTAAGTGTTTTTCTACGTCCAACAGATCACCTCTTCGCATCTGCGCGGCTTGTCCAATAGCGAGTCGCGTGATTGTTTGTGCAGCTTTTTCTTCGCTGGGTATGTGGCGTTTGATCAGAGTCAGTTCTGGGCACTCACGTGGGAGCGAGTAATCTCCCTGATTGCTCTGGAAAGACAGTCGGTAATCCGAAGGGTATCGTCTGCCATCTGCTTCAGTTGTGGCCAGTATCTGATCCCAAAATCTCGCAAAGCCGCTTTCGAACCCAAGCCCGCTACACTGGACACTCGGAGGTGTGTCGCGATCAAAGAGATCAATGTAAATGAGTTGCCACGATTCATTTTCCCGCAGGTGTTGTAAAGCAGTGGTGAGGTCATCGCTGCTTAGGCTTTTCGCTGTTTCCGCGTGAAGATCGCAAAACCAATCGCAATCAGGGGGATGGCCGGTGACGCCCTTATCGGACGCTGCCATCGCATACCATTGTCGGTCACTCTCCGTTTTGGAGAAATAGACAAGTTCGCATTGATGTCCCGTTTCTATTCCGTTGTCACAGAGGCAGCAATTTGGTGGCATCATTGGTACGCACCCCGTCAGGAATTTTGTGATTGGTTTTATATATGCAACTTAGCATGGTCATCTGTTTAACGTGAGGCAACACCAGTCAGGCAGACGCTGGTAACACACAGCGTTGCGTGCGTTTCGCTTGAATTCATCAGTTCGGATTTTCTGTTTTGGGCCGTCTCCAGTATTTGCATGCTTGTTCAAAGAGGCTTCATCTCAATTGACTGGTCATGATTCGCTAACCATGGTGTGAATCACACCATGTCAGTGGGGTGTTACAATCACGAGTTCCGAAGGCGGTTTTTTCTAGTGGTTCGGTCGTTGATGGTAAGAACGGAGGAGTTTTTATATGTTGAGCTTCCGAGATATCGGGGCAAGGTCATTTGGGGTGATTGTGATCTTGTTGTTGATGGATGTTTGCGTGGTGTCTGCGCAAAATCACTGGTTGGCGGGCACCGGGCGTAGTTCAATTACGCCGAATGAGCCCCTGATGATGGCGGGCTACGCATCTCGTACTACACCCGCAACGCAAAAAAATATGGACCTGTGGGCCAAGACGCTGTTGTTGGAAGACCGACAGGGAAATCGTGGTGTTCTGATTTCCTTGGACCTTGTGGGCATCGGTCGTGCGCTGTCGCAACGTGTTTGCCAGCGACTCAAAGAATCCTTTGGTATGGAGCGTAATCAAATTGCGATCTTCACCAGTCATACCCATTCGGGCCCAGTTGTCGGCCTGAATCTTGCGCCGATGCATTTCTTGCTGGCGGATGCTTCTCAGCAAGAGAAAATTGTGGCGTATGCAGACCGACTGGTTGATGAGGTCGAGTCTGCAGTTGGGATGGCTATCAAGGGCAGGCGGCCGAGTCGCATTCAGTGGGGCAGCGGTAAAGCTGTATTTGCAGTGAATCGACGGGAAAATAAACCCTACGATGCGGTCGACGAAAAGAGGGCGACTGGTACGTTGGTCGGACCGGTCGACCATGATGTTCCGGTTCTAAGTGTGCGTCAGCTGTCTGGTGAACTCTTTGCAATCGTGTTTGGTTATGCATGTCATGCGACAACCCTTGCTTCCGCTCAGTGGGATGGAGACTATCCAGGATATGCTCAAGCTGACCTTGAAAAAGCGTACCCGGAATGTACTGCGATGTTCTGGGCGGGCTGTGGTGCAGATCAAAATCCCCTGCCAAGACGCAAGCTTGAGTTGGCTCAAAAGTACGGAGCTGAATTGGCGCAAGCGGTGAACGATGTGCTGGCTTCTCCGATGGCGTTTGTTGAACCTGAACTCAGCTCAAAGTATGTCGAAACTCAACTGGAGCTACAGGGGGTTCCTGATCAGCAGCAACTCAGTCAGACCGTCAAGTCGACGAACCGTTATGAAGCTTCAAGAGCCAAGATGTTACAAAAACATATGCTCAATGGTGGAGCTATTCCCAGCACGTACCCCTACCCGATCGCGGTTTGGAAGCTTGGTAGTGAGATCGACTTTGTTCACCTCGGTGGTGAAGTTGTGGTTGATTATGCTCTGCGTTTGAAGAACGAACTCAATGGGACGCGGACTTGGGTTGCCGGGTATGCCAATGATGTGATGGCGTATATTCCTTCGCGGCGTGTGTTGGCTGAAGGCGGGTATGAGGGGGGAGGTTCCAATGTTTACTACGGATTGCCTGGGCTTTGGCACCCGGAATCCGAAGCAGACATCATCAAGGCTGTCCACGATCATCACAAGATGACGAATGACAAAAAGCCCTGAGCTGCAGGTCGTGTCGCTGTGTCTTTTCGTATTGCATTTCAGAAATCTGAGGCTGTTTTATGAGTACTCCGTTGGGGCATTTCTGTCTGTTTCCGCTTCTCGCCGGGTTGCTGTTCTGCGACTCGCCAGCGTCTGCAGCAAAGCCCGCGCTGACACTGAGTCATGAAGCACCTCACTGGTTGGTCATTCATGGAGACCACATTCCCTGTAAGCAAGTTCGGATCAATTATCTTGAAGCTTACTGCAGGGCGAATTCAACAGATGCAGATTGGGTTGAGCATACGGTTGTTAAGCACCAGGCACAGTTCATTTCACTGAACAAAGAAAAGACAGTGTTAAGGCTGCGTGACAAGGTGAGCGATGGACTCATCGTTGAGCATACGATCAAGGCGGGTCGTGAAGAGATTGAGTTCTTGATCTCGGTGCACAATCCGACGGACCAGCAATCAGAAGCACATTGGGCCCAACCGTGCATACGACTGGGGGACTTCACGGGGTTTCCTAGTCAAGGTCGCGACCTGAATGATTATCTGGGTAAGTGTTTTTTGTTTCTCAAGGGCAAGTTGGTACGGATGACGGAGGTCAAACCGTGGGCCATGAGGGCAAGGTACACGCCAGGTCAGGTATGGTGCCCAAACGGTGTGCCACGGACAGATGTGAACCCGCGACCTCTTAGTGCCCTTGTTCCCACAAGCGGATTGATAGGCTGCTACAGCGGCGACGACACAATGATCTTTGCTGTGGCATTTGAACCCTATCAGGAATTGTTTCAGGGAGTCGCCAGATGCCTGCATTCTGACTTTCGACTAGGCGGTGTGAAAGCAGGTGGAAAAATGCAGATTCGCGGGCGTGTGTATCTGATGAAAAACGATGTTCCACGATTATTGAGGCGTTACAAAGCAGATTTTCCGGGACACCAAAAGTAAGGGTCTGACACAGCGATCTCAGCTGCTGAGGGTTTGCGGTCTCAAACCAAGGGCGCTCGCCATCTGATTCACCTCATTATTCATTCAAGAACATGGGCTTGTCGTCACGCTGTGAGGCCAGTTCGCGGAATTGCTGCAGCAGCAGTTTGCCATGGGAGTCAATCAACACGCTGGCATCAGGTGACGCATGGGTTGTTGCTCTTTCCTTCCATCGTTTGATTGCATTCGCCTGTGCCGACAAGCGGTCGGCAACGTCCGCGACGTAGTCATACTTGAGGTCACCAAATCCCTCGATCGCTTTCAATGACTTGCCTGCGATATAACGGACCACGTCATAGGGGTCTGCCAGTAAGTGTGCCAGGTATCTTGCCATCCATTCAGACGTCGACGCATCAATGGCTGGTTGCCAACCCATGTGCCACGCGACGAGCGCGCGAGTTCCAGCATCTCCACGTAACGCCCAGTTTACCCCCGTCGCCAGTGTTGAATCCGTTTCGCTTAACTTTGGTTTTTCAATTCCGTACCAGGACTCCAATTGATTGGCAGTCCAGTCCAGTGTCTCGTTGAGGTGGCAGAGGTTGCACGCGTTTGGGCGTCCCGCAGCCTCATCCTCGGCAACATTCGGCGAAAACAACTGGTGGCTACGATTTGCCTTCAGCAAGCCATAGCTGGTGTGAGGCATGTGGCAGTTGTAGCAACGTGACCCACTGCTGGCCAAATCATGGTGAGTATGGCTTTCACCATAATCCTCAGCGTTATGACATTGAGTGCAGCCATGATCGCCATCCATGTCGATGGCGAGTTGGTCGTTTGCCCAGTCTTCGGGTGTTCGTGGGTCACCCGCCTCCTGGTGCACAGCGTGGCATGAAATGCAGGACATTGTGCCCTGCAGGTAACAGGGCGACTCTGACAAACCACTGAATTCCCGACCTGTGACCCGTATCATTCCGTCGTCCCAGAATACGGAATCATAGAATGCGTTCGGATCCTGTCCCTGACGTTTTAGCAACGCCTCACTGTCAGGGTTACAGCGATAGAGGTGTCGTGATTCGGAAAGCTCTTTCCCTGGTCGGAACGTGTGGCCTTGATTCCGGGTTGCCGGATCCAAGTGTGTTGCCATGGAATGGCAGTTGCCACAGACTTGTGAGCTGAGTCGGTGGTCCAAGTTGCGTGGGTTGATGATGGGATCGACCTGCTGGTCAAGTCCCGCCAAATCCTTGTTGGAGCCCGCTGGATCCTTGTTGGAGCCCGCTGGGGCAACTGTACCAGCGGGGCTTGCGTTGGAATCGCTGGCCCTCGCCCTTTGGAACGCGATGTGTTCTTCGCCGGGCCCGTGGCACGCTTCACATGAAATTCCGAACTCCGAAACCTTGGTGTCAAATACAAAGTCACGGGAGAGAAGTTGCTTTGGGTTCGTCGTATGGCACTGCAGGCATGTGTTATTCCAACGGCCCACTTCGATATCTGTTTGGTCCGTGGGTGGTTCAAGAAAACAACTCTTGCGTGGCACCCAGCGATCGTCCTCTTTGAGATAGACCAGCGGGAATTGACCCAGCATGCGGCCCTGCCCCATCGGGAACCAGTAAACTTGCATGTGATGTGAACCCGTGCTCATGACGATTGGCAGTTGAGTGCGTTCACTCGGTGAAACACTTTGCCCATTGGCTTGTACAACGCTGGCAGGAAGTTCAACCCAGCACAAATCCCCCTGTTCGGTCATTTGGTAGGTCCGCCCGTTGAACGTAACAGCCTGGTTCTTGAAGTTTCCCATCACGGAGTCAGGAGTGGCTATTTGCGTCATCGTGCGGTGATACGAATCATGCCATGATTCATACTGTGCATCATGGCATTCCATACATGCCGATGCTTTGGTGTAGCCGTCGCCAATAACTTCAATCGGCCGAAGCGGTTCGTACACTGCTGCCGTTATTCCAGAATCTACAGTTGGGCCGTTACCCCCATCGGAGCCACGTGATGGCGGTGGTACTGCAACTCGTAATTGCCATGCTGCAAATGCTGTGAGACAAAGGCAAGGGATCAAGACGGCAAAGCTGAGTTTGCCAAGGCGCGGATTCTTACGCAGAACTGCCGTAGCAACCGCGAACGCAGCTATCCAGAAGATTACGAAAATTGTCAACTCGTTGATCATAACAGCCTTTCACTGTTATTCCGCTGCTCTCACCCGTACCCCGAGGGGATGAACTTACACCGAGTGCAAGAAGGTTTTTCTTGTGGTCGCCGAATGATTCTCAGCCGAACTGAAGCCTGCTGGGATTTTGCAATGTCCGTGCAAGTGTGAATCGCCATTCGCCTGCCCGGGGCAGGCAAAGTTGCTAGCCCATCGATCTACTACTCAGCATAAACGAAAACCCGCTGTTTTCGCCAACCGTAATGATTTTGAAACCGAGCCAGATACCATGAGACAACGCAAAACGATGCTAAAACATCGCTTTTTGCGTCGTGCCAGCGAGACGCATGACCCCGCGTAGTTTCGTCGCATCCACTTCAGGCGGCTATTCGCCGGTACCGCCCTGCCAGTTGTCGGTCTGGAATGGGGACGCCGGCAGTCCTGCTGAATTGACCAAATTTGGATTTGCAATCTTGCGCCAGCCAAAACGTACCGTTTTGGGACTCTTTACTTCGCTGGCTGAAACGATAACTGTATTGCCATCGACGATCGCTTGTGCAGCGACGAACTTGCCATCGGATCCTGCGATCTGAAACTCACTCAACGGTTTTTCATCACGGGATCGTAGTCCTTCCGCAGTATGCGCGAACGATACGCGAGCCTTGTCACCTTCAATAGCCATCGATTTATAGAGCGGGCCGGAATAAGTCGTTCCTTGTTTTTCATACGTCTTTGCCAACGCCCATAAAGACAGGCGATTGCCAACGTCAAGTTTGTTGCGGGGGTGGATGTCAGTGATGTTGTCAACCAGATCAGTTGTGACTGCCATGCCAGTGCCTGGCATTTTCAGAGTCGCAACTTGTGCCTCCCACAATTTGGGCAGTTCGCCGTCTTCGTAACGTCCTGACCAAGGTGCAATTTGCACATAGTAAAATGCGAGATCCGGATTCTGAAACGCTTTTCTCCAGCCCCCAATCAAATCCTTCATCTTGCCCTCGTAGGCGAGCCCATTTTTCCTCAGAACATTCGTTTCGCCTTGATACCAGATGACGCCTTGGGAGGGATATTGCACGATCGGAGCAATCATCCCGTTGTACATGCCGCCGGAAGTACCGTTCGCGATTGTCCACGGCTCAATCGGGGAACCTCCCCATGAACTGTTGATCAACCCAATGGGCACGTTCAACTCTTGCTGTAGTTTCAGTCCGAAGTAGTAAAGAACGGCAGAGAAACGTGGAACGCTTTCAGGAGTGCAAACTTTCCAGTCTGCCTTGACATCCGTTGCTGGTTCTTTGTCCTGTACTTTCGGCACATGAAAAAGACGAATCATAGGATGGTCGGCATCTGCGATAGCTTCTGCTGATCCCTGTGTATTCGAGAGTACCCACTCCATGTTCGATTGCCCCGACCCGATCCAGACTTCGCCTATGAGTACATCTTTCAATTCAATCGTGTTGTTACCTGAAATTGTGATGGTGCGTGGCTTACCATCTGCTTCCTGCGCACCCAGGCTAACTTTCCAGCTACCGTCTTGGGCGGCTTCTGTTGTTGCTACGTCATTTCCCATGGTTACCGTGACTTTTTCGCCCGCATCTGCCCAGCCCCAAAAGTTTAGGGGGACGTCACGCTGCAGGACCATGTGACTGTCAAGAATGGTCGGTAATTTGACGTCACCGCGACTGTTGGTTGCGGTGCAGGAAATTAATGCAGCACAAAGGCCAACGCACAGCAGGCGTGCACTTTTCATTGTCTGTTTCTCAAAGAGGGTGTAGGAAAGCCCGAACCGACGAACTGATCGTGCGGTGGAATATCGGCAGTCTAATCCTTTGCGAATACTCAATCCACTCAGCTTTGCCGTGCGGCAAGGCTTGGCTGATGCGATTTCTACTGAAGCAGGAACTTGTTGAGCGCTGAGACGTGTTTTTGAAAGTTGCTGCCAAGTGAAATGTATAGTTTTGGAGCCTGATTAATTGTCTGTTGGCTCAATCTGGTCAGCCGATTTTCGCAAATATCGGCGTGACAGCGGTAAGACGAGTGGCAGAAGGACCAGTAGGGATAGAAAGTGGATTGCTAGACGCCAACTTGCAGCAACGGGATATTCCATTTCGGGATGATGTTGATTGCTTGAAAACCAGGGACGCGCTACGTGGGCATAGGCAACCATGGTGTTGCCAATGGGAAGTAAGCCGGCCACGTAGTGTTTCTGCTCCGCTGATGTCCACGGCAGTCCGACTGTTTCACCGGCTTGTCCAATGGCATTTGCGAAGTCCATGTCACCATAGGTTTGGGCAACGCCCATCATCAGCACCGTGGCCGACAGACTGCGGCCAAAAATGAGCGGTCCACTGTCAATATCGCCAGATCCTGACATGCCTGACGGGTATTCAAGCACGCAGGGTGCACCAAGGAAAGTCGTAAAGAACCTGTCGCGGAAAATGCCATATTGCTCCCTTGCAAAGGTGGCATTGATGTCTGGTAACAAACGCAGCATGATTACTTGTGATGTTGCTCGTGCAACACTGACGTCGGTGCCATCTTCGGCGTCTGCTGTATGTGGCAGTAAACCAGTTTCTGGATCGAGGCGTTGTACTGCTGCGCTCAGCCAGTTTGCGATGACATCCTCGTAGCGACCTTCATCTGTAAGGCGGTCATAGCTTGAAAGTGCGTGTATGGCAGGGATTGAGTCGCACGGCCATGCAGGTGCCGTGTACGAGCGTAGGAACGGTGTCCTTGAGCTCTTGATGGCATCGCTCAGTGAATCACATTCAGCCCGTAGACGCTGAATCTGTGACCTGCCTTTGCCTTTCTTGATCGTTGTGATTCCCGCGAGCAAATGGCACTTCCAAGCTGAATAGAACATCCCGTGATTTGGAGGCAGATGCTTTGGAAATGGTGCCTTGCCTTGTGGGGAAGCCAAATGGGCCAAGCACCATTCGGCTTGCTCAATCGCTTCGGCAGTATATTGAGGGTCTCGTATGGCTAACTCAACCCAAGTCAGGCCATGGAAGAGATAGCTGAAGTAATACCCCTCAGGGAAAAATTGCTGCACTTGAGATGCAGCGTTTGAGTCCAGTGCTGATCGATTGGCATTCAACTGGACTAGCAAAGTGGGGGGAGCTTGCTGAGTGTCAGCAGCTAGGGGAGATGTGACGTAGAGTCGGACATTGAGGAAAAACACCCCCGACACCAGACTGAGCCAGGCAGCAAAGCAAAACCTTTTGATTTTCGACCACTTTTGGTGCTTCTGCTTGTGGTTGTATGTGTTTTGGCTTTTGCGACCGTCGTTCTTGTGATCGTCGCTTAGCGATTTGAGATTTTGCTGTGCCCGTTTGAATGCTGGCAGTTGTGGAGACATCATTCACTGCCAGGTCTTCAGCACATCATCAACAGCATTTGTAATTTCGCTGTCGGTGAAAAGAAGTGCTGAGGCGATCGAAGATTGTGAGTCAGAAGCGTCAGTGGCTGACATTCTTGCCTGGAAATCATCATCCGTATGGTTCACTTGCCGAATCCAACCCGATGTTGGTGGTGTTTGGCTGCCAGATGGTGTTCGGTGAAGGGGAGAATGAGACACTTCGGGATGCGGTTCACCAAACAATGAATGCGAAACGGGGTGAGGTGATTGGGGAATCCGTTGGATTGCAAATTCGCCTTCGCCTTGTTGGCCATTCTGCTGTGCTGCAAGGTGATTGATCACACGAAGTGCATCCAACGCGGAGATGTGTCCACTTGCATTCTGGTCGAAGTTGCGATTTGGCCAGTTATCGATTGTTAGCGGATCAGTGAGTATTCCAGTCAGTGGATCACTGAAAAGGTTGGCTGCCAATTCGTTAATGATTTGCAGAACATCAATAGGGGAAGTGTGCCCGCTGGCATCGATGTCATTCGGCTCAATTGGGTTTTGCCAAACCGCGCCCCCCTCGACGTAGATGACTTCGGATGGATCGTCTTGGTTTGTCAGGCTGCGTAGGAACCGCTGGCCGTCCACAAGCGGTGTGCCTAACCGCCACGCAGTGGTGTCATCGAAAGTCATGTTGCGTTCTTCGAGCAGCAATTCCACGCGGCTGAAGTCTTGCAGGTTTGGTAACACCATGCGAGTTTCTTTAGGGATCAATACTTTTTCCGTTGCCACACCGATCCAGCGATCACCTTCGATATCAAGGACGGTTCCGTCAGGGGTCTTGCTAAGCCGGATATCGTTGCCAGCCTGTCCCAATTCGAGGCTTAGCAGATCGGCGTTCTTTTCAAAGTTCGACAGTCCAACACCAAATGAAAATGTACGTTCGGTCAGACCGTTATCAGCCGCGGTGTCAAAGTCTCCATCCAAGCCTGTATCCTCGACCACGACCGTTAGTATGGCTATTCCCGCCTGATCAAGGTCGGGGCGGAACAAAAGATCAGCCTCAGTTTCACCGCTCACATAGTTGATTTTTGGTTGGCCTGTCATGGACGATTGTTCAGAGAGTGCGACAAGCCGAAGAGCTTGCGATTCAGTTCCACCTGCCGTGATACCAGTCAGGGAGACGGAGTGAGCCTGTGAGAAGGACAACAGCTTGCCGTTTTTATTGACGCTTGCGCTACTGCCTCGAGCGCCCGCGACAAGGGAACTGCCTGTCTCGCTGATTGCAGCACGCCAACCGAATGATCCATTTGCATCTGAGCCATGGTGTTCCTTGCTCAACTGCCACGTCGATGTCAGGTTGTCAAACTGAAATAGGCTGAGCTTTCCACCTTTGTTGATCGCCTCTGTACTCGCTCCGGGTGATCCAACGACCAAGGTTCCAGCATCTTCGCTGAACGCGACCGTGGTGCCAAGTTGTTGAGCATTGGCAGTACCTGCAATCGCATCACCGTGTGGTAACCATTGCCCCGAGTCGCTGTCAAATCGCAGAACCTCAACAAGTCCGTTGCCGAATAAGTCAGTTTCGGTACCAAGTTGTGGTGCGCCCAAAGTAATGGTTTGGCCGTCTCCAGAAATGGCGGTGGCGCTCCCATAGCTACCCTCACCCTGAATACGATCTCCTACGACACTCCATTGTGATGTTTCGGCGTCTCGCTCGTACACCTTTGCAAAGCCAGTGCCACTGCACCCACAGCCTGCGACGGAATGAATCAGATGTGTGCCCGCAGCGTTCATGGCCACCTGGCTTTGCGCTACTTGGTTCTTTACATCTTCTGTGACATCCTGCCCCATCGCCAGATTGTCTTGTTCCAGTTTCCAATCGGTTCCATCAAATCTGTGCAATTTTGCGTTGGGAATGCCGTCACTGTCTGCCGTCGCGATCGCCACGAGGTCTCCGGTCGAATCCATCGCCAGACTTGCAACGATTCCTGCTTGCAGGATCGGTGTGCCAAGTGATACCCATTTCGACAGTTCGGAATCGAACTCCCTGATGGAAACTGCTCTGCCCGTGCTGAACGCAATTCGTGTGCTGTGGTCATTAAGGCTGACAGCGCGACCCAAGGCCGTTTCTTCATCACCCACCAACTGCTGTCCGATTGGTATCCACGGAGAAAGTTCATCATTGCGTTGATAGACCTCCACATAACCGACTTCGGTAGCGGTGCCACCCGACGCGCCGACAATCATGCCGGTCCCATCTGGTGTCAGGTCAAGTGATGATGTGAAGAGAGATCCGGCATGTAACTCGCCGTAATCGCTGCCCAGCATGGTGGGGCTCGATGCCACAATCGATACTTCAGAATTGACCTCATACGCTACCGATTCGGGCTGTGCCAGCGTGGGTGGGTCATTCACGCTGGCGACATTCACAGTGAAACTCACGGTCGTGAAGCCATTGTCGGTAATCGTTGCCTCGTCGTTGTCCGGACCTGAGTCTTCGACCGTTATGCTAATGGTGGCTGAGCCGTGGGTGTCCGGCGTGGGTTGCAGTGTTAGGACACCGGAAGGTTGCCCGGCTTGGTAAAAAACGGTCGGTTGAATTATCAATGACTCGTTCTGGCTTGACGCACTGATCCGCAGTGAACTTGGTAAGCCTGCCCCCGCACCGATGCCGCTCAGTGAGATCGATTGTAAGTCAGTATCTTCACTTAATGAAAGATCTGAAACGGGGTCGATGGTCGGAGACAGATCACCAGCAAGTAGGAAGCGGTTTTCCAAATGCTGCATGCGAAACTGAAAACGTGGGCGTCTTTGACCAGACCGCCGGCGCCTCCCAAAGAGACTTCTTTGGGGTGGTTTGATGAGGGATGTCTTTGCATCACGGGTGCAGTCAGGCATGTCAGCAGATCGAAAGTTGGTTACCTGCGTTCCAGTATGTCTCTGTTGTATGCTACTCGTTCAGTGAACAGCTGGGCAAATGACCTTTGCTGACGTGGAGGGGGGTGTGATCCCCTGAGAAGCAGTCAGGAGAATGCATTTGCAACGTTTCGGGGCTTGTGAACAACCCCACTCCTTGAACCGTGCACATTCAGTGTACACGCAGTCCAACGTGTGAGACCACTTCTTTCGCGTCTTCGCGATGCTTTCCTATGCTGGTGTTACTGAGACAGCCATTTTGACGCAGGCATCTGGGTGATTTAAGCCAGTCAGCCACAATGGAAATCTTTGAGTGCTGCACTAGGATTTGGAATGAAATCTGACATTGGGATTTCCAATTCTTCTGTTGCCTCACTTCCTTTGGCAGCGTTTTTGAGGATTGCCAAGGCAACTCAATTCTTACGTTTGCCAGAAGTCGACATGACGCGTTCTCTTCGGTTTAAAAACCAGAGCCCGCCAATTCCTACGCTACCGACAGCAAGTGTGGTGGATAAAGAGAGGGAATCCGTTGATCCTAGCGAGGACGTTTTCAAGTTTTGGCGCGATATGAACTGGTCCTCGTTTGTGAACGTGCCTTGCATGATTTCGCTTCCCTAATCAACAAGATTGGATTTATGGAGACCGGGCGTTAGGGGCACGATGGCTGCCATTTGCGTTATCCGCCATCGCCGTTCTGTTGGTCAACGTGATTGATCATCGTTTTGTTAGGCGCGAAATGGAATTTGTATGCCAGTTTCCAGTCTGGCGGTTCACTGATTGGCGGTTTGTAGTGGTTGGTCTTGTATCCTAGGCAACATTCCCGAGAGTCGTAACGACTTTGTCAATGATCGCGTTTGCAGTCTGATTGGTGAAATCTTGTTCTGATTCGACCGATATTACAAACGGAGCTCATTCGGAATTTCGTTACCGCTTTTCTTTTTCCAAGCACGGTTATGCTAAGACTCGTTATACAAACCGTTGCCCTGATCTTCTTGCTTGCTGCACCCGTTTTGGCGGATTTTCCGTTTTGCTTGAGTGATGGATGTGAGGGCGGTGTCTGCGATCCTGTAGCTTGTGATTCGGTAGGTTGCGATGGTTCACCATGTGGGGACTTTTCAGGCAGGGCTTTCCTGTTTGCTTGGCCTGGCAACAATGCCTGTGACTTGCGTTTGAATTTCGCTGAGCCGTTGGTAACGGACCGACCCGATTTCACGGAAGCATCAAGTACCGTCGGACGCGGGGTCACTCAATTTGAATTGGGTTATACCTACGTACGCAATGACGATGCCGGCACTGACCAGCATTCAGCGCCTGAGTTGCTGATTCGCAGAGGCATCTGGAAAGATTGGCTGGAATTGAGAGTGGCCTATACTGGTTTGGCCATAGCTGATCCTATCGAGGACATCAGCGGAAGCGATGATCTTTACTTGGGGGTCAAAATTGGTTTGACACCCCAGTGTGGTTGTCTGCCAGAAATGTCGATCATGCCACAGATGCTTGTTCCAACAGGCAGTTCGGCGTTCACAAACGATGAGGTGTTACCGGGCGTGAACTGGCTCTGGGGCTGGGATCTCAATGAGCGTTGGGCGTTTGCAGGAAATACGCAGGTCAACCGGGCTGTTGATGATAGTCAGCCCGATGCTTTTACGATCTGGACTCAGTCACTCGCCCTCAGCACTTCTTTGACCGACCGTTTGGGTGTTTACGGTGAGTGGTTTGGCTATGCCGCCGAGAAGGGCGTCGGAGGTCTTGACGAGCAGTATTTGTCTGGAGGAATGACTCTTCTGTTTGGCAATAATGTGCAGTGGGACTTTCGAGGTGGTGTTGGCTTGAATGACGATTCTGATGATTACTTTGTTGGGACAGGTCTCTCCTTGCGTTTTCTGTAAGAGAGCAATTTAAGACGCGTTGCAAAAACCACTGTGGGTTTTTCTTTGGGGCTGGTGTCATGCGGATCCGTTCCACATTCAATCAGTTCCCGTTGCGTGTTTGCAATGTTTCGAGTTAATTGTCAGGTTTAGCCACGTCGCCTTTCGAGAAGCGCGGCCATTAGAATGGCCAGCAAAGATCTGAGCTCATCGTCCTCTGGCATGTCACTTAATTTTTCGAGGACAAACTTGCCCTCAAAAAATGCTGGCTTCTTTGTAAGTCGTAGCAGGGGTGTGCCGTCCGGCCGTGAAACCAAATAGGTCGGGTTGATAAGATAGATGGCCACCAAGCCAACTAACGGGATTTCTCCGAGCAGCGATTCCAGTATTTTCTTGAATGGGCTTTCTTCCGACATGGTCATGTCAATTTCCCCATCCTGCATGACTTCGTAGTGTGCCGACCAGAACGACCGCATGCCCTTTCGTCGTACGGCTCCCCAATCATTACCTTGCGCGTCAGCAAAGTGGTAGTTTGCCGAAAAGTCGAGTACTCGATCCGCCCGCATCGTGAAAATTAATTGATTCTGGTCAGGGCCGCTGTACACGTCGACCTGTTCCTTCAATTTGAGCATCTTTTGTTTAATGAACATGATCACGTTGCCTTGGGCGTCCGTGGCAGTGATTCGCTGTCCGAATGTCAATAATTTGAAATTCAAGTCGATTGGATATTGCATGGCTGCTCTCGCTATTGTTGATGCGATTTGAAACGTGCATTCAACGGAATTTCATTCGTTTGCATTTAGATAAAATGCATCACGGTGAATTTCCGTGAAGCCAGTGATCGATGGTTCTCTTCTGACAAAGTCTAGTGTCTTTCAGACGCTCAAACCACAAGCAGGACGGTTCAACGATATTAGAAACAGGAATCGCTCGGTAGCAGCCAAGCGTGCATTGCAAGATGCAACTCATTGTTGTGTCAGGAGTAAGTACATGCCAAGACACTGTTCACTGCCAAACACTGCCTGTGATGTGCTACCGCTGGCGGTGAGACGCGAGTTAGCCAGTTACCTGTCTCTGCAGACCAGCAATTCACCTTGCGCCACGATGATTGCATTGCCAGCCATCAGGACACGATTTTGTCGGACGGTTAGGTGTACAACACCACCGCGTTGCGATGCTTGGAAAGCAGTAAAACGATCTAGGCCGGTGCGTTTCTGCCAATAGTGAGCAAGGCAGCAGTGTGCTGAGCCAGTTACCGGATCTTCGTTAACTCCTACAGCAGGTCCGAAGAATCGCGATAAGAAATCGAATTCAGGATCTGTTGAGGGGCTCGTGACAATGATGCCGCGGCAATCAAGTCGGGCCAGTTGGTCGAAGTTGGGAGTCAGTGATCGAAGTTCACGTTCTGTTTCTACTTCGACCAGATAGTCATATTCGTTCCTGCCAACATAGGCGGGCGTAACCGAAAGCCCTTCAAGCAGATCCACCGGTGGGATCGTTGGTGATTCAGGCTTCAGCGGGAAGTCGAGCTGAATTCGGTCTCCGTTCAAACTGGCATACAGAACGCCACTGCGGGTCGAAAACTCAATGTCTGATTTGTCTGCTTGAAGTCCGGTGTGCAAAATTGCAGACGCTGAGGCCAGGGTTGCATGCCCACACAGGTCCACTTCGACGGTTGGCGTGAACCATCGTAAGTCAAATCCGGCCCGATTCGGAACCAGAAAAGCCGTTTCAGAAAGATTCATTTCCATAGCGATGTTTTGCAACCACGTGTCATCCGGCCATTCTGATAGCAGTACGACCGCTGCCGGATTTCCGCCAAATGGACGATCTGTGAATGCGTCAACAACGAAATAACGGATCAAATCTTGCTTCATGGTTTCGAGTCCGGTAGCCCGGCGGCATGCGATGCTGGCTTGAGGGAGGGGGGTATGGGTGTTGACGTGGGCTTCATGGCAACAGCTTTATCATCTGATCGCCAATTGCCTTGCCCATCAGATAAAAACTCTCCGCATTATCAAACCAACGTTCATGGGACGGATGGCGATAAGCGTCCCGCGCGTCTTCGCCGGGCCAGAAGTCACGGGTCTCTACATAAGCAACATTTCCCTGGTGTTCCGGTAAAGCAGCAATGCGCTGCTGGGTCTGGATGATGCGTGGAAACTCGGGGGCGTCATGTCCTCCTCTGCCAGTTCCCACAATGACGAATGGCAGTTTAGGCGTCTTGAGATCAGATCGGAGATCAGCGATCAACACTTTGAGACGCTCGCCATACAGTTCAGAGTCGTCGTCCTGTTCTCCCGTATTCAGAATGAATCCCGCAATTTCGAATTCCGCTTCGTTTGTGTAGTCGGGGAATTTGTCGCTCAATGAATCAAGTGACTCGTTGATCTGTTTCAGCAGATTCGTATACGCAGTTCCCGGTTGCTGGCCAGGTTCTCCAGCATTGGGTGATTTCAAATCGGATGCGAGCGAGGGGGTGCCAAGTGCGGTTTTAATGATGCAGACTTGTCGGTCGATGTGTTCACCCATGGCAATTCCAAAGCTGAGCTCTGAGCCGATGCATCGCTTGCGATCGCCGCCATATCCAATCCCCAAAGCTCCCGACTTGGGACCTCGGCGATCAAAGTGAATCCAGACGTCCGAGCGGGTTTTCCACTTTCCTTCCTGATCGATCAGGTGTCGGTAGTCAGCCGCATTTTTTCCATCGAGTACGAGGTGGTCCAGCGTGCCACGATTTTGACCCGGTCTAGGTTGCACAGAATCCACCACGATGCCACCACCAATGTGTGACCAGCCCCCAGCCATAATAAACACCTGAACGGGACCCCGGACTGGTTTGATTAGATCCAGTTGTTGCAACACACTCACGACGATCGGTGGATAAAGTGCCTTGCGGTCAAAGTAAAATGGGTCCGCACCGTGTGATGCTGGTTTGTTCATGTCGATCAGTTTCAAGACATGATTGTACATATCGTTGATGGGAACATTTTGTTCCCTCATGATATTTTCTGCGATGGCGTTGTATTCAATCTCAGATTTCATGTCGAATACGCCGGTGGACGAGTGGCGAATGGGAGTTGTACTGGCCCAGATCAGTTTCGAGCCAGTTGCCTTCAAACGAGCAACCAAAGCTCGGAGATTTTTCTCGTAGAGAACAGGTGAGGTTGCCCGGATGCCACCCGCGTGTTTGGGCAGCACGCGAAACGCATTCATGTTGGGAGCGCGGTAGATGAGATCACCGAGGCCGAAATTAAAGTGAATCAGATCCCATGATTCGTTACCCAGCAGTTCGTCCAGTTTCTTGAGTGCATTTGCTGTGTTCCGGACTTCGCCCGGTTGCATGGTCGCAAACTTCAGATTGACCCGCCCTCGTAAAATGGAGGCCGCATTGGTAGTCGGTTGCGAGTAGGTGCTGTCCCCCAAGACCAATGCGTTTGGAATAGGAGCAACCGCAGACGTGGGATCGGCGGCGGACACACCCGAGCAGGCAGCCAGTAGCAAAATCGTGGTCAATGAAAAACGGATTGAATTCATCATGCGATTTAGCCGAGGATTTCCGTCATCGGTCCGGTGCTGTCTGCAAATTTCTCGACCGGTACATCGACGGCATTAAGCATGCTTACGAAAAGATTGGACAGAGGAACCTTTTTGTCACCCTCAAAGGCATGTAGGTTCCCATGCTTGAGGCCAAGCTGATTTCCACCGGCAAGGTGGATCGGGTAATTTCGTGTGCTGTGCGAGGCATGTGGATGCGCCGAACCCCAGAGCACGATCGTGCGATCGAGCATGGTGCCGTTGCCCTCAGCGGTGTCCCGTAATCGATTCAGGAAGTACGCATGCTGTTCGGCTCGCCAGCGGTCCCATTGACCTGAGTATTCAGCGGGGCGTTTGTGCGCGATGTCGTGAGTTGCCCCTTTGTAACCCAAGGCATAGGTCGCATAATTCCACATCTCACTGTCCGATGACTGTTCACTTTCCAGCATCAACGTAGCGAACCGGGTAGCGTCAGTTTGGAAGGCCAGGTAGACGAGGTCGTACATGCAGCGTAGGTATTCCTTGGGGTCTTTGTGGGATACCTCGAGATTCAGACCTTTGGTATCGAATTTCGGCAAGGGTTGATGTGTCCATTGACTGGTTCTTTCCACACGTTTTTCCAGTGCTCGAATCGATTCAAGGTACTCATTCACTTTCGTTTGATCTTCTTTTCCCAGATTACGACTGAAGCTGCGACTGTGTTCCATCATCAAATCCAGAATACTGGCTTCTCGCTTTAGCCCAGCGCGTACTTGCTCAATCCCTTTGCCTTCATACGGGAGGAACAGGCCATTGAAAATTTTCTGTGGCTTGTGCATTGAGGGAATCGGACGTCCTGGACCTCGGTGTGACAGCGTCTTGCTAGAACCATAGCTACCTGTACCACCTTCTGTTCCCAGCACTAGCGATGCATAACGCGTGTGGTGTCCGTGAGTGTTTGCGGCGATTTGGTCGATGGAAATGTTGTTTGTTTTCTCTTGCTCTGTCATATCCGCTCCGGTGGTAAATACATCACCAGAGCTGTGTCCGCCCATGGACCAGCCGCCCTTGTGGTCTAGCCCACGAAGGTACGAGACTTGATCTTTGAGTGACTCAAATGGTTTGGATGACTGATTGAATGTCAGTGGTCCTGGCTCGCCGCAAGGCCACCAGCTCCAGTCGTGGTGGGGCTTGTTTCCTGCGGGGACTCCACTTGCACCATTTGGCATGTAAGCACCGTAGGCAAAGTAGCTGACCAGCATCCGTTTTGGTAGTTTTCCATGCTCACTCTCCTGTCCCCAGACCATGCCTGAATTCGAGTGCATTCCGTTGAGAAGTGGTAAAGCCAGAGCGGCGCCACCTCCCTTGATGAGTTGGCGTCGGCTGACGTGCCAGGACTTTTTGCTCATGTTGTTCACCTGTATAGGACAGACGCTTTGTTGCTTGGATCATAACCCTTGGCAGGGTCCAGCTTCGAATGATTAATGATCATCCTGAAAAGTTTTACTTTGGCAGATCAAGACAATCATGTCTCTCAGGCGAAAACCATCTTTCTGCAATTGATTCAGCATTTGTTTCACCTCAAATCGATCTTGCCAGTCAAGTTCACGACCAAGTGCATAGCTGAGTATCCGTCGAACGAGGTTCTCAGCAATCTCGTTCGTTCGGTTGTTCAGCAAGTGTCTCCTCAAATCGTCAAGGCCGTGAACGGTCTCTCCACTGGGTAATTGTGTTGAGGCATCCACCGCTTCGGTATTGATGGATGCCAGATACGCCTCGTAACTCTTCATGTCGCCATGAATGTGTTTGTGAAAGCTGCTGACCTGGGTTCCCGCTTTGGGAACGTTGGGTTGAAATCGCCCTGTGGCATTGTAGCGTTCGAATGGAATCCCCCAGGGATCAAGTCGGGAATGGCAGTCGTTGCAACTTTCTTTTTGTCGATGTTTTTCGAGTAATTCCTTGATGCCTACCGCATTTTCACCTGACTCGCCCGCTGACTCGGAAAGTGCAGGAACGTCAGCCGGCGGCGGTGGCACTTCGTCACCCAAAATTGCCTCCCGCAGCCAGACAGCTCGATACACCGGGTGCGGGGCCGAGCCGGTTCCATTGGCGATTAAAATTGAGCCATGTGTGAGGAGCCCGCCAAGTTTCGAACTGGCTCGAAGCGGCACGACACGAAATTGATCACCCTGCACATGACTGATTCCGTAATGCGCCGCAAGAGGCTGATTCAGATACGCGAAATCAGAATCAACAAGATTGGTTGCCGGTAGATTCTGCTGAATCAGCTGCTGAATGAAACCGATGGTTTCCTGTTGCATGTGGTCCCGAATGGTGGGACGGTACGGTACCTCGGTTCCGGCACGCTCGCCGCGGGAAACATAATAGAGAAAACGAGGAAACAGAGTGCGGTTGATGGGTACCGTTTTCATTTTGGCCAGACTCAGCCACTGCATCGTAAAGTTCCTGACAAAGTCAGAAGATCGTGAGTCAGACAGCATTCGAAGTACTTGCTCTCCGATGACTTTCTTGTCGCGTAGCGTTCCATTGGCCGCCAGTCGCATCAATTCATCGTCGGGCATGCTTCCCCAAAGAAAGTACGACAGCTTGCTGGCAAATTCGTACGCCTGCCACCTACCATCATCTGCATTGTTGGTGTGGTAAAGAAACTGAGGTGAAATGAGCACCATTGCTAACGTTTCGCGGATAGCAGCCTCTTCTGTTTTTAGTTCAGGCAGCAGAAGTTGATAAATGCGTTCAAAGGAATCCACGTCCTGTTCCGTTGCCGGACGCCGATAGGCTCGGGAAATGAACTGCTGCAGTACACTGCGGACATAAGCGGCTGGATCCTGTTCTTGCAGTGGCGATTCAAACAGAATGCGCTGATGATGTTTTGGAGGCCAAACGTCTGTGATCGGTGCCTCAAACTCCATCCAGTTGATCACTGCCCGAGGCATGGCAACATTCCGGTTGCCGTCATTAAGCGTTCCATCGTCGTACAGATTTTGGGGAGTGATGACCATCGTGTTGGGCTGACGTACACCGTTTTGCAGCTTGCCCAATTGCGAGGGATGATTTTCTATGCGACCGCGAAACTCGATGATTTGCGGCTCGTCGGGGGTGTTGCTCAAACGTACTGTCCCGACGGGTTCCATCTGTTGAGTCGCACTATTCACGTTCAGTGTGAATCCCATCACCAATCGAAGGGGCAAGGCTTTAATGTCTGGCGGCAGGATGGCTGAGGCCTGCATGCGGATGCGGTATTCACCCGTTCTTGGGATGCTTCTTAGTCCCATGCCGGTTGCCGGGGTGTTGCGACGGTTACCCCACACGCCCACTTCGTCTCCGCCAAGTCCTCTATCAAGACCATGTGGTTTCCAGTCGGTCCTCCACTGATGGACTTCAGGTTTCTCGGGATCGACAATCGCGGCTTCCATCGCGCGGCGACCCGTTGCCAGATAACGAGCCACTTGTTCGGGACCCAAACGCATCATGTCGCTGGTGTTGTTGAATCGATAGGCGGTGACGGGATCCTTGGGAAGATCTTCCAGCAGTTTCAGTTCGAAACCCAGTAGGTCACGCATCGTGTTTTGGTATTCAAAGTTCGTCAGCCGACGGGCCGTGGTGATGGGATGTTTTCCCATCACCTGCCCGGCAGACGACTGCAGTTGAAGTTCAAGCCACTGGCGAATGCTGTTGACTGCTTCTTCCTTTGGCCTCGGCTGATCCGCAGGGGGCATCTCCCCGCTTTCCAAGAC
>Ga0315321_10001008_pt1 | contig 21564 bp, 14 predicted proteins | sample M180m21515metaG_FD_203464 | JGI IMG/M metagenome (GOLD analysis project Ga0315321, IMG submission 203464) | Ammonia-oxidizing marine archaeal communities from Monterey Bay, California, United States - M1 80m 21515 | ecosystem: Environmental > Aquatic > Marine > Intertidal zone | place: USA...
GCAAGAAGCGAGTAAGAAGCATAAAGGAAGCTTGGGATGAACAGAAGGCGGTTCGAGAAGTCATGATGTTTCTCCAGACCTACGGCGTAACGGACGCACTCTGCCTACGTCTGGTTCGCAAGTACGGGAACGAGGCCCAGACTATATTGGAGAACGAACCCTATCGCATCGCCCGCGACGTAAAGGGCATCGGTTTCAAGACTGCGGACAAAATCGCCCTCAATCTTGGTATTTCCACCAATGGCCCTGAGAGAATAGATGCCGGTATCCTGCACGCAATGGATGAACTGGAAGGTGACGGGCATACCTGCTCCGGCAGGCAGGATCTCATCGACAAGGCGGTCGGAGTGTTGGAAGTGCACCCGGCAGAGGTCAGTTCCCGACTGGATGCCTTGAAGAGTTCCGCCGACCTCGTCGAATGCGAGCCCGAGGTGTTTCAACAACCTTCGACCGCTCGCGCCGAGCAGGTAACCGCCCAATCTCTCGGCAAGTTGCTTAATGCCCCTTCTTGCCTTCCGCCAATCCTGATAGACAAGGCGGTGGACTGGGCACAGGAAAAAGCCGGTTTTGGATTCGCGCCCGAACAAGCCCAAGGCTTGAAAACCGCCCTGTCTTCCAAGGTCTCTATTTTAACAGGTGGTCCGGGCACGGGAAAAACAACCATTCTGCAGGCCCTCGTCGCCATCCTCAAGGCAAAGAAGGTACGCGTTCAGCTGACTGCGCCCACCGGTCGCGCCTCTCGACGCATGGCGGAAACCACCTCTCACTTTTCTCAAACCGTTCATCGGTTGCTCCAGTTCGACCCGTCGGCAGGCGGGTTCACTGCCAACGAGAACAAACCTCTGTCCTGCGACTTCGTGGTCATGGACGAGGCCAGCATGCTCGACGTGCGATTGGCCGCGGCCCTCATGCGTGCCATCCCGGCCCAGGCTCACCTCTTACTCGTCGGAGATGCGGATCAACTTCCCTCCGTTGGTTCCGGTAACGTTCTGAAGGATCTCATCGAAAGCGGGCAAATACCCGTTACTCGCCTACAGGTTACCTTTCGACAAAAAGAGGATAGCGGCATCGTAGGCACCGCCCACGGCATACTTGCAGGCCGAACGGCCTGCCCTACCCCGGTCGACGACCCATCACTCCTCGATCCTGCCCGCGACGTGCACTTCGTACGCGCTCTTGATCCCGACGCCTGCGTCGATGCCGTCTGTCGTCTCTGCCGCGACGTACTTCCTCGAAAGCTTCAACTGAACTCGTTTCACGAAGTTCAAGTGCTAGCTCCTCTTCACCGTGGGATCGCGGGAATTTCAAACCTAAACGACAAACTTCGAGAAGCCCTTAATCCCAAGGGGGCCACTCACGTATTCGGGCATACTCTTTTCCGTGAAGGCGACAAGGTGATACAGACCCGAAACAACTACGACAAGGACGTCTTCAACGGCGATCTAGGTACCATCACCTCGGTCGACACCATGGCCGGTTCGGTGGAAGTGGATTTCGAGGGTCGCGCCGTTTCTTTCGAACGACTGGAGGTAGCCGACCTCCAGCCTGCCTACGCCATTTCCGTACACAAGAGCCAAGGGAGCGAATACCCGGTCGTTGTCTTCCCCCTGCTTAAGCAACACTACATGATGCTCCAAAGAAACCTTGTCTACACCGGGCTCACTAGGGCCAAAAGAAAAGTGATCTTCGTCGGCGACCCCACCGCTTTCGCCATGGCCATCCGCAACGATAAAACTCTTGCTCGACGCACCGACCTGATCCGCAAACTCGAACACGTCCTCTCGAAATGAAAATTACTTTCTTTTGTCTCCTTTCCCTGTTTCAGATCGCACCTTTTGTCGAAGCCGAAGACATTCCGCCTATCCCGCGGCGAATTCCTCCGCCGGGCATCGAAATACCCGCCGAGGTGCGAGTTCGGCTGGAGAGCCGCTTGGCAAAGGCAACGGAGTCTCCCGAAAGGATAAGAAATCACCCCGACGTAGCCGTCTTCCGCAAGGCTGTTCGCTTCGCCCTTCTCAATGGCGAGTTCTACGACAAGAAACATTTTTCCCTGGCGGACAAGCTGCTCGACGAGGCCGATGCTCGGGCCGCAGCCTTGATCGAAGGCGAGACGCCTTGGACCTCCGCCAAGCCTCTCGTGGTTCGAGGCTTTCGTTCCAAGATCGACGATTCCGTACAACCCTATGGTCTCGAAGTGCCGGAAAAGCTGAAACTTAATCGCCCGGTCCCCCTTTACGTGTGGTTACATGGCCGAGGCGACAAGAACACCGACCTTCACTTCATTGGTCAACGCATGTCGCGGCCGGGAAACTTCAAAATCGACGACGGCATCGTCCTTCATCCCTTCGGTCGCCAATGCATTGGCTACAAATCCGCAGGCGAGACCGACGTAATGGAAGCCATTGAAGCCGTGCGAAAAGAATATCGCATAGACAAGCAGCGAATCGCCCTCATGGGCTTCTCCATGGGTGGAGCCGGAGCATGGCACCTAGGGGCTCGCTATGCCGACAAATGGGCCGTCGTGCATGCCGGAGCCGGATTTGCCGAGACCGCTCGCTACAATCGGCTCGCAAAGGAAAACTTCCCACCCTGGTACGAGCAGCGCCTGTGGGGTTTGCACGATGTTCCCGGCTACGCTCGCAACCTGTTCAATTTCCCCGTCATCGCCTACAGCGGGGAAGTCGACAAGCAGAAGCAGGCCGCAGACGTAATGGTCGAGGCCTTCGCCGCCCACGACCGCGAACTTAATCACGTCATCGGTCCCAAGATGGGGCACAAATACGACGATGCCTCAAAAAAAAAGGTTCTCGCGTTCATCCGAAAGGCCTTCGAATACGGTCGAGAAGCCAATCCGCAGGAAGTTCACGTTCAGACCCAAACCCTAAGGCATAATCGTGTCCAATGGATCTATCTAACCGGTCTCATCGAGCATTGGAAGGATTCCCGAGTCGATGCTTCGTACGAATCGGAGGCCGGAGCCGTGGAAGCGACCACGAAAAACGTTTCCTCTCTACTGCTCATGCACCCCAATCCGAGTTGCTGTGGCGCTCGGGGCGGATTCTTCCTTGAAATTGACGATACCTACATTCAAGTCCCTCCCAACCTCTTTTCCGTTCCACTTCTTAGAAAACCCGACGGAAAATGGAGCATCGGATCACCGCCCGACGTCCTCCGCAAGAGACATGGTCTGCAAGGCCCCATCGACGATGCCTTTCTCTCACGTTTTCTCGTAGTCTCTCCCGACCGCCCTTCGGGTAACGAGCGAATCGATCGATGGGTTTCGTTCGAAATCGCTCACCTTAAAAAACGCTGGCGAGAACTCTTTCGCGGCGAACTACCAATCAAGAAAGCCTACGAAGTCTCCGAATCAGATATCGCCGGACGCCACCTAGTCCTTTGGGGCACTCCCGCCAACAACCACCTCATCGCCAAAGTCGCAACCAAGCTGCCCGTCACTTGGAAAGGCGAATCCGTCGTTGCAGGCAAAAGCAGCTTTGCCGCAGACAACCACCTACCCATCCTCATTCATCCCAATCCCCTGCATTCCGGCAAGTACGTCGTGATCAATTCAGGCCCCACTTTCCGCGAGGCCCACGATCGTACAAATTCACTCCAGAACCCTAAACTACCCGACTGGGCAATACTTAACCTCAACCGGTCTCCCGATGACAAATCCGCGGGAAAAGTAGTCGCAGCCGACTTCTTCGACGAATTCTGGAAGCTCAAGAAGACTCCCATTCGCTCGATTAAGGAGATAAGCATAGAGTGAAAGTTCCGTTTCCACTTTCTTACGAAATGGTAGGCTTGGATACGGAAAATGGATTGTGAAACGATGAAGAAATTCCCTCCTGGCATTAAGTTTCGTTACCCCTGGAGAAGCTATCAGAAGCGAATTCTAGATACATCCAAGAGACATTTGCGAGACAAGCACTTGCACGTCGTAGCGGCACCCGGTTCGGGAAAGACCGTGCTCGGTTTGCAGATGGTTCTCAATCTTGACCAACCGGCTCTTGTCTTTGCCCCGAGCCTAGGCATTCGTGATCAGTGGGTCCGTCGCTTCTACGATCTTTTTCTACAAGTGGATCGTCCGCCAACGTGGATTTCCACCGATCTTAGAAACCCCGGACTACTGACGGTCACTACCTACCAGTCGCTTGGAGCAACCATGAAGAAAGATGGGGAGAAAAACCTTCTCAAGGAATTGAATGAGAAAGGAATTGGAACTCTACTCTTCGACGAGGCTCATCACTTGAGAAATTATTGGTGGGAATGCCTAATGGCATTAAAGAAAGGCTTGAATCGCTTGGTAACCATATCACTTACCGCCACGCCCCCCTATGACGTATCGCAGGTCGAATGGAATCGATACATGGCTTTGTGCGGTGAAGTGGACGAGGAAGTATCGATTGCCGAACTGGTGAAAGTAGAAAACCTCTGCCATCATCAGGATTACATTTACTTCTGCTCCCCGAACTCGAAGGAACAAGAGGAAGTCAAGGCCTTCCACGCTCGGGTCGAAAGTTTTCTTCGAGACCTTGCATTGGATCAAGAGCTGGTTTCCGCTATGCTTAAATGGCCACTGCTGGAAAAAGCCGAGGAGTCCGTTGAGGCGTTGAGCAAATGCAACGAGTTCGCCCTTAGCGTTGCCGTTTTCCTGAACTTCGCCCATGGAGTGGTCCCTAAAAGCTTTCTCCGAGTAATGGGTCTAGAGGCGATCGAGTTGCCGAAATTAAATTCCGGGTGGACCGAAGTACTCTTAAACGGGCTACTGTATAAAGAGCCTCACTTTCAGGTCGAGCACAAGAGTTTGCGGAAACGCTTGGGAGCGGAATTGCAAAGTTTCAATGCCATTCACCAAAGGCGAGTGCTCCTTCGAACAACTCCCCACCACGCCAAGATTCTACGCTCAAGCCTAGCTAAACTCCAGAGCATCGCCGACCTCGTCGACGTCGAGCGAGACGAGATGAAAGAGCTGCTGAGGATGGTCGTGCTTACGGATTACATCTGCCTCCACGACTTTCCAACTCCCGGACAACCTGATAGGGAAATGACAAGAATGGGCGTTGTTCCGATCTTCGAATACCTACGTAAACTACGCATGCCCGGACTGTCGATCGGAGTACTGACGGGCAAATTGGTCGTGCTTCCCTCAGGAGTGAATCCATTCCTCGATACTCTGGCGGAAAGGAAAGGCATTGAAACTGACTCACTCGTTAGGAAGTCACTGCCCCATGACCAATCTTATTTCACTCTTTCCATAAAAGGGTCTTCTGATTCTCTACTCGTGGAACTGGTGACGGATCTTTTTCAAGAAGGTTTCGTTCAAGTGTTGATCGGCACCACTGCCCTACTGGGAGAAGGATGGGATGCTCCGGCCATAAACAGCCTCGTCCTTGCAACCGTAGTGGGATCCTACGTCAGCACCAACCAAATCCGCGGGAGAGCCATTCGGACCTTTTCCCTCGATCCTGATAAAACGGCAAACATCTGGCACCTCGCATGCGTTCATGCAGGACGAATAATCGGGATGAACGAGGAAGCGTCTCCTCGATTGATGGACGACGTCGACTTGCTCGAACGTCGATTCGATACCTTCACGGGCCTAAGCGTTACCCGACGCGCGATCGAGAACGGATTAGCTCGAATGGACTTGGGGGGGAGACAAATCGAAAACTTGGACGCGTCTACTTGGAATGCGCAAACGATTGCTCGGGCTCGAAATCGATACGACATGGCGAAACGTTGGCAAGAGGTGTTCGATCACCTGGACGAACTACCCGGTAAACAGGTGTGTCGCCCGTGCGAAGAAATCTTCGTACCAAAGAAGCGCATACCCGCGCAGCCAATACTTCGGTTGCTACTCAGTTCAAGAAACCCCTTTCTCGCTTGGTTAAGGAGTTTTCAACAATTGAGGATGGTCAAGAGAACCGCATGGATGCTATACGTGGCACTGGGAGAAAAAGGATTCGTCTCCTCCGACGGATCGATATCGGTCACTCGAGGTTCTAGGGACGTTCTCACTCGCCTTCGTGGAGTGCCACGGAGAGAAGAGGCGATTTTCACGGATGCCTTGGCCGAGATATACAACCCTTTGCAAAAACCCAGATACCTTATTCGAATGGGCGATGAATGCTACGCCGTGCCGCAATTGCTGGCCACGAACAAAAGGCTCGCCGCGGACTTTCATGCTCGTTGGCGACGGAAAGTGGGTCGAGGGGTGTTGGTCTACGGTTTAAGCAAAGAGGGACGAAAATCACTTCTACAGGCTCGACAAAAACATTTGGCGACCCAACATCAAGACGTCGTCCGGTCCGTAAAAGTGGTGTCATAGATTGGATTGATTCTCGGTTCAGGGCTCGGTCGGGCTCGGCAGGGTGATGCGGCTGGAGCGGACGTCGTTCTCGGGCTTAAAATCGAGACCGGAGGACAGAGTGACCTTGGACTTGATGCTCACTCCATCAACGCTCGCTGCGCTGGCGGCGTCGAGAAACATTTTTTCGCTGCGTACTTCGCCGGGGTGAAGGGAACCGATGAGAAAGTCCCGCCTGAGCCCACCGTACTCGACCTGCAGGGAGACTCCGTTGAGCCAAGCGGTACCTTGGTTCTGAACATTTACGAGAAAGGGGGTGGTGCCACCCTTGAGCTCATCGGGTTCGAAGTAGTAGCCGACAACGGCGGCGTCCCGAATACCGGCGACCTTGCGGTTCTCTATGCGACCGACGTTGAGTATGCCTTTCCCCGTCAAGATATCCGTTCCGGGCTTTTCGGCCTCGTTTGCATATTCGTAGAGAAGGTCGACCACTTGATCGGAGGTCATCCCGGGATTGCGCGAAATTTCAGCGGCGAGAGCGCCGCTTACGAAACCCGTGGAGGATGAAGTGCCGGAAAAGGAGACGAGACCGTCTCCCGCCCATGCGGCGTATACGTCCACGCCGGGCGCGGCGATGTCCACTTCCTCGCCATAGTTGGCGAAGGAGGACTGGCGGCCCTTGGCATCTACCGAGGTTACGCCCACCACGCCTTCGTAACGGGCGGGAAAGGTGACGCCACGCGTGCCGTCGTTTCCGACTGCCGCGACGACCAAGGCACCCTTTTCGCGGGCATAGGCGACGGCGTTTTGCAGGACTTGGCTTCCTGTGTCCGAGCCGAGGCTGAGGTTGATTACGTCAGCCCCGCGATCGGCGGCTTCCACTATGCCGCGTGCCACGGTGAAGGAATCTCCGCTGCCCTCGCCGTCGAGGACGCGAATAGAGAGGATTTCGGCCTCGGGCGCTAGACCGGGAGAGCCATCGACCGTTCCAGCTATGAGCGAGGCTATGGCGGTGCCGTGCCCGAGGTATGCCCCGTCGGGTCCGTGCGAACCGCCTACGAAGTCGATCAAGGATAGCTTGGTATCGACTAGGGACGGGTGTTCGCCATCGACGCCGCTATCAAGAACGGCGACCTTTACTCCCCTGCCCCATTCACTGCGATTCTCGGGAACATCCATCCAGTCGGCGGCGTCTCCGGCAAAGCCTTTTTCGCCGTCGAGGTATTCGGCGCGCGGCATGGGAGGAGCAGAGATGGGGCGGTTCCACTCCATTTCCGTGTCTTCCTTCCAGTCGCCGAGCATTTCACGAGCTTTGGCGGGATCGCGAAGTCTTATGCGCAAGCTCGCCAAGGGACCCGATTCGTCGATCACGTCGATTCCTCGGGAAGGAGCCTCCAAGGCGAATGCGGCCGCCTTTTCGGGAGAGGAGAAACCGAGGACGACGTCGCGAAGGGGCTTGCGCTTTCGCAACATCAAATCGGCCAAGGCTTCGAAGGAGACTTCGGGCAAGTCGGCTTGGTTTGCCTTGGGTGGCCGTTTAGGGGCAGACACCTGGCGAGGTTTTGCCCGAGTCCGAGACGAGGTAGAGTTTTTTTCCGAATCGTGTTCAGGAGGCTGCTCTGATCGATAGTTTTTCCCGAACCAATAGGACAGGACGAAAGCAATCAAGGCAGTAATGAGTATAATCAATCCTCTGTTCACTAATATTAAACATTTGCCCGAAAGCGAGATACTCGCAAGACGAAAGCCTTGTTTTTAGATGAACTTTCCCGAAGATATCGATTTTCTATTGGTCGGCCACGGCTTAGCCGGGGCTTTGCTTGCGGATGCTCTGGAGAGACAGGGCAAGCGTGTCGCTGTCGCGGACCCTTATCTTCCCTTCGGCGCGACGAAAGTCGCGGCGGGCATCCTGAACCCCATCATAGGGCCTAAGCTGAATGCTCCCTGGCGAATCGAAGAGTGCCTGAACAAGGCTCGAAAAACCTACGAGAGACTGGGAAAGGCTTGGGGAATGGAACTGTTTCGAGAATTCCGAATGATCCGAGTTTTCAAGGATCAAGAAATGGCGAACAAGTGGCAGGGACGAAAAAAAGAAACCGCAACGGCGCCATTCATGGGCAAAACCTTCGGCTCCGAAGAGTTGGCCGAAATGGGAGTTGGTTCCACTTTTGGCGCCGGCGAAGTATTGGGGGCGGGCGCCTTGGTGTCCAAGGCATTGGTCGATGCGTCCCAAAAGCATTTGAAAGAAGGTGGGCTCTTTCATGCCGAAGCCTTCGATCCGCAGCATGCTCGCTCGGTCCCAAGGATCGTTTTCTGCGAAGGCTTTCGCGTGAAGGACAATCCTTGGTTCAGCACCCTGCCCTTTGCTCCCGTTCGTGGAGAAATTATTGAGCTTGCCGATGATCGAACCGAGTTTCTGAATGGGGGAACGTGGTTGTTGCCTCGGGAACCGGGCCAAGCATTGGCAGGATCCACCTTTGACTGGAACGGATTGGAGAGCGGCCCGACCGACCTCGGAACAAAAAAGATTTTGGAGGGGCTTCATTATCTAAAAGGTTCCAAGCCATCGGTTACGGGGCGTCGAAGCGGAGTGCGACCGGGAACACGTGATCGCATGCCGATAATGGGGACTCATCCGAAGAATTCATCTATGTCGATTTTCAACGGTTTCGGTTCCCGAGGCGGAACCTTGATTCCGTTGTGCGCGGAAATATTCGCCGAATACTTGCTGGAAGATAACCCGTTGCCCGAGGAACTAGATCTGCGACGCTTCCCCGAGGCGAATTCCTTGCCATCGCAATGAGACTGGTGGATAGAGCCCACGAATTGCTGGCAGAAGCCCTGAGCGAGGGAGATCTAGCGATAGACGGCACGGCGGGCAATGGTCACGACGTAGCGTTTCTCGCGAAGCAAGTGGGAAGATCGGGAATGGTGTACGCCTTCGACCTGCAGAAGGACGCGATTGAAGAAACGACGAGACTCTTGACTGAGAAAGGGATGGAGAACGTGCAACTGCATCTATGCGGACACGAACGAATGGATGAGCGTCTCCCGCCGGAATCCATTGGGCAATTCGGCGCCGCGACGTTTAACTTGGGTTACCTGCCGGGTGGGGACAAATCGGTGATCACGCAAACGGCGACCACTCGATTGGGGCTAAGACTATCGATGGATTCGTTGCGTCCCGGGGGTCTCTTGGTGGTGGTGGCCTATCGCGGGCACCCGGGAGGACCGGAAGAATGCGATGCTGCAAGAAAAGAGATGGAGGAACTTGCCAAGGAAATATCGGTTGAAGGAGATCAAGCTATAGATGCCACTTCGCCCTTGCTGCTGGCGGCGAGCAAAGCCTAGCGGGCTAGCTTGCGATCGTAGTACTGTTCGTTCTTCGGCCGACGTACGGGAATGGACATGCCCCCCGATTGCTCCAGTTCGTCGAACAGCTTTTCTCGCAGTTCCAAGGCTCGCTGGCGAAAAGCGGGAACGGATATGAGGTTGTGCCTTTCGTGGGGATCGGAAGCTAGGTCGTAGAAACCGTTGCGGTCCCACAAACCGTGATAGAATATATATTTTTCGTGATCAGTTCGAATGGCGAAGGTGGTGGGGTTTGCGGGAAAGTTCCATTCCCAATGGTACTCGTATACGAAATGCGAACGCCAAGGATTTTTCGGTTTGTCGCCTTTTAATAGAGGAATAAAGGAACTTCCGTCCATTTTCGGCTTCTTGGGAAGCGGTATGCCTGCGAGATCGAGAATGGAAGGAGCCAAGTCGACGTTGAGCACCATGTCTTCCACTCTTGAGCCCGGCCTCGTAATGCCGGGAGCCCGAACGAGCATGGGAATGCGAATTGATTCCTCGAAGGCGTCCCGCTTGTCGTAGAAGCCGTGCTCCCCAAGGGCAAAGCCATTGTCGCCAAGGTAGATGACGAGGGTATGATCGGTCAGTTTCAGCTTGTCCAGTTGATTGAGGACTCTCCCGACGTTCTCGTCGAGCCCGTGAACGGTTTCGCAAAAGTCGTAGTAAAGCTCGTCGAACGAGGGGACAGGATCCTTGTCCAGAGCCCCCGTCTCCATGTGATCGATACCGTGGATGCCGTACCTGCGTTCCTTGATCCAGCGAGACTGGGATCGATAGTTTTCCTCAGTGTTCGCCATGGTTTCGGGATAGTCGATGGGCTTGCCCGCATAGCGTTTTGCGTGACGAGGAGCGGGTTGGAATGGGTAGTGCACGGCCTTGTAACCGATCTGGAGGAAGAAGGGCTTTCCTTTTTTTGCCTCTTCGGCGACTTGGTCGAGCCATGAAACGGCTTGGTCGGTGAGGAGGTCGGTAATGTACCCCTCAAATGCCTTTCGCTTTCCATTTACGTTGAAGGTGGGATTCATATATTCGCCTTGACCGGGAAAACTTACCCAGTGATCGAATCCTTTTCGAGGTTCGTCGTTCTCGTGGCCCATGTGCCACTTGCCGACGTAGCCGGTGCGATAGCCGGCTTTTTGTAGGTATTCGGGGAAAAACCTAGTAGACGGATGCACGGGGCGTTGATTGTCCACGACGTGGTGGTTTCGCATATACTGCCCCGTGAGGATCGAAGCGCGACTGGGCGAGCAAAGAGAGGTCGAGACGAAAGCATTGGCGAGATGAGCTCCTTCGCGGGCAAGGCGATCGAAATTCGGGGTCTCCAGAAACTCAGGAGCTTTTTCCATGAAGCCCAAGAAATCGTAGCGATGATCGTCGCTGAGAATGAGAACGACGTTCTTTTGTTTTTCAGCGTCTGCTCCACCGAGGAGGAAAAGGGAAGTGAGGAAGAGGAAGAGTTTTGAAACTTTCATGCTAACAAGTAAGGCGCGAGACAAGGTAGTTGTCACTCAGTTTGTGAAGACGCCTAGCTAAGTTTTCTACCCAAGGTCATCAGGGCTTTTCCTGCCTTATTGATCTCTCGGTCGCGCATTCGAGCGTTGAGCTGAAGAGTTTCCAAATGATCCCAGAAGGCAGGTGAATGATTCATGTGGCGAAGGTGCGCGAGTTCGTGAAAGATTATGTAGTCCTGCAAATCGATTCGTAAGAGAAGTAGCCTCCAGTTCAAGGAGATGGTGCCCTTGGAGGAACAAGACCCCCAGCGGCTCTTTTGGTCGCCCACTCGAATTCTTACAACTTCCTCTCCGGCGTATTCGGCCAGATCATGGACGCGAGGAGGGAGCCAGTCCTTTGCCAAGGAGAGCAACAAAGAGAGCAGTTGCTGTTCCTTTGGAGCTGAAGGATCGAGGCTGAGATGCAGTTCGCCCTCGGTCTTAGTCGACCAAGACATTCGCTTGGGAGTGGCATCGAAGCTTACAACCACGATGCGGGTTTGGTTTTCCAAGGAGACTTTTCCTCCGTTGTTGAAATACTTTTCCAGAGATGGATTTGCTCGGGGTTCGGCAAGCTTGCGTTCGAGCCATTTTGAATTTGCGCGAACGAAGTCAATGCCCTCGCTTTCCTTGGAGTGGAGCGGGAGGGTCAAGACGACCTCGCCGATGTTTTTGACTCGGAGGTTCATCCTGCGAGCTCGAGGAGATCTTCGGATTCGGCAAGATAGTAAAACGGGGCCTTCGCCGGATTCAAGCTCGACCAGTTCTATTTTGTCAGGAGGCATGGTCGGGCCGAGATCATCAATACTGTTCCCGAGGTGCTAGAGGTTCCAATTCTTCGACCATTTCGGAGGTGTAACGGCGAAGAGCCGATTCGGGGTCGACTCCCGCCTTTCGACAAGCCGAGACCAGCAGGAAGAGCTCACGTCCCATCTTGGCCTCGTCCGATTCGCCCTCCGAGCTATTATTCTCTAGGGGTTCATTCCATGAAGCCGTATCCACCAACCCCTCCTTGTCGGCTCGCTTGCATACGTCGATGGCAAAAAGAAGAGCCGGTAATCGAGGCGGCAAGTCGCGAAAGATCTTTCGTTTGTCGGGGGGGACTCCTTTAGCGGCCTTTTCCTCGGCCTTGATTTCGTCCCAGCGTGCGAGAACGTCATCGGCAGACTCCAGTTCGGCGCCTTCGCCAAACACATGGGGATGTCGACGAATGAGCTTTTCGTTAATCTCGCGAGCGACGTCTTCCAAGTCGAAAGATTTCGATTCCTCCGCGATTTGAGAGTGCATGACGACTTGGAGGAGAAGATCGCCTAGCTCTTCCCGCATGGCAGGCATGTCTAAGTTGTCGATGGTCTCGAGCACCTCCGAAGTTTCCTCGACGAGACAACGAGACAGCGACTGGTGCGTCTGTTCGATATCCCATGGGCAACCGTCCGGCGCCCTCAACTTTGCAACTATTTCCCTTAGGCGTTGAATTTCACTCACGAAAATGTATGCTGATGAGCTTACCCATTGTGGCAATCTTATCCTGTCTCGAATGCGGATTCTTTCTTACAAATGGACAAACTGACCGAAATAATGAACTGGAAGCGGAATGAGATTGCTCCGCGCATTCGTCCTGTTCGCGACGAAGAACTGATTCGATTGGCTGAAAAGTTTCCCTTTCGTGGAGCTTTTCGAGATGCCTTGTCGTCAGCGAAGGAACTTTCCGTAATCGCCGAAATAAAGAGGCGATCACCTTCCGCGGGTGAGATTGCCGACATTCCCGATGCCCCCGACCAAGCCCGCAAATACGTGAATGCCGAAGTCGACTGCCTTTCCATTCTCACGGACCAGAAATATTTCGGCGGACATTTGGACGACCTTTCAGAGGTAACCGACTTTCTGCGTGAGAGGAATCGTCCCCTGCCCTGCCTACGGAAGGATTTCATGGTGCACCCCATTCAGGTTTCCGAGGCAGCCGAGGGTGGCGCGAGAGCTATTCTTATAATCGTTCGAGCTCTATCGGACGATGAGATGAAGGAACTTCGTGAATCCGCGGATCTGGCCGGACTGGATTGCCTTTACGAAGTGCACGAAGAGTCTGAACTCGATCGCGTGCTGCCACACAATCCCGAGATTATCGGCGTGAACAACCGTGACCTCACCCGGTTCGTAACCGATTTGAGCATCAGCGAAGAACTCATTCCACAAATCCCGGACCACATCGTCAAGGTGAGTGAGAGCGGTATTTCTGAGCCCGAGGACGCTTGGCGAGCACGAGATGCCGGAGCCGACGCCATTCTCTGCGGAGAAGCCCTTATGAAGGCGGAAGACCCCGAAAGGTTTGTCGCCGACATGAAAGAAGAGTAACCGACGAGGTATCAGAAATGCCCCTAACTCCTACGACAACAAGGGCATTGCTCGGTGAACTGGATCATCGTCCCCAGAAAAAATTAGGACAAAATTTCCTCGTCGACGGCAATCTAGTTCGCAAGTCATTGGAGATGGCGGATCTGCCCCCCGAGTCGACGGTTGTGGAGATAGGTCCCGGACTCGGCAGTCTTACAGGAGCCTTGCTTGATGCCGGACACAAGGTGCATGCGGTAGAGATCGATTCTGCCCTAACCCGGCACCTTGAGAAAACTTTTTCGGAGCAGATTGCTCAAGCCAGGCTTAACCTGGTCGAGACCGATGCCGTGCAGACTCCCGTAGGTAAGCTTCCCCAGGAAACGGACGAATTCCACATTGTCGCCAACCTTCCGTATGCGATTTCTTCGCCTTGGCTGGAAGCCGTCCTCGCGAGCGGAAGGCTTCCTCGGCGTATGGTGCTTATGCTGCAAAAGGAATCCGCGGATCGATACTTGGCAAAGCATGATTCCAAAAGTTACGGAGCCCTCGCCATCTTCCTCGCTGGATCCTTTGCCGGAGGCGACATGCACATTGTAAGTCGTCGCTGCTTTCATCCCGCGCCCGCAGTCGATTCCGTACTGCTTCGATTTGATCGTCGTGAGGAACCGTTTCTTTTTTCCAGGGAGGTTCGTGAATTGGTTCGGCGTCTTTTCACTAGACGCCGCAAGCAATTGGGGGTGTTGGCAAAAACCGAAAAGCCGGAAATCATTCAAAGAATTATGGCTTGGCTCTCACGCGAGAGACTATCACCGACTCTCAGACCCGAACAAGTGCCCGCCGATAGCTGGCGAAGCTTGTAGCCTGTAGCTCAGGCTTGCTCGTAGCCTAGCCTGATCACTTCTTCACCATATTTTCGTTCCAACCGGCGAATCGTAAAATGTCCATGAGCCATATCTTGAAAGTGGTCCATGAACAGGGTGTTGATCAAGGCGCCTCCGGCGGCTCCAATTACGGGGACGGCTTGGGCCGCCATCTTTTGAGAAACCTGAATGCCAAAACGAGTGGCAACTTGCTCGATCAACTTAACCAGCACGGGGGCGGTTTCCTTACTGATACCTTGCGATGCTATGTGCTTGGCCGCTTCCGAAACGGTTTTCCCCAAGGCCATTCTGGCCGTAAAGTAGGCCGATTCGGCGGCATCGTCATCCTCGGAGCGTCCACCGAGAGCAAAAACCCGGATACATTCGAGCTTGGCATCGGATTCCTTGAGATTTTCTCCTTCACTTTGGGCAATAGCCCCGATCGACCGAAGCATAATGGTGGTGGATACAGGCAGCTCGACGGTCAATCCCGCCAATCCCAAAGCTCCCCCTACAGCGCCGGATGCCATTACCGCAATCTTGTGAGCGAAGTCGCTTGAGCCAAAGCCTCGGGACTCGCCCAAGCTATTAACCGCAAATTTCAAGGACTGCTCCAGAGCGCCTTGCGTCGCCATGGAAATACGTTCGGACCAATCGTCGGGAAGGAGGTCGAAGCCCTTCTCGATCGGTTTCCCGATCAAATTCGTCAGTTTGACGACCAGCCCCGGGGACTCCAGAATTTCCTTGGCTTCACTAAGAGAGCTCCAGTCTTCGGTAGAGAGATTCATACCATCATCAGGTGAAGTCGCGTTTGGTGGATTCATTCGACTTAATGAAAAGAATAATTCAACGACTGCAATGAAAACCTTTTAGCTTTTGCCCCTAGCGAGAGAGTGCTCTGATCAGATGCAGCCAATGACAATGAACTAGGCAACAATCCCAAACTGTACCGCCAAAAAAGAATCATTTCCCGATGCAATAAAGCATTTCTTGGCGATGAGAACCATCTCGATGGGCAAGCCTGAGGTAGAGACGCCCGCCCGCCACCACGGGAGAAGCAAACACCTCGTCGCCCAGCTTGTTGGCGGCAAGAAGTTGAAACGACTTTGGGCTCGCCTTGTAGACAAAGAATTTGCCTTCCTCGTTTGCAGCATAGAGTAAACCGTCGACCAAGGTGAGGGAAGCGCTGTGAGTTCCACCGAGACGGGCTTTCCATTGCTCCTCTCCCGTATCGCTTTTCCAGCAATAGGCGATTCCGGCATCAGCAACGGCATATAGATAACCTTCGTGAAAGATCATCGAGGGGACGTAAACCCGAACCCGGTTTTCCCATACGACCTTTCCGGAACCATCCGCCAAGATGGCCGAGACATGATTCTTTGGATAGCCTCCCGAGGAGTATACGCGCCTACCATCGGTGGCCGTGGAAGTAACGCATTCCGTGGTAGCTCCCTTTGTTTCCCACAAAATGTTTCCGGTCAAAGGATCAAAAGCGGTCACAAGTTCGCATCCCGTTAGGATCAATTGCTCTTTCCCGAAAGCGTTCACCACGATGGGCGAGGAGTAATTCGGCATCTTTGGACGTTTGCTCTTCCAGACGATCTCTCCCGTTTTTTTACGAACCCCGGCGATCACTCCCGCCTTCTTGTTGTCCGCAGCAACTAGCAAGAGGTCTTTGTAAGGCATGGGAGAGGCTCCATAGGCTTGATGCACGACGTAATCCGTAATCCTAGTCTGCCAGAGGATCTCGCCTTTGAGGGACAAGGCAGTCGTCCAGGCAGCCCCGCCATTGACGAAGCTAACGTACACGCGCTCCCCATCGCAAGCGGGCGTTGAGGAGGCTTGAGAGGCCTTTTTGTTCCGTCTCATGAATTTGCCCTTGTGGATGGGAGTCTCCCACAGAAGTTTCCCTGAAGAACGACTGTAGGACAAGACTCTCTGAACCTGCTTTTTCTCGTCTGCGGAACAAAGGATCACTTGGTCGCCGAAGGCAATGGGAGAACCATGACCGCGCCCGGAAACGGGTGACTTCCATAAAACGTTCTCGGTGGAACTCCAACGAAGAGGCAAATCTTGACCGGATGCCGCCACGCCCGAATAGCTTGGTCCACGCCACCAAGGCCAATCTTTATCGTGGAGTGTATCTCCTGAAACTGAAACGCCAATGAAAAGAAAAGCGAAGAAGAGTTTTTTCATTCCACGAACACTAAGTCTTCGATCGACAAAGTCTCCAAGAAAAGGAGGCGAACATCAAAAAAAGAAATGAAAAGGCTGGTACACCCGGAGGGAGTCGAACCCCCAACCTCCTGGTCCGTAGCCAAGCGCTCTATCCAATTGAGCTACGGGTGCACAAGTAAAACGAATCTTAATAAGACAGATTGGTCCCTAGACACAAGTTAGAAAGCCGAAGAGAATTAGAAAAACGCGTTTTCAGGCAAACTGATTAGCTTTTAGGCAAGTGCCAAAGGGTGTAATAGGCTCCAGGATGAAGAAGTGGATGGCTTTCCTCTTTGGAGCGAACTCCTGAAGACTGGAGATCATGAACATGACCGATCTGGAGACCTTCGACTTCGAGCGTAACCGTTTTGCCGTCCTTGGCCAAGGTAGCGCTCTTGATCGTGGGACTTGTGTGATCGACCTCCGGACTACCATACTTGGATTGAAAAATATAGGTGTACGTTTTTATCGCGTATGAAGAAACATCCGTGGCGGTCTTGGGATCGACCGCTTTGGTGAATTCCAACTCAAAACCTTTGGGACGAATGCGCATCTCGAGGATTTCAAAAGGGGTCTTGCCAGTCCAGACTACGCGATCGAGGGCATGGCGACTACCTCCTCGAGCACCCCACCCGCGATCCGTACCTCCGGAATACAGGGAACCGTCCGGGCATTGCATGAGAGGCACGTTCCCGGAACCGAAGCCTTTTTTGAACGAGAAACATGCACCTTGGTAGAATCCGTTGATCTTCTCCAGAAAGCAACGATTGACCACGCTGTGAGTTTGGTCGGAAACGAAAAGTTGTTCCTTGAAGGGCCCAAACTTGCCACCTGATTCATCGCAGGCGATCCCGCTGGCGGAATTGCCCAGTTTGCCATGAGGGATGAGAATGGCAGGCGGGCGGTATTTTGGAAGGCGTTCCAGCTCCTTGTGGAAACGGCTACCGCTGACGGGAACGGCAGGTTTGTCTCCGAGGGCTTTCTTGGTGGCGTCGAGATCGTACCAGCCAAAACCACCGGGATGCCCTTGAAAGCTACCGGGCGTAAGGTGCTTGAGGGCACTGGTTCCATTCCAAGGTCCTTGGTTGTCACAATAGAAGGCTTCGCCCAAGGCATTCAAGCCGATGCCACCCGGGGAACGGATGCCGCTGGCCGTTGGAATCATTTTGCCGTCCTTGCTCACCCGCACGCACCATCCGCGATACGGAACTTTACTGCTGAAGGAACCAGTGAGGCAAAGTACAACCCACATGTTGCCCTCCTTGTCGAACTTCGAACCAAAGGCGTATTCATGATAATCGCCGGAGATTTCCCATGCATCGCTCACAGTCTCGAAAAGATCGGCACGGCCATCGCCGTCCAAATCCTTGATGCGCGTTACTTCGGGACGTTGGGTTGCGTAAAGCCAACCATCGGCAAAGGAAAGACCCAGCACCTCGTGCAATCCTTCGGCCCAGAGAGTAAACTTGGCGTTGTCTCCCGTATCCTCGAAAGCGTTTTCCACCATGTAGACATCCCCTCGACGAGTGGATACTGCCAGTTTTTTGTTGGGCATGACTTCCAGTCCACCCGCTTCCAGAACGATCCCCTCGGGAATTGGAATCTTGATTAGCTTATAATAATCGTCCTCAGTGGGGGTGGCGTTTTGGCCGAAAGTCACAAGAGTTGAAAAAGATATGGCAGCCAATGTTTTAAATACTTTGCTCATACGGATGATTTATTTAGAGAATAGATTATGTTTACCATTCAAAAGTTTGCTTGATAACAAACTTTTTAGCATCGGAAGGAACGGGGACCAGTAGATCTCTCTGCTCGACACGATTTAACACCTTTGTGCCTCTGGGCAAGGAGAGATGGACGATCAAGTCTCCCAATTTAAAGATATTCTCAGCAAGCTGCTGCGGAGAGCTATCAACTCCGATGCGAAAAAAAAGGTCGTCGGATACCTTACCCTTTATTGTCACGATACGATCCAAGGCGAAATCCTCATCAGCCCCGTGCCGCCTCTCCTTGAAAAAGTCTTCCACCTTCAACTCGCCAAAAGAATAACGAAAGGTGGGGCGCCGTTGTTTATCCAAAAGATAACCACCAAAACGAAAGCCAACCGCTCTGGCATCTAACTTAGGCCAAGGCGCAAGAGGGTCGTTCAAGTTGGCGAAAGGAGGACCATCGGGAAGAGTGAGACGATTAAAGCCATCGGGCGCCTGAAACCCTTGACCGCGCCCCGACCAATGCCGGGAGGCATCCATGAAAGGACCGTGCCAGAAGAGTGCTGGCCTCAAGTGATTGGCGTCCCAAGCAAGGTTCACTTCACCAGGATATCCCACGCCAATGGCTCTACTACCTGCTCCATCGATGAAATTGCGGTAGAGGCGGGCTTCTTCATCAACGCTTAACTGCATCCCGCTGCGAGCCAACCCGCTGGGAATGGGAGCCTTTTCACCCAGTGAGAGGTATTGGTGGATAGCTGCAATCTGCTTGGTCGTATCGCCATCGAGCACATCGGGTTTGGTCGACTTGCCTTGAGGCCAGAAAGAGGGCATACGAGTACCGGGACGAAGTGAGGCAGGGTCCAAGAGATAACGGCTGAGCCAATCAAACCGCAACCGCTTGCTCATAACGGTGAGATCCATGCCCTGAACCCCAAGGGACGGAATCCCCGAAAAAGTGTGACAGGACACGCAGGCCATGCCCTTGCTTCCGATAAGTTCCCTACCCTTCTTGAGAGCCTCGCGTCGGGAAAGTTTCGTAACCAGTGTTGAGGTATCCTTGGGCTTGTCCAACTCAATAAAACTCTCGGTCAAACGAGCGGCAAGTTCAGGACCATAGCTCGGCATTCGGGTCATCATGTAAGGACGCACCTTGGTTCCTTTGGCTATAACCTCGTTTAGCCAACTCGATTTCAGCTTGGCTCCCACTCCGTTAAGGTGAGGCGGGAGACGACCCTCAGTCCCCATTGCTTGTTGAGTGGTTAGAAAATAGGAATCGCGCTCATCAGTGGGGCCACCTATTCCGCTCCGCTTGTGGCATGCGTAGCATTGGTAGGCAACCAAGGCGTGATCCAGAACCTCAGCAGGCTTAAGCTTGGCCGGCGACTTACCCAAGGCGGCAACGATGTCCTTGGTCTGGTTCAGAGTTAGCCTGAAGTGAGGAGCGATATCAATTGGGGTGCTTGACAAGCAACCTCGCCCCAAGGCTTCTTTCATCTCAACCAAGGCGGGAGGCGGACCCAAAACACCTTCCGGACGGTGAAGTTTCCCGTTCGGCTCGACGGCGTGACACGCGGCGCAGTTCAATTCGTAAAATAATTGTTTACCGAGCTTCACCTTATCGAACTCTGCGATGAAACGATTTTTCTTTGAGGGACGAATACCAGGATGTTCATCGGGACTCTGAGTAAGAATATCACCTTCAAGCGCCTTTTCGGAAAAGCCCGGCCCACTCCAGCTGACGTGGTTGTGCTCTCCGCCCTCCTTGTCGAAAAAAAGAAGGGTGAAGGCATGCTTGCCGGAAGCGAGCGATATGGTTCCCTTTTTCGTAACTCCCCCGTGGACGCCATCATTATTAACGACCAACTGGTCGCCCACGTAGAAACGCGAACCATCGTCGGAATTGGTGTAGAATTCATATCCACCCGACTTGTCAATGAGCAGGAAACCGCTGTGTCGCACGCCAAAGTGATCCTCCAATCCTGCAATAGTCGGTGAAAGATTGTCGACCACCCCTTTCTTAAAGGGCTTGAGCTTCTCGAAGTCAGGCAAGCGATCCCAATCTCCGGCGTAGGTTTGATAGTAAACGCCGGGCCGATCGTTCTTTGGATTATCGGGCAACCGCGGAGGACCGCCCTTGACTAGGGCGGATGCTACGTCCAGCGCTTCTTGAGCATTCAACCCGAGAGAAGGCATTCGCCCGTGGAGATTGAGACGACGCGGGTTTTCCAAAAAATTCGCCAAGCCTTGGGCATTTGAATACTTCGCCTGCAAATTCATGCCGGCTGCCTGACCGTGACAAGCTACGCACCCCACTTTATCAAAGAGTTGTTGCCCCGTCTCAGCATTTCCCCTCAAGGATTCCTCGGGCACTCGAGTTGACTTAAGCATAGACAGATATTGAGCGAGAGCTTCGGCCCGAGCTTTCGTCTCGGAGGGTGAAAGCCCCCCGAGAAGTACAGGGTGACTAGATCCGGGGCTGACCTTTTCAGGATTGATCAAAAAGGCACGAATCCAGTTGGGGGTGAGACGACTTCCCGCCTCACTCAGGTTCGGGGCACCGACCGGCGGCAACGCGGCATTCACTTCCCCCTCGTGACAGGCCACACAATTCAGTTCATGGATAAGAACACCACCGTCCCCGGAATGATCGAACAAGGGGAAAGCGGGTGCCCCTATCGCTCCTTGGGAAAAAAGCACATAACACGCCCAACCGAGAGACCGGACCAAATTCTTTCGAATCCGGAGACTACTCACGAAACTTAAAACGCCTAAATACGTTGAGAAAAATCCGTGTAGATACCGATCAAAAGGCTCAGAGCCTCTTGATTCGTATCTTGCGAAAGGAGACAGGATCGCTATGACCCGCAAAGCCAAAATGGCCTTCCTTTCGATTCATACCGGGATGTGGCTTACCCCCCATGAAGTCTTTCACCTTGCTCAAGTCGGCATCAAGAATTTCCGTACCGTTTAGGATCACCTTGATGGTCGCCCCCTTGACCGTGACCTCCTGCTCGTTCCACTCTCCGGTTGGTCGTTGAAAACCTCGCTTGGCGCCAGCCATGCCGTAAGCTGAACCATGAACTTGCCGCGGGTCCAACTTGGCTTTTCTCACCTTCTCGTAATTGTCGTCAAGCACTTGGAGTTCGCACATTCCTCCATAAGCAGTATTTCCCGAACCAGGGTAACGAATGGCAAGACCGTTGTTCCCTCCGGGAGGAATCTTGAATTCAAAACGCACCACAAAGTCGGCATAGATCTTCTTAGTGAATATGGTGCCGCCCTTTCCTTTC
>Ga0315321_10001009_pt1 | contig 21564 bp, 8 predicted proteins | sample M180m21515metaG_FD_203464 | JGI IMG/M metagenome (GOLD analysis project Ga0315321, IMG submission 203464) | Ammonia-oxidizing marine archaeal communities from Monterey Bay, California, United States - M1 80m 21515 | ecosystem: Environmental > Aquatic > Marine > Intertidal zone | place: USA...
CGAGTTCCAACTACCTGGTAATATAACTGTTAATGGAAGCGCGATACAAGATATGGGAACAAGCGAACTTGAGGGTATAATAGAAGAAATAAATATGGATGAGGGAACTGACTGGATGATGCACTCATAAATAGGATATATAGTTATATGGAATTTTATATAAAGAAATACGGAGACCCTAAATTTGATGTAAGTCAAATGGAAGTTGATGATGAGATTACAGAGATTTTAATTCAATTAGAAACTTTGTTATTTACAACTAAAGGTTCTGTACTAGGCGATCCAGATTTTGGTTTGAATTTAGATGATTATGTATATTCTTTTAGATATAATGATAATATGTTGGTTAAAATTATTAGAGAAGACATTAATAGGTTTGTACCACTATCAAAAAAATATAATGTAGACACTTCTGTTGTTTTTACAGATGAAGTTGATAGACACTTAGTGTTTGTTAGTATCGTTGTAGATTCTAAGTATCAGGTCGGTCTTTACATATAAACATTAACAATTAAAATGGAATATAAATTCAAATATTTAGAAAAGTCTAGAATCAAGACAAAAGAAATGATAAGTGATACTCAAACTTTTATAAGTAGAGTATATAATAGAGCAGGGACTCTATTCACGTCTGCATCACCATTTGCCCAAATATTAAATGTATTACAAGAACTTTCAAGTTTTATTTTCCTTTATATAGAAGATGCAATGGTAGAACAAAACATATTAACTGCACAGCATAAAGAATCTGTATATGGTTTATCAAGACTTGCAGGTCACGATCCATTTAGAGGCTCTTCTGCTCAGGGCGAAATAAGAATAAGATTAAATCCAACAACGGTTGCTGAGGTAGCTGGAGATGCTGTTAATATACTACCAGATAGTATAATTAAAATGGAAGCTAATAGTCTAAAATATACTATGCTAACTAATTCAGATAAATTTAGAATTTCAAAAACAACTTCTACGTTTATTAGAATACCTATAATTCAAGGAGAGGTTGAAAGACAAACCGTAACCGGTACTGGAGAAAAGTTTCAATCTTTTAATATAATAACTAAAGGAAATACTGACCACAATCATGTTAAGGTTTCTGTAAATAGTATTCCATGGGAGAAATATAGTTCTATATATGATATGAAGGTTGGAACTACCGGGTTTATAGTAAAAACTGGGATTACTGGAGGATTGGATGTTTATTTTGGAAATGGGAGTTTTGGAGCTCTTCCTCCATTAGGAAGTTCTATAGAAATTCAATATATTAAAAATCAAGGTGATAATGGAAATTTAATTGGAGGCAAAAATTTAAGATTTAAGTTTGAGTCTGAAGGGTTTGATAGTATAGGAAATTCATATGACTTAAATGAACTATTAGATACTGAAGTATCAGTAACGCCTAGAATGGGCTCAAATCCTGAAAGTATAGAACTTACAAAACTTATCGCTCCACTACAATCACATGGATTTGTATTGGCTACTCCAGATAATTATGAGGCATTTTTATCTCAATATGGTATGTTTTCATATTTAGATGCATATAGTACTACTGATGATGGATATTTAGACGATGATAATGTTATCTATTTATTTATGTTGCCGGATGTTAAGAGAAAACTTGTACAAAATAAAGATTATTTTAGTTTAGAGCTTGATGAATTCTTCTTTTCTGAAGATGAAGAAAACGCGGTGCTTAATATAATTGAAAAATCAGGTAGACAAATGTTAACTTCTGAAATTAAAATTACTCCTCCGTCACCTCAATATTTTAGAATGGATATTAAAGTAAGATATTTTGAAGGATATGATAAGCACAGCATTTTTAATGATATAAGAGCTCAAATATCAGAATATCTAGTACATATTACTCGTAGAGATAGATTACCAAAATCTGATATAATAGCTATACTAGAAGGCGTTAAAGGTATAGACTCTGTTAATGTAAGATTTGTTAGTAAGGCAGAAGAAGAGGCAAGAAAAAATGGTTATTATGTTTCAGAAACCGTGACTATTACACCAAATACTCCAATACTTGAAGATATAGGTAACGGTCAACAAAAGATGGTATTTTTCAAAAGAACAGTTAAGAAAAGAAATGTTAGATTTGAAAAAGATGCGGCTCTTCCAGAAAATGTAATAAATTTAGATTCATTTGGAGATATTCTTTTAGAAAAAGATGAGGTTGCATTATTTAGAGGTGGTTGGCAAGATAGAGACGATATATTAGTAGAAGATGACGCTTTAATTGGAGAAATGGGAGCATTATCAGTTTACTTTGATGAGCCTCCAGTTCCTCAAACTATATTTACTAGAGTTCAGGCAAAAAATAGAAAATCAATATAATGGCTGTAAAATTAACCGATGGTTTATTCAAAAGTAGAAGAGTTAAAGTATATCAAGTATCAAGACAGTTTTCAGATGATAGAAAAAACCTACCTAATAATTATAGAATAAATATACTAAGGAATTCTATATCTTCTCATATTTTTAGAAATAATCAGATGTGGGATTTTATAACCTATATTCAAGATGTTGTTGCAAATTGGGTTGATGCAGTCAACCAAATAAAAGTGTTCAAATCTTTCACTGTAAAAAAGGACTATAAAAATATTAGGTAATGAGTAAATATTCAAATCTTAAATTCTTTGATAGTAATTCCGATGAATTGAATCTTAATTATGATTCTACTACACAGTCTTGGAATGGTATTGTGTATCTTCCTGAGGTTTCAGTAGGGCTATATGAGACTCTAACTATTTATATATTAGAAGAGGTTAGAGGAGAGCTTGGTGAAACTAAGTATATTAAACCAATAACACCAACAACTTCTGGAGTAAATGACAACCTGATAATAAACTTTGAAGGAGGGTATGACACTAGTATAGAATCTGACGGCGTTAATAATGATATTACGATGTACACTACTACGACGGTAGTTGATGATAACGATATTCCAGAGCTTTATATTAAATATGAAGAATCTACAATAAAGACAAGAAGTCCTCAGAGTATAGTGACTGGAACTTCTGGAATTTTTGATACTGTATTAAGTTCAGTACAAAATGAACCTATTCAAATCAATGTAGCATTAAAATCAAAATTAGAAACATATCATAAAAGAACTTTAAGCATTAATGAGGTAGATTCTAGTGGTACAATAACGCATAATGTCGCAACTATAAGAATTTATGGAGAAACTGTAGCTGAAGACGAAAGATTAGAGGCTTTAATATCTAATATTGGTATGTCTCTTTCGCCATCTGACCATTTTGTTTTTGAAGATGCTAATTTAAGAGAGTCTAGTCCTGACTGGAAACTTATAAATAGAAAAAGAAGAGAACTTTTATTAGAGGCTTCAAATATTAAACCATTTATAGGAACATATAAAGCCCTATTAAATGCTATTAAATATTTTGGATATGAAAATATAACTCTTAAAGAATATTACTTAAATATAAACGAGCAGGCTGAGAATTTTGGTAAATTAAAGGCAGTGGCAGTACCTAATCAAGAAGTTAGAGGTTTTTTAGCTGCAAAAAGTACAATGAGTGGTGGTGTAATGCCGAACTCAAATCTAAAAAAGACATCAAGATTCTCATTGGTGTATAGATTAAATAATGCAACAGGAGAATACGATGAATGGGATATTCCAGAAGTTAAAGAAGCATTAGAGTTTTCTCCTGATGAAGTTTTAATTAAATTATACGGACTTAAAGATAGACTACAATTAACCTATGTTCCAATGCATGCTAAAATTGTTGATATTTGTGGAGAGGGAGATTACTTTGCTCAATTCAATATAAATACATGGAATAATCAACAAAACATATATAGCGTTAATGAAGGTGTAGAGGTTGGATATGAGCTTTTCCCAGAAAGACCATTATTCCTAGAAGACTTAAGAAAGGTTAGTCCATTATTTACTGGAGTTGGTCAAGATTTTACACAAATGGCAAACACATACGAAATAGATGCGGGCCCGCAATCATGGTGGAAAATGGGAGAATATGAAAAATTAGTACCAGAATTATACGATCCTATTACAGGTGCATTTGATTCTGCAACTAAAATTACAGACAATATAGGTAGTAATAATGGAATAATAAGAGACATGGCATTTGGGATAGACTCTACATTTGCTGTTGACCATGCGGCTGGCGCTGAAGTATTATATGTAGAAGATGCAAGCACTTGGTCAAATACACATAATATAACATATACTGGCGCTACAATTGAGCCAGGAAATCTAATTGCATGGTCAGAATTAGATACTTCAGTTCTTATTACTGGTGTTTCTACTAATGGTGCATACACAACTGCTTCAGGAGCTAATATAACCTTGACTGGAAATTTAACAGATTGGCCACATAAGGGAAGTTTGAAAATTGGTGCGGAAACTCTTGGTTATTCTGGAATTATAGGACAGGTATTAACCGTTAACTCATGTTCTACAAATGGTGCTACCATTGCGAGTGGTACAGCAATTACATCTGCTACTGTATTATATCATCCTAATAGTTGGGTGACTCATGGTCTTAATTGTTATTATACACATGCTGGTGGGATTGCTGGATTTGGTACAAATACAGCAGTACCTCCTGTTCATTTATCTGGAGAGGTACTTGATGGGCCTACTGGAGTTTTATGGAAACATGTACCAAATGGAACTGAAAATAAAAACGCTATTGCTAGGTCCACGCCAATAGGTATTTATCCTAAAAATGCGGCGCTAACGGTTACAGATTACACTTCACCAGTATCGTTCACAACAACATTAAATAATGGTGGTGCATTTAGTTTTCTTGATACTGAGTGTACGCTAACCACAGTTGCAGGGTTAAGAAAGGCAGGTATAATTACAATATCTAATGGTATAACTATTAGATATTCAGGAATAGCTGGTAATAAACTTACTGGTTGTGTTTCTTCTATGACATCAGGTTCTATACCAGATGGAAGTGCAACATTATTACAAAGAGGTTTTTGGGAAATAGCTACACTACGTTCAACTACACAAACTGCTATCCTTAAAGGGGCTAAAGTTTCTAATAGTGCTTTTTCAAATGACAGTCCACCTCAAACAACAAGTACTAAATCTCTATCATTTGATGCTAAAACTAATTATGTTTCTGTACCGTTTGTTAATGACAATATTAGACCTAAGAATGCGTTAACTATGAACGTTTGGGTAAAACATGATAGTTGGCTACCATCTAATACAACTTCATATAATGCAAATAATGCGACTCAACATATAATCAGTTGCTTTTCTGCGGCCGGTGGGTTTAGGCTATATTGGGAAGGTGCTAGAATATACGCTACAATGTCGATAAGAGATGACTCTGCTTTGGGGAATTCATATAAAGGCGTTGGAACAGGATACAATAACTTTAACGCTACAATAACTGGGAATCAATCTACAACAGCACAAGCTGCTAACGCTCAAGGAGCAAATGCTTTATTTTGGGAGGCAGGTAACAACGATTGGTACATGCTAACTGTTACGTTCGATGGAAGGTATATAAAATTATATGTAAATGGCGAGTTAGTTGACCAGCCTGGTGTTTGGGTTAATGGTGGTGTTGTAGGTGGACCTGCAATATCTGATTTAGGGTCATATGGTCATGAAATATATTATGACGATGACAAACCTATAGACTTACATATTGGTGGTGAAGCGAAATGGGACCCAGGAACAACTTCAACTATAAATGATTTTTTACATTGGGACGGTCTAATAGACGATGTTTCAATATGGAATACACCACTAACCTCGGCTAGAATTAAAGAATTATATAAGGGAGTATTACCAAGTAAGACAGGTTCTCTTGGAGATAATCCTATAACTGATATTACTTCTTTTTATACAAATTATGTAGATTCTGATTTATCTACATTCTCTGAAACAGATATTCCAGTAGGATGTCCAATAGTACTTCGAGCTAATTCTTTATTAGATAAATTTGATGATTGTAATTTTACATGGGAAGATGGAGAGGATGAAGGAGAACTTACAACAACATGGGATAAGTGGTGGCATAGAAATGTATATGAGGTTCAATGGAGGCTAATAGGACCTACGGTTAACGGTGTAAAATATGATAGAAGCTTTAGAGGAAATATTTTAGATTTTTATGAGATAGCATTAACACTACCATATGTTGGTAAATATGACGTTGAACTTTCATTCTATGATTTATATAATGTTAGGAGCGTTAAGTTTGAAAAAGAAACAATTGAAGTAAACTCTAAAGAAATTGAAACATACGCAATCACCCAACATCATGTTCCAAAGAAAGACTGGAATGAATATGTTATATATGATTGGGACGGTGTTGGTTCTGATTGGGATACTTCAAATGAAAATGAAGAAGAAGTTGAAGATTTTATAGGTTCATATTATCTTACATTAGATAGAGCTAACTACGCAAACTCTGATGCTGATTGGAGAAAATCAACAATAGTTAGATACGTTGATACTATTAACTTTAGTGCTACTCCACCACTAACAGCTGGATTTGCTGATAGTACAGGGCCATATATTTGGAAAAATCTTAAAAAACATACATGGCATAATGGAGAAACAATGTCTTGGAATACAACTAGAATAGGTGCCGATATGAACCCATCCTTTTCATTTGATATTACAGATACTAAAAAGGTTGGGCTTGCACTATCATACTATGCTGGAAATAATATAGATATATCTCCTGTCGTTACAGATATAACCGCTCCCGCATATACTGCGGGTACTCTTGGTAATGTAGTTATGAGTGACGTTTTAATAGGATGGCCAGCAACTGGAACTGTTGTCGTTGGTGGCGGTGCTATTCTTACGTATACTAGTATATTGACAAGTGGCGATACTTTAGTTGTTTCTGTTGATAATGGTGTTGATATATTGGCAAACACGTCTTGTATATCGGTAACCGCCCTATCAACAGATACATATACATCAACTATAGCACCCGCTAATAATGCAGATTTAGCAAATTGGGATTTAATAGCAGATGAATTAAACGCCTTATTAGGTGATACTTTACCAGTTTATACTACCGTAGCAACAAGCGTTACTGTTAATAATGGTGTTGTTTCAGATTGTGCTACAGAAATTGCTTCACCGTCTACTACTGGAGATACTTTATTATACGCAAAGGATGCAAGCAACTATTTAGCGACAGGTGTTATAACATATACTAATGCAGTATCAGCATCAGTAAGTACAACAGCTTCTCATATAGAGAATTTTACAGTACAAAATTTTAAGGATATATTCGTAACACATGTTACGGTTAATGGTGTATACACAACTACTTCAGGAGCTAATATAACCTTGACTGGAACATTAACATCTTGGCCAACAGCAGGAACTTTAATAGTTGGTGGAGAAACTATTATTTACTCTGCAATTTCTGGGCAAGTATTAACCGTTACTTCATGTACTATAAATAATGCTACCATTGCAAGTGGTACAGCATGTACAAGTATAACGGGTACAGCAATAAACCCTACCACTACTACATGCGGAGTGTATACTTCAGGTGCACTTGGTAACGTAACTATGAGTGGTGCATCTATGAATGTTGGTGCAGGGTGGCCGCATGCTGGTGCGGTAACAATGACTGGTGGAGGAACTCTTAGATATACTAGTAGAACAGCCACTCAATTAACTGTTTCTTATGACAGTGGTATTACTACAACAATCACATCACCAACAACAACAACAGTAAGGGTGGCAGCTAATGCTGATAAATATGTATTTGTCACTAATGCCGCAGGTTGGGTTCCTGGAAATGTAGGATATACAGACACTGGAGGTACTGTAAGAACTGGAACTTTAGTTTCAGTAGTTAATAAAACAGGTACAGATACTTCTGGTGTTGTAACGAATGTTGTTGCTCCCGCATATACTGCAGGTACTTTAGGTGCCGTAACAATGGTGGGTGATATGGATGCTGGTGATAAATGGCCACAAGCTGGTACTGTAGTAATAGGCTCAACCACTCTTACTTATAGTAGTAGAACAGGTACTGTGTTAACCGTTACTGCTGATAATGGTACATCTATTGGTTCTCCAGCAAATTGTGTTAATGTAACTGGTTTAGGTTGGGAATTAGAATTTGCAGCTCCTTATGTAATTACTGGAATTGCAAACGGTGCTAATATTACTGGGGTAGTCTTAGGAATACCAGTAGGTACAGGTTGTGTATCAGTAATAGGATACTATGAAATAACAGTTCCTGGACTTCCTGCAACGAATCCTCCAGGTACTATTGAAACTGATCCAATTAACGGACAATCTCTTGGATTTGCTAGCGGTGGAGCAACATTAACATTAGCAGGAGATTTAACTGCTTGGCCAAATACTGGTACAGTAGTAGTCGGTGGATATTCAATTGAATATAATGATATAGCTGGACAGGTACTTACTGTAATGTCAGATAATGTTGATTGCTCACCAGTGGCTGATGGTACTAATATTACTTATTTCAAAGAAAAGGAATATCCACAATTATCTAAATATACTTTTAATGCCGTTAAGGTTGATGTGAATAATGATGGTATTTTAGATACATGTGATCAGATGTTGGCAGTTGCTAACGGTGCTGATAAAATGCATGACTTTAATACTATAGTTATAACAACAGGTACTGGTACGTTAACAAAATATAATAAACTAATACCATGTAATCCGACATATGACGACGTGAAGATAATTAAACAGCATGAGATACATAATAAACTTAATCATTTTACATTTTCATACGATAATACAAAGGTACCAGGTGTAGCGAAACAAGAATGGGTATTGAAAAATAACTCAAAAAATATCGATGATATATACTATAATAATAGGTGGTTACCGTATGTGTTTGACGAAACAGGAGATTATACTTTAAGTTTGAAAATAACAGATGTTAACGGCAATGAAATTAAAACAACAAAAAACATATTAACAATAAAATAAAACAAAACTATGGCGACAATTTACACGATACTAGGAACAGACAGTATTTCTTCATCAAGACTGCATCTAAATAATAATTTTGATTCTATTAACACGGAGCTTACTGATGTTAGTTTGTTATTAGATACTTCTGCACAGAATTTAACAATAACTGGAAATGTTAGTGCATATGATGGAACTTTTACTAATAATCTAAACGTTACAAATACAGCTACATTAGCAGGAGCTGTAAATATTACCGGTAATCTTTCAACAAGTGGAGCACTACAACAGAGCGTAATTGGACCAGCTAGTGCACTACCAACAACAAATGCCTCATTCAACCACCATACTTACTTGATAACACCGTCTGGTCAGAACCTTTCTCTAAAGAACGGTACTCAAGGACAGGAGATTATGATTTGTACGGATGGTACAACAGGACAAACGCTTGTTCTTACAGAATCATCCTCTAACTTAGCGCTGTATACAACGATTACTTTTGCTGCAGGAGCATATAAGCACGTTACTTTAAGATATGTGAATTCTATTTGGTATGTTATAGATAAGTCAACGGGCGTAACACCGGCATAATAATTAAAATTAAATAAATCCTATAGATGGCTACTCCACTAATTAGAACACCACAAGACCAAGGAGGTACTATGTACGCATTCGCAAGTGCTGCAAAGGACCTTACTAGGGCGTATTATAATCCAGATATAAACTTCGAATATTCAAGGTTTGCTTTGATTGATTTGCCTGTGGTTGATGCTGCATCGGGTACCGATAATTTTATTAAATTTGGCCAACTTAGAAACTCTGTAGCGTCAGGTGGTGCGGCTGGTTTTTTAACACCAAACGCCGACGCAAACATAAACTGGGCTCAAACTTTTCAAAACTATTGCCTTAATCTAGAAGATTATATATTATCTGACGATGACTATGACGCAACATTATTTGAGAGCGACGCAGAAAAAATATTCTTCAAATACTTAAATCAACTTGGGGCATTTAGAACTCGTGCAGCAACGTCACAAGAAGCTGTAAATAGTAAGTTAGTAGAAGAAGATAACTCTACTGTATCAGGAACTGAATATAGCAGAGTAGTAAAGTATTTAGGTAATATAGATGTTTCGAATGATAAACAATATGGAGGTGAAGCATATAATGAAATTTTCATAAATGTTCCTTCTGCTGTTGGGTACACTCCTAATATTTTATTTAAGGAATCAAACTTTAATACAACAGAAACTGATTATATTCCACAAACTCTATTTATAAATGGTAGAAGTGCTCAAGTACATCCTGATCCTAATTTGAATATGCAACCTATTGTAGATAACACTGATGCTGGTGGTATAAATGGTGCATCATTTGGACCGTATAGTCCTGGAACTGCTACAGTAAACGGAGTATATAATGTAGACTCAAATCAAACATACCATTGTGGTATTGAATGGGAAAACGAAGAGTATGCTAAGATTGTAAGCGATCCAAAACTTGACAATCTACAAGATTATGCAAAGAGAGGTGGAGATTTTAGGTTTAATGCTATATTGGTATATTATGACATATATTCTAAATCTCAGCCAAGTAATAAGGCAACAAACTTATACGGTATTATATTATTAGATAATTTCAAGGATGACCCTAATTCTACAGGATGGTATATTCCTGAATTAACAAAGAATAAACCAAACGATATTACAGGGTTAAATGGTAATTCCTTTGCCCTAAAATTAAATGTAAAATTTAATTCTTCATTAGATAATGTTGGTATTGAATCAAATATAAATGATTTTACTACATTCTCAATGGATATATTCTTTGATACTACATCATCGCTTGAAAACGCTACAAGGCTTTTATTAGATGCTAATCAAAGGTATGCTGATATTACTGATAGACTTACTGACCTTGAGAATATTACATTAACTAGTACGACCTCAGGCGATTTAGAAACTAGAATACTTTCTCTAGAAACAAGCGTAGCAAATGCGGTTCTGAACTATGCTGACTCAACGTCTATACTTGATTTAATTACAAGTGCAAACGATAGAATCAATCAACTAATAGCTGGAGAAATAGATGCTTCAGTGCAGGTTAATACTGATATTATTGTAGCGGGTGGAGATAGTGGTATCGTTATAACTAGATCGACTACAGATAATATAATTAAATTAAGTTCAAATAATGATGGTTATAATTTAAGTGGAACTTATATTTTTGATAAATCATCGTTAACACTCAATACTGCAATAACCTCATCTAATAAGTTTCTTGGAGGACTTGCAAGTACCAAAGGTATTTGGTTAGGTTTAAGACCATTTAGTAATATAATTAGAATATACAACGACGGTACTGCACTATCAGATAACTTAAATATATACATAGACGATAGTAAAACAGGGTGGACGAAGGGACGTGTTATTAGAATTACATTTAGAGATGATATAGAAATTCCTTCTTCAAAAACTATTAGTATTTTTATGGACAAGTTAAATGGATGGGTACAGACTATTACAATTCCAACAACTGAACTAATACTAAAGAGCGGTACTTCAATATATAAACCATATATTGAAATAATATGTACTGATGAACTAAATAAAATATTTGAAACCGACATTATTAGATAAAATATATGAGCACTAACAATTCAATATCGCAGCTTTTAGAGCAATTCTTAGAATTAAACACAAATGCATTAGAAACATTTGAACGCATCAATGAGGCTATAACGACCGACAAGGAAACAGTTTCTATAACATTATATGATGATAGAACTGGAGTAAAGAAGCCTATTCAAATTCCAGCGTTTGGGTATTTGAAAAGAGAGATTGAAAGATTAGATACTAATTACAAGGCACTAAGTGGCGTTGATGGTGGAAATGCAAACGTAAGACTTAAAGATGGTTCTTTTAGAAGAATACATACTTCAAAAATTAAAGGTCCTTCAAAACCTATTAAAAAACTTTTATCTCCTGTAACGTTTAATACAAAGCTTAATGATTTCTTTGAAGATTTTCTTAATCCTCTATTAACAATAGAACTTTCTGTAGATGGGCAAATACCCGTAGAAACTGAAAGAGTATATGTTGAGAGATATTTATTTGATTCTACTGACGTAAATACTATCGAGTTTTTTGATGAAAACTATAAAGGTAGGAGCGATATAACATATAGTAATTTGGTATATAAAATAAAAGAAGATGAGGTTAAATACTCGCTAGATTCTAATATTATAGATATGCCGGTAAGAACAATACAATATGTTGGTGGATTTGATGTTGTTAACACAGTTAACACACAGAAGACCGTGGTTGTAGATGGTACGACTTTAACTAAATCTATCAAACTATTTACATTAAATAAACTGAGTTATTCTGATGCATCAAAAACAATGAAGGATACTGAAACTCTAAAGATTGGAGATTCTCTCGTTGTTAACACTGGAGCGTATTCGACAAGGTATCAAATTGTAAGTATTAATGGTTCAACTTCGCAGGTAGAGGTTAAGTTAATAGAAGGTTTTGAGCCTATTAAAGTAGGTAAAGACGCTTTGAAGATTTATAAAAAGATAGATACAGGATTAAATATAGATGTTAATGTTGGTTATAACGAAAGACAAGTTGTTTTTATTAAGCCAGTCGATCCAGTATCTAAAATACAAGCAGAGACATATTCACCTGGAATTGGGTTCTTTTCTAATGAACTTACAATGTTGAAGGAAGATGGTATAGAAACTACGCTTGCTAAGTATTATAAAGATGAGGTTGCAGATTTTGGACAATTTATTAAGGCTCTTAAGGTTGATTATATTCCACCTGCTGCAGTCGCGTTAAAACCAAATCCGCCTAGATTAGATGTAGATAATTTTAAGGTAGTTCAAATTAACAAACATTTAACAGATAATTCAACAACTAAAAAGATAGTAAAGTTAAAATCTGATAAAAAAGCAGCTGAACAATCTATTTCTAAGTCTGATGCTGCTATTAAAAGAAAAAGAACTTTTATCAATAGAAAGAAATTCAAATCAATTTCAGAGAAAAGAAGACATAGAGGAGAGCTTTCAGCGTTAATAAGTAAAAGAGTAGACCATTCTAAGATGTTTTCTTCTCTTGTTAGTGATATTAAGGCTACTGCAGAATCTACACAAGTAGCTACAGTAGCTCCTAAATTCAGAACTAGAGGTTTTTGGTCAGTGCCAACTCCTAAAACTTTAGGAGAAGAAGTTTCTCAAGATGTTATTAAATTTATTTTAAGATATAGATACCTTTCTAACAATGGAGCATCTTCAAATATAGAACAAATTCCATTTAATGACAGTGTAAATGATACAATCAAAACTGGAGCATTTTCAAATTGGATTGAAATAGAAACTTCAGTAAAGAAAAGAAGATTAAATGAAACCACTGGTAAGTATGAGTGGTATTTTGAAAATGAAGAAGATGGTTCAGCAGTAAACTTTAATTCATTAGACCTTCCTATATCCGTTGGCGAGTCTATTGAAGTAATGATTAAATCAGTATCTGAAGCTGGCTATCCTGCAAATCCAGTAACTTCTGAATGGTCTGACTCTGTAAAAATTGAATTTCCAGAAGAATTTGTAGTTGATGCTGTTACCGGTTTAGTTAAAGATAATGAAAGAGATTCTATTAAAGTTGAAATTATAGATGACTTAGAATCTAAAGGAATATACTCTCACGTAGATGATAGCACAGAATCTTTTGCACATACGTCAAATAGTATTGCATCAGGATTCTTAAGTCCTGAACAAACACCAATTTCATTATTTGATAAATTAACTGAAATGGCACTTGAAATAGAAAGACTACAAGCAGCATTATCAGACTCAATTGGAGAATTAACGATTAAAATTATTGATGAAGATGGTAACGCAACTACTGTAAATCCAAATTCTGTTGTTAAATTACATGGTGGATATTATGTTCAAGAGGTTTCAGATGTAAATAATTATAAAGGCGAAATCATAACTAAAATATTTAAGATAGAAATTTCAAATACAAAAGCTACTCAATTAGAACTATCAGCAATAATTAATGGTGATAGAAAGGTACAAGCATATGCGTCGTCAAGTGATCCTGTATTCGGTGCTTCGTTAGGAGCGCCTGATCTGGCCGTAACAGATAATGACTATTATCTAAATTCTGGAGGATATGATTTAGTTCCAGTAGGTTATCAAAACGTAGAAACAATAGACTTAGACTCTGGTCAATTCTTTAATAGAATACCAAGCCAATCATCTCAAACTATTGGACAATACATTTATTCTAGGTATAAGAACCTTTCAGGAGACAAAAAATTATATGACACTTCTGCTGCTATGGTTAGTGGTGGTAGTATAGGTTTTGATGATACTGAATTTGGCCCAAATTTAGCATATTATGGTATGACGGGCCCAACTACTCCTTATTCTTTACCTGACTGGACCGTGTTAAGTTGGACAGCTGGTTCGGGTCAAGCAGGTTCAGCAAATACAGGAACTGGTGCCACTAAAGGTGTATGGGATGGCGATAGCGCAGCAACCCCTGCAGCCGCAACAAATCCTGATAACGCAACGTTAGATGGTTCCATATTTCCATCACAATATCACCCAATGGCTAAATATATGAATATAGACGTGTTAATATCTAACGGGTATATGGGTATACCGGAAACAGCATCTAGGCGATTAAATGATTCAAGTTCGACTGCAGACCCTAGACAGCAAACTCCATTAAAAAGAGCGTTCGGAGCCACAAATAGTGGTAATACTACTGCGTATAGGAGAGCAGCTAAAACTTCATTTTCTTCAGAAGACAAGTATACTATTGGGGGTAAATCATGTGGATCGTTTTTATATCTTTCACCAGTTGACAAGTATGCGTTAAATGTAGATGCTGATAATAAGTTTGGTAAAAAGAGAGTAGATACAGGGGATAGTGGTGCAATAGTTTTAGATTTAGTATGGCAATATAGGATGACTGATTATACAGGAACTCTTCAAACGGGTAAAGGTAGGGTAGGCGGTTTACACGCGAGTACATTAAGTAATATATCATATTCAAAAACTGTAGGGTTTGATATTCTTGCACATAACGATAGGTTTAGTTTTGATGTCGAAGTGACTTCGCAATATAAACCAGTAGGTAATAGAAAGTCTACAATACCATCGGCTTCTTTACAAAACTTTAGCGCATCTAGACAATCCTTTAACAGCGGGTCGAGCATGTCTTAAATGAAAGTTCTAGAATTGTAATCAATCTTAATTAGATATATAGAGTATAGCATATAAAAAGTTATACTTAAAATGTCAAAATTAAATACTAAAATAACGTACAATGATTTTATAAATAAATCATTTGCCCTTCTTAGAACAAATCCTAAATTAACGAGTAATGTTAAGCTAGTTGTTGATTCAAATGACTCTATATACTTGAGCTCATTTAGTGCGAACAAAGAGCTATCCTCAGCAGAATATAAGAAATTTCCATTACATTCTCTTGGTAAATATTCATCAGATGTTTCAAGATTTTATAAATCGCTACCAATGGTTAGTAGGTACGATGTTATGCGAGAAAATCCAGACCTTACAGTATACTCAGAATATTCTAAACAATATGAGAATCAATATAATTTTGGTGCAGAATTTAATGAAACAAAATTATATGGAGAACAATATAGATTCTTAGCTCCTATTTGGTTAGATAAAAAAGTACCATCAATGTTTGTTGTTTATCGTGTTGAGAACCCGACGTATAGTGTAAATGATGTTCTAAATGATGATAACTATAAAGGGCAGGCTGAGCGAACGGTTGAAATGTTAAAGAATGCTGTAATTGTTAAGACATTTGATTTAACACGAAAGACTTCGGCTGGAACATACATAAGAAATCATATTGAAGATTCACGAATTCCTAATGGAGCTATATCATTTGATTTTAATGATGGTGAACCTTGTGTATATCATGGTATTGATTTATTTAATGGAGGGTTTGTAAGCAAAGAAGATTATATTTATGATGATTATATTAGGACTGATGGAACTGAAATAGATAAAAATGAAATGCTGTCTGATGGATTTGAAAGAAATGGGATGGTATATTCTAATATAATAAATATGGAATTTATGTTTGACGATCCATATGCTAAAAAATATGAAACATATAGATATTTTGGTTTATATGTTGATAATATAGAAGAGGGTTCATTTTTGTCACACTCGCCACAAAGTAGTTCTATTGGTTATGTACCAAATACTATAAAGACAGTATATGATTTTACTGGGTTTTCAATATCAGATGATGATATGATACCAAGTCTTGATGATTTTACACTACCTATATTAAATTATCTAACAGATAAATTTGGTAAGTTTTATCATATTAGAAGTAAGGAGGTTACGTTGGGTAATAGCCTATCGGTTGAAATAAACGAGACTTCATTATTTGAAGGATTTGAAAAGAAGAAAGGAACAATAAGATACAATACAAATAATAGAACCTTTAAGAGTTTTATTAAGGTAAAGATTAAAGATGTACCAAATCATTTAGATAAGATTTTTATTGGAAATCATTATACTATGAAAGACGCATCATATAATATGTTTGACTATATAATATCTGCAGATTCTTCCTTAGCTGCAGGGTATTCTAATGGTTTAAGATTCTCAAACCAAGGAGGATTAGAACAGATTATATCTGCACTTTGTGATTCTATAAGATACGTTACTGAAGATGACCAATTAGGCGTAACAGCTACCGAAGACAGTATTATAATAGAGAGTTTTGTTGCAGGACCTGATAGAAATATGATATTATTTGGTATCTATAATAACAATGTATCGGATTTTATAGAATATACTGAATCTAAGAATAATAACATGGGTCTTGGTAGCGGTTCTCAATGGGCAGCTGGTAACTATCCTCCTAACAGTTTTGCTACTAATGGTGGTTTTCATTATTATACTACATTAGGAGGAAGTAGTGCGGCGGCTGGTCCTACCCACTCCGCTTATAATTCGGTTGCCGATGGTGGTGGTGTTGTATGGTCACATATAGTAGATTTTACAGATTGGGATATTAAAACAATGATTGGCGGGGCAGGTACAAAACAAGGATTACTTGTAAAAAGTAATGATTTTGGCGATGTTGTTACTGGCGATTACTTAAAGTTAAGAAACCAAAAAAATTATGTTAAGATAACTGATATATCTACTGATACTACAGGTAGTAATTATAGAATTATTTTAGAAAAGGGCGTTGAATTAAATGATGATGGTATTCTAGAAGTATACAAAACATTTAGACCGACATTTGGTAAGTTTAGCGCATATGATATTAAAGATTTAAGTTTTGATTTTCATAGAGATACTTCTGGAGATATTGGTGAATTATTAAAAGATGTTGGTAATATAGATTATGGTTTTGGTTATAGTACTGCAATTACAGAAGAAGAATTAATCGAAAGGAACTTAAATAAATACTATAATATAAACTCAAATATAATAGATGATAGTGAAACTAGCAGAATACCCAATCAATATGAAAGACTTTCAGAAAATAGCTTAAAAGAGCATGCAATAGAATCTAGAGTGGTTCCAACTATTTGTGAGTTTGAATTAAAAGGATTTTCTAATATAAGAGATGGTAAATATATTTTGAATGCAAATGAATCTATGGGCATTTACAACGCTTCTGTTGATTCTTCAAAATTAGAAAGAAATGCAAATTCTGGTAATTTAGAGTATTTTGATTTGAACAATATATCATATCATACAGATTTACATCAATCTTCTACGTATCTAGCATCTGGAGTGGTTCCTGAGATTACAGATGGCGAATTGATAAGATTTAATAATAATTTAATATTTGCGAACGATTCAGTATCACATGATAAGTTAGATATTACAAAACTTAAAGATATAACCTTTGATTATTTTAGTCTATTTTCGAACTTTAGTGGGTATTATAGTGAATGGTCGGACGCATCTCTTATCAATACTACTTATGGTGTTCCAAAGGAATGGCATGACAATGAAAAGTTACGTAAATATAGTATTATCGATGAAGATGAAGTCTACCACAAGGGATTGAAATATATGTTTAGTGAAAATGTAGATTCATATAAATTTATGTGTGTTGCTAATTTTGAAGATAGTTCTACTGATACATCGTCATCTGTTGATATAGTCAAAAATGAAAAATTCCAAACGATAACAGTATTTATTACCATTAAGTATCCTGAAGCATTAGCTTCAAAAGATTCATTAACACATGGCTATTTATATGAGTACAATCATCTGACATATCCACTTTCTGCTGCCCCGTCAACCGGTTATATTGACACCCCTATACTTGCTACCTTTGATTTTGCCTCATCTCAATGGCCAAATACCACAACACCCGATGAGCCATGTATTCTTAAGGCGTCTCAGGCTTCAATAGACTCAGGAGATGCAGCATTTTTATCACAATTTACTAGAAGCGATTCAGGAGAATATTCTAACATATTATTTACCACAGGTGGTAATAGTTATGCTATTCAAATATTAGATGTTGTAAATGATAGTGAGCTTTTAGTTCAAGGGTATCCACATTTTGCGGGTACTACGACGCCTGAGCTTAGTATAGCGTCTATTAATGGTTTAACTTCGGGTCCATATACGTATGAATTTGGAGGTAATAATGCCCTTGGTTCTATAGTAAATAATATCACGGCTGCCAGACTTAAAGAAAGATTAGAGGAAAGTGAGGGTATAACATATACTAGAGTCAAAGAAGATGGCACAATGGTGTTAAATGATTTTACAGTAAAAATAGAAGAACCTATCGAATTTATTAAACCTTCAACTGTAATGACTATAAGTGATACTGATAAACCATCGGTATTTTCTATGACATCAGGTTCGGTTGGTAATAATTTAACAGTTAAAACAGACCCATACTACACTACGCTTAAAAGATTTAATGGTGATTATATTCCATTAACTCGAAACGTTATATCATTTGATTCTGTATATAATGAACATAAATTAAATTTAGGAAATAGAACTAGTGTAGCGGTAGATTTCACAACTAGTGCTACAACACTATCTGTTGAAGATGCTTCTGGGTGGCTAAGTACTGGTAGTCTTGTAATAGGCGAAGAAATAATTGTTTGGAATACTCCAGGACCGGGTACAGTCACATATAACTCAGGTACTGGCTTTTGGGATATATTACTTCCTGCCGGCCAAAACGCAGCAACAATACCTGCAGGTTCTATAGCTTTTTATAATGAAAATTTCACGACAACAATTAGCGTAGAGGACGCAAAAGCAATACAAAGAGAAATACTAATATATGGTAAATTTAATGGACATGGTATAGCATTTGAATCATACAAGAATAATATAAAAGACTATGGAATCATAAAAAATATGTATTTTCATAAAATTAATGATAATATAAATAATCCAATTATTAAATTATCTGAAACTTCTGAAAAACAACCGTTATATCCTTTAGTTGGAGAGATTGCAATAGATAAAAGAGATGTTAATGTATTTGATTCAAAATATACCAAGGAGTTTTTTACTAAAGGTTTTTCTGGATTATATCACGAATTTGTACATGGAACTTTAAGTCCAATAGAAAATAAGGCGTTTATGGCATCAAGCGTTATGAAAGTAAATGATGAATATTATTTAGATTTGTATAATAGCTATGAGATGAGTACTATCGATGCTCTTGAAAAGGTGCAAAATACAGATTCTAATAAATATTCAATACACTGGTTTGAAGATGATGATAGAATATTTGCTGATTTTTATTTATCTAATATGGTTTATGATAAACTAATTGCTGATAATATACTTGCTAATTTCCAAACAACAATTCTACCAGAGAATTCATGGGGCGATCAAACTACAGTTGAAGATGATTTATTAGAATATATAAAATATAATGTAACGCCTAGGTTTGTAATTGATAATGTTGATGTTTATTTTATAGAATCTAAAACAATAAGTACTTCTTTTGTGCAAGATATATCTGATCTTACTGGATATGAAAAATCTAATTCTCATAGTATTGAGTTATTTAATGAAGGTATGCCAGGGTTTAGATTGGTTTACGCAAAAAGAATTGGCTATAATTATAGCTTTAAGGTAAACGTTAAAATACAGGCTTAAAAATGAATATAAGAGAACTATATATAACTGATGTAAATAACGAAGGGGATTTTTGGTCAGAGGATAAGATTCTTAAATTAAACGATATGTTTACTCAGCTCGGTTCTGGTTTACAACCAGGTGCAGATGGAAGCATGGGTCCTGGCGGTGGCCCAGGTTTAGATGGAGCAACGGGAGTACAAGGTGGAACAGGTGGAACAGGACCTCTTGGTCCAATAGGAACAAGCGGACAAAGTTTATGGACTAGAACGATAGATGGTTCTGGGCTAGAAACTCTTTCGTTGGCATCTAACTCGGCTGGTGTTATTTTAGGAGGTACATCTGCTCTAAGTGGAGCAACATGTGATGGTGGAACTGTAATATCAACTGCAATTCCGGCACAGGGTGGTAATGACCCAAGCGCATTGAGACTCCATGCAATAAACGACACAGGAGGTACTTTAAGAAAACATATAAGATTAAAATCAAGAACATTCTCTGCTACACCTCCTGCTGATAAAACAGCAAAAATACATTTAGACCCCGCAACAGAAATAGTATATTTTGACTCTGATAAAATTGATGTATTTGCTACAAATATATTGATATATGATGGTTCTTCAGTTGTATCTGTTTTTACCGATGCTGGTATTGTAATAACATCAAATTTAGTATTTGCCGCTAGTACGATACAAACATTTAAGGGTGATGTTATACTTAGTTCAGGTTTATATACTAACCATCCATCGTCAAGGTTGTGGACGGACCTTGTATCTGGACCTGCACATGATTTTATTGAGAACGCAACTCAAGTCATTTATGGAGAAAATTTATATAGATATGTATATCCTGATACAACTCACAATGTAACGGTAGCCACAGGACCTACTCATACATCAGGGGCTGTAGTGGTTGATACCTTAAAGTGGGATTACGTTGGACCTGCTAGTATAGCTGCTAAATTCAAAGCAGCCAACCCTACTACGACGCTAACAGGTAAACATTTAGTATTTAATACTGGTTTATCTGAGGGTAACCTTGAATTTAAGGATATGGGCGGGCTTTTTACAAGTTTTCCACGGTGGTCAATAATACAAGTTCCATATAGTGTTCTGAAGACGCATTTTAATATACATGGATGGGAGACAAGTATGCATACGAGTACGTCATGGGGGTTCGAGATGAAGATTGGTAGAGGAGAAGGTCCTTATGCTGGGTGGTACATATGCCATGAACATAAATGGAGAACTCCATTAGGGTTCTCTCCTACTTTTAGTAAACAATTACCGACAATGAATTTACATGCATCGCTTATTCAAGGAGATTGGATTCAAGGCGACGGAAAATTGCCAGTTATAGGTGGCGGTAAAATGCAATTTAATATTGACCATACTGCCGGCCAAATAGCAATGCTGAAGTATGATCTGGATGAAACGGAAATCTACATGGCTGATGATGGTAC
>Ga0315321_10001015_pt1 | contig 21522 bp, 21 predicted proteins | sample M180m21515metaG_FD_203464 | JGI IMG/M metagenome (GOLD analysis project Ga0315321, IMG submission 203464) | Ammonia-oxidizing marine archaeal communities from Monterey Bay, California, United States - M1 80m 21515 | ecosystem: Environmental > Aquatic > Marine > Intertidal zone | place: USA...
TCGTCCTTGGATGCCCCGCTTGATGGCGCTGGCTGGCGCGCTGATCCTAGGCGGTCTGTCTGCCGTTCCTGCTCTAGCGCAGGATGCTGCTAAGTTCCCTGTTGAACTTAATCGGTTAGAGCAAGACGGCCCAATTTGCCGTGTTTATCTGGTGGCAAACAATCCAGCAGAATCGGCCATCAAGGCCTTCAAGCTTGATTTGGTCTTCTTTGATAAGAACGACATCATCCGCAACCGGCTTTATGTCGAACTCGGGCCGCTGATCCCCCGGAAAACCGCTGTGCGCTTGTTTGACATGCCAGAGACGGATTGCTCGGTCATAGGCTCAATACTGGTGAACGATGTTGTGTCGTGCTCTAGCGCTGACGGTCAGGCGATGAACTGCCTTGCCCGCCTTGAATTATCATCTAAGGCCGATATTCCGCTGCGCTACTAGAGCTTCGTTGGATTTGGTGCATCACCGTAAACTTCAACCGGATCAAACACTTTCTCGGTTTCTTCAAACTTGAGCGCCACGGGACCAGCTGCACCGATCGGGGCTGATCGATAGAAGCATGAGCGATATCCGACGTGGCAGCTCGCACCGCCATTCACGTCTACACGCAGCCAAACGCAGTCCTGATCATCGTCGATCCGGAATTCCCGCACAGTCTGCACCAAGCCGCTGGTGGCACCCTTGTGCCAAAGCTGCTGGCGGCTGCGGCTATAATAATGTGCCTCGCCGATTTCCAGCGTGCGCTTGAACGCATCCGCATTCATATAGCCATGCATCAGAACTTCGCCGGATGTGAAATCTGTCGTAACGACTGGAATCAGGCCGTTATCATCAAACTTTGGCGCTAGCTCGTTACCCTCTTCCACCTGCTCGATGGTGCGGCGAGGAGCGAATATTTCATCTGACATACTCGTCAAAACCTTATGCGATATGTTGTCGGATCCGTTGGGGCTATACATACTGTCCGAAGGGCATATTTCCAAGCTATGTCGCCCCGAATTTTGAGGCTTATGTATGACTGCGCCTGTATCTACGCCGGAAGCTGCTAATTCAGATGTTGATCTGAGCGCGATAAATGGCGCGCAGCAAGAGATTGTCGATGAGTTTGACCTGTTCGACGATTGGACAGATCGCTACCGCTACATCATCGATCTTGGCCGTGAGCTTGACCAATTGCCAGAGGACGCCCGACCTGACGGGGCGCTGATTCGAGGCTGCCAGTCCCGTGTATGGCTGACTTCGGGTGAGGAAGGCGGCGCGCTGACATTCAAGGCCGCGACTGACGCCGCCATTGTCGCTGGGCTAATAGCACTTGTGCTGCGCGTATATAATGCGCGCACGCCCGGTGAAATTCTTGGAACCAGCCCATGGTTCATTGAGAAGATTGGCCTGGCGGAACATCTCAGCCCGACACGCTCTAATGGCCTGCACGCAATGCTTGGCCGGATTCAGGAGATAGCGGGGAGGGTGGCATGAGCAGCACCGATAGCGTTATGCGTGCACTTTATAATGACAAGCTTATGGCGTTCGCCAACGATATCCCGTTGCAACACCGCCTCGAAGAACCAGACGCGACGGTTCAGCGTCGAAGCCCACTTTGCGGTAGCCGCATTACCGTCGATTTGAAAGTCGAAGGTGGTAAAGTTGCTGACTATGGCCATGTCGTCCGCGCTTGCACTTTAGGGCAGGCTGCAGCGTCCATCATGGCGCGGCGTGTTATTGGCGAAGAAACAAGCGTGCTGCTGGCTATTGCTGAAGCGGTTCGCCAAATGCTGAAAGATGGCGTCGCACCAAGCGACGATCGATGGCCGGAGTTGCAGGTGCTCGCCCCGGCACACGAATACAAATCGCGGCACGGGTCCGTGCTGCTGGCTTTCGAAGCCGTTGAAGACGCAATTCAATCCATTTCCCAAGGACAGGAACAAGCTGTTGGTTGAACAATTCGATCTGGTTATCCAATCCGGCTCTCTGGTGACGCCCGGCGGCGTCACAGAAGGCGATGTTGGCGTGCGTGATGGGCAAATCCGTGGCTTTGGCGCTCCGGGCAGCCTTAGTGGCGGTGAAGTGATCGACGCCAACGGGCTGCATGTCTTACCTGGTGTTATCGATACACAGGTGCATTTCCGGGAGCCGGGCGGCGAACATAAAGAAGACTTAGCGTCCGGTGCGGCGGCGGCAGCTCTCGGCGGCGTTACGGGCGTGTTCGAAATGCCGAACACCAATCCGTCCACTGATAATGTGGACGCCATGCAGGACAAGCTTGTCCGTGCATCTGGTCGTATGTGGGTGGAGCACGCGTTCTATGCAGGCGCCACCAATCGGAATCTTGAGAATTTAGCAGAGCTTGAGAAGCTGGCTGGGTGCTGTGGCATCAAGATTTTCATGGGCAGTTCCACTGGCGGGCTGCTACTAGAGGATCCGAATGACCTGGTTCGTGCCATGCAGAATGGCCACCGGCGCGTCGCCGTCCATTGTGAAGATGAGCCGCGCTTACGGGAGCGGAAGGCGCTGGCTGAAGCCGAAGGCCATCCCCGCGCTCACCCGGTTTGGCGGGATGAGCAGACAGCGTTGATCGCTACGACACGTCTGGTCAATGCCGCACGCGACGCTGGCCGCAAGGTTCATGTGTTGCATGTAACAACGGCGGATGAAATGGCTTATTTGGCTGACCACAAGGATGTGGCTACGGTTGAGACCACGCCGAACCACCTCACCATGTTCGCGCCCGATTGCTACGAGCGGCTTGGCGCTTTCGCGCAGATGAACCCGCCCGTGCGTGAAAAACATCACCAGGAGGCGATTTGGCAGGCCATCAATGATGGTGTTGTCGATATTCTCGGCTCCGATCACGCGCCGCATACGCGCGAAGAAAAGATGAAGCCTTATCCGAACACACCATCCGGCATGCCCGGGGTGCAAACGCTCGTTTCCGTCATGCTGACCCATGTGAATGACGGCAAGCTTAGCCTGCAGCGGTTTGTTGATCTGGTGAGCCACGGTCCGAACAGGGCGTTCGGTATCGTCCGCAAAGGCCGTATCGTTAAGGGTTATGATGCTGATTTCACGCTGGTCGATATGAAATCAAACTGGGAAATCACTGATGACTGGATTGCGAGCAAGGCTGGTTGGACGCCCTATGCGGGCTTCAAGGCCAGCGCTAAGCCAGTCGCGACCATCATTCGCGGCAATAGCGTGATGCGTGACGGCGCACTGCAGGGTGATCCATTAGGCCAGCCAATGAAGTTCCACGATACGATGCTGGCGGGAGCCTAAACACGATGATCATTGATTGCCACGCCCACTACGCGCCGGAGCTCATGTTTGAGCGTCTCGGTAAAGTGATCGATAAGTTCCCGTCGATCGAGCTGCTTGCGAGTGACGGGAAGTATCGCCTGTCTTTCATGCAGCGCGCGCCAACCCGTCCCGTTATGCCACGCCTGCGTGAAACTGATGAACGCCATCAGTGGATGGAACGCGAAAAACTGGACGCCCAAGTTGTTGGCGGTTGGTTGGATGCTTTCGGTTACGAGCTTCCAGCGGACGAAGGCGTGGCCTGGGCTAAGTTCACAAATGACGTGCTGATGGAATCAGCCAGTAAAGATGATGCGCTTTTCCCGCTTTGCACAGTTCCGTTGCAGGATGGCGATCGCGCGGCCCGCGTACTTGAAGCAGCCATGAAAGACGGCTTCAAGGGCGTTATGATTGGCACGCAGCCATCAGGCGTTGGCATGGGGCTAGAAGCTGGATTGGATGATGCACAACTGGCGTCGTTCTGGGCCGCAGCGTCAGACCTTGAAGCTGCAGTCTTCATTCATCCTGAATATGATACCATTGATAAGCGCGTTACCGGCTATGACATGGTGAATGCTGTGGCCCGTATTAATGACCTTTCTACTGGCATTGCGCGACTGCTTTATGGCGGCGTGTTGTCGAAGAACCCCGGTGCCAAGGTCGTTGCGGCGACAGGCGGGGCGGCGTTGCCTTATGCGCTTGGCCGTTTGATGAGACACTATGATCTGCATAAAGACACCTGCGCTAACCCTTCTGCTGAATTTAAACGCATGTATTTCGATACTATTGTGTTTGAGCCGTCGACATTGGATTTCCTGGTTAGCAAGGCCGGCGCGGATAAAATTATGCTCGGCTCAGATTGGCCGTTCCCGATTGGCGATTTTCAACCGACCAAGGTCGTTGAAGGCGCAAATCTCTCAGCCGCCGACAAGGCCGACATCCTGGGCGGCAACGCTCGACGCGTATTTGGATTGGACGCCTAATGGTAGAGACAGCCGCAACTATCAGCGCCCGCGCGCGAACCCTGCTGACGGACTTGGTCGGGTTCAACACGGTTAGCCATCTCTCCAACTTGGAGCTGATTGAGTATATCGAGCGGTATTTTGCCGATCTCGGTATTGCGACCGAGCGCGTTTATAATGAGGACGGCAACAAGGCAAATCTGTTTGCGACCATCGGGCCGCAAGTTGACGGTGGCTTGATCCTATCTGGCCATGTCGATGTGGTACCGGTCGAAGGGCAGGCGTGGACAGATGATCCGTTCAATCTGGTCGAGCACGACGACAAGCTGTTTGGGCGCGGCTCCTGCGATATGAAAGGCTTTGTCGCACTTGCACTGGCGTCTGCGCCAGCATTCCAGGCGGCGAGCTTGGCCTCGCCAATCCATTATGCAATCTCTTATGACGAAGAAGTTGGTTGCCTGGGCGTGCGGAGGCTGATCGAGGAGCTGAACCGCAAAACCATGAACCCAGCGATGTGCATCGTGGGCGAGCCGACAAGCATGCAGCCAGTGACTGCGCATAAAGGCAAATGGAGCTACAAGGGCATTGTTACCGGCCTTGAATGCCATTCCAGCCTGGCGCCACAGGGCGTGAACGCCGTTGAATATGCTTCAGAAGCCATTGTATTCTTGCGCAAGCTGATGCGAGAGAAGATCGCGTCAGGTGCCCGAGATGAGATGTTCGATATGCCTCATACAACAGTCCATACGGGTGTCATCAACGGTGGTTCAGCGGTCAATATCGTTCCGAATAAGTGCGAATTTGATTTCGAATTCCGTTATGTACCCGCTGATAACCCAGCGGATATCATGGCGCAGCTTACGGATTATATCCGCAATGAGCTTGAGCCACAGATGAAAGCCGTATCCGCTGATTGCGGGTTTGAGCTTATCGAACGCTCCGTTATTCCGGGCCTAGAGATTGATCCAGGGCATGAAGTCGTGCGCTTGGCTAAAAGCTGCGCCGAACGGAACGATCACGGCAAAGTCGCGTATGGAACTGAAGCTGGCTTGTTCCAGGAAATGGGCGATATCCCAACAGTTGTGTGTGGACCTGGCGATATTGCTCAAGCCCACAGGCCGGATGAATTCCTAGCGCTGGAGCAATTGGCTAAAGGTGGCCAATTCTTCGAGCGTCTGGTCAACCGTTGGAGCGCTGCTGCGTAGGCTGCAAAAAGGAATGGTCTCATGACGACAGACAAGATTTATGATCCGCTGCCCGAAGGCTCGCAGCCTAAGTACAAAACGGCAGGCTACCGCCGGACCAGCACATTAGCACCAGGTGAGCAGATGCCGCCGCTGCGTACGCTGACGGAACTAACCGGTCCGCACTTCGAGACACCGCCTCCGGTGGATCAGAATCTCGTTGCTGGTGTTGACGGTCTCGCTATTGGACAGCTTATCCGCATTGTCGTTCGAGTTGTTGATGAGGATGATCGCCCGCAGCCAGGTGCGTTGATTGAGCTATGGCAAGCAAACGCTGCAGGTAAGTACCAGCATCCAGTTGATCAGCGAAAAGCGCCAATCGATGGCAACTTCCGCTCCTGGGGCAGGGGCCTCGCTGATGATAAAGGCGAAGTGGTATTCCTGACCATCCGCCCTGGCGCATACCCTGTTCCGAACACAGATGGCTGGTGGCGCCCTCCGCACATCCATGTCTCCGCCTATGGCTCAAGTTTCGTGTCGCGATTGGTGACGCAGGTCTATTTCCCAGGTGATCCGTTGAATGACCTGGACGCTATTCTGCAAGGGGTACCGGATCCAAAGGCGCGTGAACGGTTGATGCTTGTCCCTGATGAAAGTGTTGGCCTGCACGAGGAGGCGCTCGGGTATCGCTTTGACTTAGTCCTGCGTGGAAGGGCGGCAACGCCCTTGGAGAACTAGGTCATGGCGCGCATTCCAACCGCTTCACAGACCCTCGGGCCGTTCTATTCCTATGAATTCATGCGGGATGATGATCCCGTCATTGCGACCACCAAAGCGGCTGGGCAGCATGTGACCCTCAAAGGCCGCTTAATGGACAAGAACGGTGGCCCCGTTCGTGAAGGGCTGATCGAAGTCTGGCAGGCAGATTCTGACGGGCGATATGCAGGCCAGGATCCGGCGGCTGATCCAGAGGTTCGTGGGTTTGGGCGTTGCTTGACGGATATTGAAGGAAACTTCGCGTTTCAGACCATTATTCCAGGCGCGTCGTCCTCCGGTGGAAATAGCCTGCAAGCGCCGCACTTCGCCGTGAACGTATTTGCATCTGGCTTGATGCGTCACGTCACAACAAGGATCTATGCACCCGGCAGTGACATTGCTGACAGCTTTTTGGATGGCCTGTCAGACGCAGCCAAGACGGTCATGTTGGCGCGATCCGGTCGTGGCGCTGATGGTCAGCAGGCACTTGAAGCCGATATTTGGTTAGGCGATGAGGGCGGCACGCCGTCATTTGAAGAATAGGTTGCCGCGCGACCTTTCGGCGATTGCTGCGCAAAAGCCAGCCGGTCTACTTATTGAGTTGGGAGGCCTCGGTCGTTCGCAAAGCGAACGCCGTTGGTGACCCCAACGGGACTCGAACCCGTGTTTTCGGCGTGAGAGGCCGACGTCCTAGACCGCTAGACGATGGGGCCGGTCAGGTGAGGAGTCCTTATGGCGGAAACCCGGAATGGGTGCAAGAGGAGCCGTAAATTGGGCTCTTGAACGCGCGCCGGTATTAATACGTAAAAACCATGGTTACGTTCCGTTATCTATTCGGCGCTAGCGTCTCCCTAACAGGCTAGGGATATAAAATATCGGTTCAGGCTATTGTGACCAAGACGCTAACTAAAACGATCCTCATTGTGGAGGGTAACCCATTGAATATGAATCTTTTCAATGATTTTTTAGAAAGCAGCGGATACAGAACACTGAAAACAAACGATGGGCGCCAGGCAATCTCGATTGCCCGGGATGACCGCGCTGATCTGATTCTTATGGACATCCAGCTTCCGGAAGTGTCGGGACTGGAGGTGACGAAATGGAAGAAGGATGACGAAACCTTGTGCGATATTCCGATGATCGCCGTGACTGCATTCGCCATGAAAGGCGATGAGGAACGGATCCCTCGAGGCGGGTGCGAGGGGTATATCTCGAAGCCAATTTCTGTCGCGACATTTTTGGAGACGGTCACCCAACATATCGGTTGATCGACTGGAGCCTGCTAATGACTGGCCGCGTCCTAGTTGTAGACGACATACCCATCAACCAACGCCTTTTGGCGGTACGGTTGACGGCCGAATATTATGAAGTGCGCTGCGCAGGCAGTGGCGCTGAAGCGCTTGAAATGATGGAAACCGAGCAGCCGGATGTCGTGCTGCTGGATGTAATGATGCCGGGTATGACCGGCTTTGAAGTCTGCGAGAAGATCAAAGAAAGCCCTGCTTTCGGTCATGTGCCTGTGGTTATGGTGACCGCACTCGATTCGATTGAAGATCGTGTGCGTGGCCTAGAAGCGGGCGCTGATGAATTCCTGTCCAAGCCTGTGAACAATGTGGCGCTGCTTACCCGTGTCCGCGCACTGACCCGCCTTAAACGCATTCTTGACGAGCTCAAGTTGCGTGAGGCCACCGAAGGCGAACTCGGCATCAAAGATTCTATCGCCGAGGTTTCAGGCGATGAGGCGACTTGGGTGGCGATTGACCTGCCCGCCAGCGATATCGAAGCTATGGAAGATGCTGCCCGGATATGCCGGAGCCGCTTAATCATAGCCGCTGATCAAGATGAAGCCGCGCAAATCATTGCCGCTGGCGATGCGGAGCTCGTCGCCCTTGAAGTTTCTGGTCCGGTTGATGGACTGCGTGTTTGCTCCCAATTGCGGGCACGCCCGGATACCCGCCATGTTCCCATCCTGTTGATCGGTGATTCTTGGGAAACTGAAGCGCTTTATAAAGGCATGGAGCTTGGTGCCAGCGACTATGCGTTCCGCCCGGTTGACCATGCTGAAATGGTCGCGCGTATTCGCCTACAGATCAAACGGCATCGCTTCCATGAACGCCTTCGTGACCAACATCGCCAGAACCGCGATATGGCAACGCGTGATCCGCTGACGGGTGCCTTCAACCGCCGCTATTTCAACGATCATTTTGCCCGGCTGCTTCGTCATGGGGCAGAGCATAATCAACCTGTATCGTTGATATTGGCGGATATTGATCGGTTTAAGGCCGTCAATGATACCCATGGCCACCCTGCCGGTGATGCGGTCTTGAAGGATTTCGTCGTCCGCCTTGTCATCTGCACCCGCGCGACTGACTTGATCGCGCGTCTCGGCGGGGAAGAGTTTGCCGTTGTGGCACCCGATTCTGAAGAGGGGATCGCCAGCCGGATTGCCGAACGTCTACGCGCTTCAATTGCCGATGAGACGTTCGATATTGGCAGTGAAACTCAGCTCAAAATGACATCCTCATTCGGTGTCGCTACGGCAACGGCGAATGACAGTATGGAAACGTTGCTCGCACGGGCTGACGCGGCGCTCTATCAGGCCAAAACATCTGGCCGGAACCAAGTCGTATTTGCGGCTGAGTCCGAGGATGAGCCTGACCAAGTTTCTGCCTAACGCTTCTTGAATGAATTCCGTGTTCGCAGGCCCTTGCTCCAGGGGCCTGTTCGTCGTTGAATCTAGGCGAATCAAACATTCACGGGAGCGCTCCCAATGGGCATCGGCATTCTTCAGCATATTAATATCCGCACTGGCGATCTCGCCGGGACTGTGAAGTTCTGGGAAGAGGCGATTGGCTTGAAAGATGGCGACCGCCCCAACTTTCAATTCCCTGGCGCTTGGCTGTATTCAGGCGATGAGGCAGTGATGCACTTGATCGATGTTAGTGGCATGGATGAAACTGCGCGGACCGAGACAGGCTGTATCGATCATGTTGCGTTCGCTGCTGAAGGCTTTGAGACCTTCAAGACGCAGCTAAAGGCCCAGGGTTATGCGTTTGAGGAACGTATTGTTCCAGGCGGGCGGCTTTGGCAGCTGTTCGTGCGCGATCCGAACGGCGTGCTCTGCGAGCTGAATTTCGAGGCCGCTAAAGAAGTCGCCTAAGCGTTTCCGTACATTAGGACTTAGACACCATGGCCAAACGCCAGATGGCGCTTGTGGGATTTCTGCAAGCTCAAAACTGCTCGAACTATCCAGCTTCTTGGCGCCATCCAGAGTCAGCGACAGACTTTCTGACGCCTGAGTATTATCAGCGGATTGCAAAGACGCTTGAGGCTGGCAAGTTCCATATGGCGTTCTTTGATGATCGCTTGGCTATGCCAGACCGGTATGGCGATAGTGCAGATGAGTCCATTCGTAACGGTGTGCGTGTCGTGAAACTGGACCCAATCCCGATCCTGGCAACGATGGGCGCGGTTACATCCCGCATTGGCCTGGGTGCCACTATGTCCACAACGTATTTCGAGCCATTTCACGCAGCCCGTCAGTTCTCAACCCTGGATCACATGACCAATGGCCGGGCTGCATGGAATGTCGTTACGTCACTGAATGATTCTGAGGCCGCAAATTTTGGCCAAGATGCGCTACTTGGCCACGCGGAACGCTATGAGCGGGCAGAAGAGTTTTTGGAGGTCGTCCACGGCCATTGGGATACATGGGCGGAAGACGCAATTGTTCTCGACAAGGCCAACGGTATTTTCGCAGATCCCTCGAAGGTAAAAGCGCTCAATCATGAGGGCGCTTATTTCAAGAGCCGTGGGCCTTTCACTGTGCCGCCAACGCCGCAAGGTCGGCCGGTCATCATCCAAGCCGGCCAAAGTGGGCGTGGACAGCAGTTCGCCGTTAAGTGGGCAGAACTGATCTTCGCAATTTTCCCCAACCTGGAATACGCGCAGCGTGTGTATGGTGAGACCCAGGCACTGGCCGAGCAAACAGGCAGGGATCCGAACAGCTTCCGCCTCACGCCAGCTGCCTATGCCATTATTGGTGAAAGCCAAGCAGAGGCCGAAGACAAGGCCGGCATGATTGCTGAGCTACACCAACCGATTGATACGCTGGCCTTGTTGTCTGAAGCGCTCAACTATGACTTCGCCGCCAAGGGCATGGACGATGCGTTTTCGTCAGATGAGCTAGAGGCGATCAGCGGTCTTCAGGCGATCCGGGATCGCGTGATCCGGCTGTCAGGCAAAGCCAACCCGACGGTCCGTGATTTCGTTGAGCATTCCGCCCGTGGAACCTTGAAGGAAATGGCGCAGTTTGTTGGCACGGCTAAGCAGGTGGCAGATGGCATGGAAGAATGGTTCACAGGCAAAGGCTGTGACGGATTCGTGCTGGCCGCAACGCATATGCCGGGTGCCTATGAGGATTTCGTCACCCACGTTGTCCCCGAGCTTCAACGGCGGGAACTCTACCATAAAGACTATGCAGGCCCGACGCTCCGGGAGAATTTAGGATTTACTGAACGGCCCCATATCCGCCGCCGCCTGGCAGCTTCAGAGTGATTGTCTGGCCGGGCTTAAGAACATGATCCGCGCGGGCATTGGCCGGTTCGCCGTCGATCAATACAGCGCCGCATGCCCCTTCCTTGCCGCCCATAAGGCCATGGGCCGGGTGACGTAGGCGTTCCGCCATGAAGATGATGCTGAGATCGCCTGTGCCGGCATGCTCAAGTTCAATCTCCTGGCCTAGGCCACCCGTTTGCGCTCCAGCACCGCCTGATCCGTCACGAAGTTGCTTACGGCCTACAAAAAACGGCGTGTTCCGTTCGGTCAGCTCGACCGGGACATTGGAGATATTGGACGGCCAGGAATAGCAACTCTGGCCGTCCGTTTCAGCCGTTGCACCTGATCCACCATTGAAGAAGAGCGTGTTGGCGTAGGGCTTGCCGTCGTCCGTAACGCCGGTCTGGATGATCGACCAGAGCGGAGAGCCAGAGGCAGCCATCACTTTATCAGGCAGTGCTTGCGCCAAGGCCCCGAAGATGGCGACAGGCAGGTAATGACCCGTTGCCATGCGACCGCCAACGGCCACCGGTCGTGTGGGGTTCACAATAGTGCCGGGCTCAGCCGTCACTTCAATGCAGCGGAATACGCCTTCATTGTTAGGCAGGTTCGGCAGAAATGCGCATTTCAACGCATAGGATGTCATGGCAAAGGTGTAGACGAGGGGGCAGTTGATCGCCCGGCCTACCTGATCACTGGTTCCAGTCCAATCCACATGCACGCGGTCACCGGTAATCGTTACTGCGACTTGGTAGTGGAACGGTGCATCCATGCCATCCGTCTCGAAACCAAACTCATAACGGCCATCGGGTGCTTCTTTGAACGCGGCGCGCATGGCGGTTTCGCAGCGGCCGTGGATTTCGGCGGCGAAGTTCTCAAGCGAGGTCAGCGCGTATTCATCCATCAGCGCAGTTAGGCGTTGCTCCATCAGATCAAGTGCGGTGACTTGCGCCCAAATATCACCTTCTGTCTGGTCCGGTGTGCGAACGGCGGCGCGCATGAGCTTGAAGAACGTTGCGTCTGGCTCACCATCCCGGATCAAGTGCATGGCTGGAATGGCGAAGCCTTCCTCAAACACTTCCCGGGCAACAACGGACCGAACCTTGCCGCCAATATCAGGCGCATGGGCGGTGGATGCACAGAACGCAACGATTTTGCCATCCCGGAAAACGGGTTTCGCGAGCGTGATGTCGTTCAGATGCCCAGTGCCAACCCATGGATCATTACAAACGAGAAAATCGCCGGGGCGCATATCGTCCACGCCAATGACGTCCAGAAAGTGCTTCACTGTTACCGGCAAGCAGCCATTGAATGAGGGGATGCTTTCGGTGTTCTGGACGAGCGATGCGCCGGTTGCGTCTGTCAGCACACAGGCAAAATCATTGCTCTCATTCACCAGTGTAGAGAATGAGACGCGCTGCAATGTTTTTGCGGCTTCATCCGCGGCAGAAATCATGCGGCGCCAAAGGATTTCTAGGGTAACGGCGTCAAATGCGGCTTTGGTCATTGGCTTTATCCTATCAATCCAGATCGACGACGATTTCGCCGCCAGCCGCAACGATGAAACGGGAGCGTTCGGGGGCCGCCAGCGTGGATTCTCGTTCCTCCACTAAGGCCGGACCATCAAAAGCATCACCGGGGCGCAACGCATAGCGGTCATAAACTGGCGTCGCCTGGTAGGCTTTTTCAGCTGGAGACCACACAAGCCGCTCGCCTTTTAGTTTTGGCGCATCCGTTGCTGCATTCGAAGCGTTCGTAGCGGCGACGCTAGCCTCGGCTGATGCAGCAATGCGGACATTGATAATTTCTACAGGTCCGGCGGGCGGAGTGCGTGTGAATTGGGCCAAATAGGCCTTTTCGAACGCCCCTTGCAGACTTGCCGCTGAGTTTGCGTCATAGGGGCCTGGGGGCAGGTCCACGACAATCTCAAATGCCTGGCCCACATAGCGGACGTCTGCGCGCCGCTCGACCCTGGCGCTCTCTGCGTTGAGTCCAGTTGCCGCGATGACGTGCCGGGCGTCCGCCTCCATGCGCGCGAAGGTTTGCTCAAATGCAGACCAGTCAAGCTGGTCCATGCGCTTGGCCACCGTCGCTACCCTGTCCACCCGGGCGGGGGCGATCAGCAAGCCTATAGCGGAGGCAACGCCTGCAGATGTGGGGGAGATCATGCGCTTTAGGCCGAGCTTTCGCGCAACATCTGCCCCATGCAATGGTCCACCCCCGCCAGTCGCGAGCAAAGCGTATCGGCGTGGGTCTTTGCCGCGCTCTGCGATATGCACGCGAGCGGCAGACGCCATAGTTTCATTTACAACGTCGCGAATGCCCTGCGCTATCTCTGCGCGACCAAGATTGGCAGACGCAGCAAGCTCGTCCAGCGAGGCTTCCGCTGCAGCCATATCAATCTGCATGACGCCGCCAGCGAAACTCTCCGCATCTAGCAAGCCGAGGGCGAAATTTGCATCGGTCACAGTCGGTGCCGTGCCGCCTAGCCCATAGCAAGCAGGGCCGGGGTCTGATCCGGCGCTATCTGGGCCCACTTTCAGGAGGCCGATTTCATCCAAGCGCGCGATAGAGCCACCGCCAGCACCAATCTCAATCAGTTCAATCGTTGAGGTTCGGATGGGTAATCCGCTGCCTTCAGCAAACCGTTTTTGCCGGGCAGCTTCGAAGTGATAGGCGACTTCTGGCTTGCCGCCATCGACAACCGCAAGCTTTGCCGTCGTGCCGCCCATATCAAACGCCAGCACGTCGCCGCCTGCTGCGTCACGGCCAAACCACGCCGCCGCGAGTGCACCAGCCGCAGGGCCAGACTCCAGCAATGCCACCGGCGCGCGCTTAGCCTCAACCAGATCGGAGAGGCCACCGTTTGAAAGCATCAACAACAGTGGCGCTTCAACGCCTGCTGTTTGTAACCCTGCCTGAATGCCATCCAGATAATCACGGGCAAGCGGCTTGATATAAGCGTTGGCGAGTGCCGTAGACGTCCGCTCATATTCCCGAATCTCAGGCGCTACGTCAGATGAGACACTGACTGCTAATTCAGGATATGCAGCCTGGACAATGGCGGCGGCTTCTTGCTCATGGGCGGGATTGGCATAGGCATGCAAAAACGAAATGGCTACGGATGTAACGCCGTCTGCGACCAGCGCATCAGCAGCGACCCGAACGCTGCCAGCATCCAGCGGCGTTTTCACACTGCCGTCAAAGTTCATCCGTTCCTGTGCTTCAAGGCGTCGTTCACGAGGGGCCAAGGGGAGCGGCTTTTGGATATGGATATCGTAGAGCTCGTATTTTCGCTCGCGCCCAATCTCCACCACATCCCGGAAGCCTTCGGTGGCGATCAGTCCGGTCTCCGCACCTTTGCGTTCGATCAGCGCATTGGTGAATAGCGTAGTGGCGTGCACAACGCGGCCAATCTCCGTCGCTGGAACGCCATCCTCATTGATCACCTCGGCCACGCCGGTTAGCACGGCGCGGGCAGGGTCATCATGTGTGGTTAGCAGTTTACGGGAGAACTGGTGGCCTTTCTCATGATCTTGCACAACCACATCGGTAAATGTGCCGCCAATGTCTATGCCGAGAGAATAACGTGTCGCCATGCAAGCAAACCTGAACTTCGGGATCGGAAGAACAGGCTAACGCCGCCATGCTGATGAGCCAAGCGGGTATACTCTGGACAAGCAGCCTCTATGCGCCTCACCATGCGGACAGAGACGACGAATTCATTCACAGGAATATAAAAGATGCAGATCGATTTGACTGGGCGCACTGCGCTGATCACTGGCGGATCCATGGGGCTGGGCCGGGCTATGGGCATGAAAATGGCGGCGGCTGGGGCGAATATCGTGCCAGTTGCGCGGCGCCAGGAACCACTTGATGAAACGGTCAAACTGATCACGGGTGCCGGCGGTAAAGCGCACGCGATTGCCTGCGACGTAACAGACCCGCGTGCGATAGAAGCCGCCTATGCTGAAGCGGTCAAAACCTATGGCGCAGTTGATATTCTTGTGAACAATGCAGGCTCCAGCCTACGTGGCCCGTTCCTGGAAATGACGGATAAAGATTGGAAGAACGATCTGGAGCTAAAGCTCTTCGCACAAATTCGCTTTTCACGCCTCGCATTCGCAGACATGAAAGAGCGTAATTGGGGCCGAATCATCAATATCCTCAATACAGGAGCAAAGGCTCCAGCGGCAGAGGGTGCGCCAACGGCAGTGACGCGGGCGGCTGGGCTGGCACTTTCTAAAATTCTGGCGAACGAAGGCGCGCCCCATAATATTCTGGTCAATGCGATGATGACCGGGTTGATCGATAGCGATCAGCATGTTCGCAAGCACGCAGCAGACAATCGCGGCCTGAGCTATGATGAATTCAAGGTCGAGATGGCAGAGAAGGCGCGCATTCCGCTTGGCCGCATTGGCACATCGGAAGAGTTCGCCAATGTTGCCTGTTTCCTCGCATCCGATGCGGCGGCTTATGTTACGGGCGTAGATATCAATGTTGATGGCGGCCGGTCACCGGTCACTTGATTAATCAAAGGGAGCAGGGCGATGGCTGAAGCTGCATTGGCTCAAGATATGAGTGAGGCTGAACTTGTTGAACTGGCGAAGCGGGTGCTGCCTGCGGGCGGGTTCGGCAATGTCAGCTATCCTTTGATTGTCGCGCGCGGGGAGGGCAGTCATGTCCGGGACGTGAGCGGGAACGAGTATATCGATTACCTGCTGGGCTCTGGCCCGATGATTGTTGGCCATGCGCACCCAGAAGTGCTGGCGGCGACGCAACACTGTGTCACCCAAGGCACGACGTTCTTCGCGAATAATGCAGACGGGATTCACCTGGCGGCGGAGATCGTGGACGCTATGCCATCCGTCGAGCAGGTGCGGTTCGTCTCATCCGGCTCTGAAGCTGATATGTACGCCATGCGGCTCGCACGCGCGCATACGGGCCGGGACAAAATCCTGAAGTTCGAGGGCGGTTACCACGGGATGAGCGATTTTGGCCTTATCAGCCTAGCGCCGAAACGGAAAAGCAATTTCCCAGTTGGTGTTCCAGATAGCCCAGGTATCCCCAAGAGCGTTCAGCAGGAAATGCTGGTTGCACCCTATAACGATCTGGCCATGGTCGAGAGCTTGGTGAAAGAGCACAAGGGTGAGATCGCGGCAATTTTAGCTGAGCCGTTCCAGCGCCTCATTCCGCCCCAACCGGGCTTCCTCGAAGGTCTTCGCCGGATCACGGAAGAGAATGACATTCTGCTGATCTTCGATGAAGTCGTCACAGGCTTTCGCTTCGCTTATGGCGGCGCGCAGCAATATTATGGCGTGATGCCAGATATCTGCACCATGGGCAAAGCCATTGGCGGTGGCTTCCCGTTGGCTGCGATTGGTGGCAAGGCCGAAATAATGGCGAACTTCGATAAATCTGCCGTCGGTGAAGACAATTTCATGGCGCAGATCGGCACGCTTTCAGGCAATCCGGTGGCCGCCGCGGCTGGCCGCAAGACGCTCGAAATCCTGAAACGTCCCGGCGCATATGAGACTCTGTTCGCCCGTGGCGAGGCGTTGATGGAAGGGTATAGAGATATCCTGAAGCGCCGCAATATCGAAGCCAAGGTCGTTGGCGATGCGCCGATGTTCGATGTGATTTTCACCAACCAGGAAGTGGTCGATTATCGCTCCTCCCTTGGTGATCCGGATAAGGCCGCGAAGTACAATGCAGGCATGCGCAAACGCGGCATTCTGAAAAGCGAGAGCAAGCACTATATCGGCGTCTGCCATACGGAAGCAGATATCGAAGCGACAATCCGGGCCTTTGACGAAAGCATGGCTGAGCTTTGATCACTGAACTAAAGGCTGGCCTGTGACCCCGCCCGCTAATTTAAGCGAGCGGCGCGTTCTGACATGGATGTGCGTGCTGATTGCTATCAATCAGCTTGGGTTTGGTGCCATCGTGCCGACGATCTCGCTCTATGCGAAATCGTTCGGCGTTTCGACGTTCCTCATCGGCATGGCAATCGCGATCTACGGTTTCGCAAGGCTGTTTGGCGCGCCGTGTGCTGGAATGTTGTCAGATAGGCTCGGCCGCCGACCAAGCTTGGCTTTGGGCGGTCTTGTGACAGCGCTTGGTAACGTCATCTGCGCGGTGGCGGATAGCTACCCTGAGTTTATGCTTGGCCGCTTTGTTGCTGGCGCAGGCGCTGGGCTCGTGATCACGACCGGTCAGATCATCCTGGCGGACATCACAACACCTGCGCGCCGGGGCCGCGTTATATCTATCTACCAAGGTACATTTATCTTCGCAGTGGGCGTTGGTCCGCTTCCGGGTGGGCTGATCGCCGACAATTTCGGCCTGTATGCCCCATTCGCAGCCTATGGCGTCGCCGGAGTTGTTTGCGCACTCTGCGCCTGGTTCGCTGTTGGTGAGACCCGTGATTTCGCCACCAATCGGGATGGCAAACCCGCCCCGGATCGCGTGCCTTTCATGCAGCAATTGCAGATACTTGCAGCGAAGCGAGGCTATGTATTGATCTGCATTGTGTCACTAATGAACGCCGTGGTGCGCACGGGTGGACTATTCAGTCTTATCCCATTGATCGGTGCGATAAAGCTTGATTTGTCGTTGAGTGAGGTCGGGTTTGGACTGGCGCTTGGGAGCGGGCTCGGCCTGCTTGCAGCCTATCCAGCGGGTGCTCTGGCGGATCGCTATGGGCGCAAAACGGTGATTGTACCGACAACACTCATCACCGGCATATCTATGTGCTTGTTCGCATTTTCTGGCGGCTATCCGCTATTCCTTGCCGCATGTGTTGTCTGGGGCGTCGCCAGCGCAATTGGCGGTGCTGCGCCGTCGGCTTACGCAGCAGATTGCGCACCACCCGGTATGAACGCCGCCACAATGAGCACATTCCGCATGGTGGGGGATGTTGGGTATGTCGTCGGCCCACTGTCGCTTGGCCTCATCGCGGACTACGCGGGCACTGACATTGCTTTGCTTGTCGCGGCTGGCGGGATCATGCTGGCAGGAATGGTATTTGCGATCGCCGCGCAAGAAACATGGCGGGCACCTGCAAGTGAGACCGTGAAGACGGGATAGGGAGATACCCAGCATGCGATTGATGGATATGGCTCGTGTTGTCCGTAGCAAGAATGCAGGCCCTCTGCATCTAACATTCGACATCATGCTCGAAACTAAAGTGGACTACGAGCGCTGCCTGGCCGCACCTAGTTTGCGGGCTGAGCCTATCGCCAATATCTATAGCGTTTCCGCCAATGCTGTTGTCATCACGCCATACCCGACAGCGCTTGCCATAAAGATCACGCTGCCGCGCCATGAAGCCGCTGGCGTGCCCGGAGATCGGGACGTATACGGCGCGCAGCAACATGCGCCATTGTTGGAGATTGAGGTATGAGCGCCGTCGCCCGCCTGCGCGCGCGTTTTGCGGCCAACCCTGATCAACCGCTGAAGTTGATCGGCGCGACGGGTCAACTCGGCTATGGGGTGCCAAAGCCAGCGTTCACAACGGCGCTGGCCCGAAAGCCGGACATGATTGGCGCTGACATGGGGTCCACGGATATCGGGCCAACATTCCTAGGCTCCGGCCAGATGGCGACGGCAGGTGAGCAAACGCGCCGTGATCTGGAGAAGCTGCTGGTCGGCGCACGGACCCATGATATTCCGCTGATCATTGGCAGCGCCGGATCTTCAGGTGCTGCAGCGCACTTGGACGCGACGCTGGCGATGATCCGAGATATCGCAGCTGAGCATGGACTGAGTTTCAAGCTAGCCGTTATTCGGTCCGATATGGATCGCGATAGTGTGAGTGCTGCCGTTGATGCTGGACGCGTGCGCGGCATGGGCGTTCTACCGGATTTGACGGTGGAAGAAGTCCACGCCAGCTCAAACTTGGTTGGGCAAGCGGGGACAGAGGCGTTTATCCGTGCATTGGAGACTGAGCCAGACGTCATCATCGCTGGTCGCGCCTGCGATACGGGCATTTATGCCTGCATTCCGGAATGGCTGGGCTTTCCGACCGGGCTGACCGTCCATATGGCCAAAATCGTCGAATGTGCTTCTCTGTGCTGCCTGCCGGGTGGTCGTGATCCGATTTTGGCGGTGCTGGATAAGCAAGGTTTTGTGCTGGAAAGTATGAACCCAGCACGGGCAGCAACGCCTATGTCTGTCGCTGCCCATAGTCTTTATGAGCAAGCGGATCCCCACAGGATTACAGAGCCTGAGGGTGCGGCACTGGTCGATATAGCCACATACAGTGCTGTTGATGACAGGCGCACCCGCGTCGAAGGTGCGCGCTGGGAGCCTGCGGAGCAGCTAACAATCAAGCTGGAGGGTGCGCGCTATCTGGGCGAACGGGCGGTATTGCTTGCAGGATCAGCGGACCCGCGATTTATCCAGAATGTGAAAACCTTGCTGGAAGAAGTGAAAGGCGTTGTGCAGGATTTAGTGTGTGGCACTGGCGTAGAGCCAGACTATGACCTGACCTTCCGCACATATGGCTTGGATGCCGTCTTTCCGTGGCCAGAGCCGCCCGTGACACCGCCCCGTGAGATATTCATCCTGGGCGAGGTGATTGCGCCAACGACAGATCGCGCACTCGCCGTTACGAAATCAACAAAGCAATATCTGCTGCATCACGGTTTTCCAGGAAGGCTGTCCACTAGCGGCAACATTGCGTTCCCGTTTACGCCGCCGGAACTTGCGGCTGGCCCTGCATACCGCTTCAACGCCTATCACCTGATGGAGGTAGATGATCTTGCAGCGCATTTTCCTGTGACAACGGAGCAGGTTGGCTAGCGGGCTTGTTCGAAGCCGTTCAAGCTATCCCAATCGAATGTCACGCCTGTCCCTGGTTCATCCGGTGCCACTGCAAGGCAGTTTTCAACCACTAGCGGACGTGTCGTGTAGCGGTCAATCGGGAAGCTGTGGACTTCGAGCCAACCGGCGTGTGGCTGAGCGGCTAGGAGGCTCACTTGCAACTCCTGCATCCCATGACTGCACACAGGAATGCCGTGCTGTTTTGCGAGGGCAGCCACCTGAAGCCATCCAGTAATGCCGCCACAATTTGAGGCATCCGGCTGGATGAAAGATAGATTTGACTGGGCGAAGGCATATTCAAATTCATGGATCGTGTGCAGGTTTTCACCCATGGCGAGCGGGCAGCCTGTCGCCGCAGCGATTTCAGCGTATCCAGCATAGTCATCGGGGATAATTGGCTCCTCGAACCAAAGAATATCCTGCTCCATGAACGCGCGCGCTGCCGGGATGGCTTGTTCGACCGTTAGTGAATAATTGGCATCCACCATGAAGGCCACGTCCGGGCCGATGAGCTTACGGACGGCGGCGGTGCGCTGCGCGTCCTGATCCAATTCCGGCTTTCCAACTTTGATTTTGACCGCGTTGAAACCGTTATCCAGATAACCTTGGATGTTTTTAAGCAGGCGTTCCTGGGTAAAGTTCAGATCAATTCCGCCGCAATACGCCTTCGTGGTGCGTGAAGTGCCGCCAGCCATTTGCCAAAGCGGTTGTCCCCGTGCATGTCCGCGTAGATCCCAAAGTGCGATGTCGACGGCTGAAATGGCAAAAGACGCAATCCCACCACGGGCGACGTAGTGCACATGCCATTGCATAGCCTCATACAGCGCTTCAACATCATCCGGTGCTTGGCCCACGAGGAACGGTGCCAAGTCGTGTTCAATCATTGCCGCGACAGCAAATCCGCCACGACCGCCAGTATAGCTATAGCCCGTGCCAGACCGGCCATCATCTAAATGAACTGTGGCAGTAATCAGCTCAAAATGCGTATGCGTGCCATGCTTCGCATCCGCCAATGGCTCATCAAGCGGCACGTGAAAAAGGCGCGTTTCAATATGGTCAATTCTAGCCATGGTTTGTCCTGTCTGGCAGTATCCGTAGTCTTCGAGACGTTATATCGGCATCAAGCGCCTGTCCGGCGAGCGCCGGGTGCTGGCGGATCGTTGGGCGGCCCTGCAAAACACTGGGCTTTGGCCATCCATGTGTTTGCGTTCGGACCAGTAACAGTCAGGCCGACATCCTGGATATTCCGGGTTTGAGCAACCACTTGGCAGAAATCTGTAGCGGGGCCTTCTACGCGTTCGCCGGGTGCTGCCTTATCAGCATTCCACTCCCAAACGGCGCCGGAAGGGGCGGTTAGCCGGATATGCGGCGGTGGGCCTGGTGGGTCTTCGTTGCGATTTTGGAAGGTCCAGCCGTAGGTGATTGCGCCAAGGTGGGCGATGGCGCGAATGCCGTCATGGTCCTTACGCTCGACGCCCAGAAGGTCATAGATCGCTTGTGAATGGGACCATGTCTCCATCAACCGTGCTGTAATGCTGGAGCGGGCGCTCATATCAGGCCCAACCCATTTCACACGCAGCTTTGGGTCTGCCTCAGCATAGGCGGCGGCGGTTTTACCCGATGATTCGCGCCATGCGGCGGCGAGTGCGCGGCCTTGTACCCCATCAACCCACCTTCGCTGGTAGGACAGCAATGTTTCGCCGCCATCCTGTGCTTTCCGGCGAATTGCGCGGGCCTCTGCATAAGCGTCCGGCTCTATCAGCGTTTGCCGGGCCGATGTGTCGCCCATATAGAGATGAGACATGATGTCGTTGATAGACCAGCCTTTGAACGCGGTCTCACGGGCAAAATCAGCATCGCTTAAGGGGGCCAATAGGGCCTCGAGCGCGGCGCACTCAGCTTCGAAATCTTTGGCTTCAGCGATCATCGGGAACTCCATCAATAGGCTATT
>Ga0315321_10001018_pt1 | contig 21464 bp, 22 predicted proteins | sample M180m21515metaG_FD_203464 | JGI IMG/M metagenome (GOLD analysis project Ga0315321, IMG submission 203464) | Ammonia-oxidizing marine archaeal communities from Monterey Bay, California, United States - M1 80m 21515 | ecosystem: Environmental > Aquatic > Marine > Intertidal zone | place: USA...
GCCCATCTTTGCTGATTGAATAAACCGTTTCTCCGTCCACCGTGGGTGTGGCGCAGGGGCCGCCCTCGTGGAGGTAGTCAACAAGCTGTGCCTCGTAGGAGTTGCTCCATAGCCTCTTCCCAGTGGTCGAGTCCAGGCACCAAACGGTTTCCTTGCCGTTTTGCTTGATGCCGTTGTGCCCCATTGTGAAGAGTCGACCATCCGCGACCGATACTGTGGAAAAGCCGAGCCCGACCTTCGCTTTCCATGCAACCTTTTCGAGATTGGCTTGCCAGTCTTTCTCGTTTGAAACGCCCGTGCCGTCAGGGCCGAGCCAACGCGGCCAGTCGGCTGCCGAGAGGAAGGAAATGGAGAGGGGAAGAAGTAAAAGAAGTTTTTTCAAGAGATTAGTTGGCTAGGCAAGTTCTTGGTGTTTTCGGAAGGAATGCGGAAATCCTTTGGATAAATCAATTCCTACCGTGATGAAAGATATGACGATGTTGTTGATTTTGAAGAGGGCAAGAGAAAGAATCCTCTTTTCTTTGTGGTCATTGGTGAGGTTGCGAGATAATTGAAAGCGAATGATTCGTATTGTGGACGATGCCGAGGGATCGGCTTTGGCTCCTGAGGGGTGGGACTTGGAGGCGTTGGCGACCGAGGTCTTTGGCCCGAATGGGGTGTTGCCGGTTGGCATGAAAATGGAGCATCGCCCGGAACAGGCGGCTATGGCTTTGGCTGTGGGTCGTGCTTTTTCTGAAGGTGAGAGCTTGCTTTTCGAGGCTGGTACGGGTGTGGGCAAGAGCTTGGCCTACTTGGCTCCGGGTGTGCTTCATGCGGTGACGACTAACCGTCCTTTCGTAGTGGCGACGAATACCATAAGCTTGCAGGAGCAATTACTGAACAACGACATACCCATGTTGCGAAAGGTTTTTAAGAAATCTCCTAGGTTGGCGGAGATTGCTGATTTTCGAAGCGCTTTGCTTGTGGGTAAGGCAAACTACCTTTGCGACAACCGTTTGGAGGCGGCAATGAAGGGGCAGACGGATTTGTTCGAGACATCTCAGAGGGCCGAACTGGAACGAATTCGAGAATGGGCTGCCGAAGGACCGAGGGAAGGTATTCGACAAGAATTGTCGCCATCTCCGAAATTCGATGTGTGGGATGCGATAAACGCTGATTCCTCCGTATGTTCGAACAAGCGTTGCTCTCCCGAAACCTGTTGCTACAGGAGGGCTCGATCTCGAGTCGACAAAGCTCATTTGTTAGTGGTCAACCACAGTTTGCTCTTTGCCTTGGTCGGAGCCGGCGCAGCTCCTGGAGGCGATGTTCCCGGCGTGTTGTTCCCCAACGATTTCGTCGTTTTCGACGAGGGGCACGAGGCCCCTGCGGTAGCGAGCGATCATTTGGGACTTGGAATCAGCTCTTGGGCGATGTCGATGGTCTTGAGGAGACTTTACAATCCGGCGAAAAGGAAAGGCTTGCTAAGTCGAATTGGTGAAAAAAATGACTTTGAACTGGTGGAGAATGCCCAACTGGCCTGTGAAGATTTCTTCAACCACGTGCATGTCAGCCTTCTCCAGACGCGGGATGTTCGTCGATTGGTGGAACCGGGAACCTTGCCCACGGATTTATTTCCTCCCTTGAGCCGTCTCTTGTATCGCTTGAAGGCTTTGGCGGAGGAAGCAGAGGATGAGGTTCTGCGAACCGACTTAAAGGACAACGACAAACGCCTTCGCGGATACTTGGATGGTATTGGCCAAATCGTGGATCTAAAAGATCCTGAAAGCGTCTACTGGGTGGAGCGTTCGGGAAAGAAGCGTGCCATCATCCACTTGCGGAGTGCTCCCATAGACGTCGCCAAGGCTATGCGCGAAGCCTTGTTCGAGCGAGGAACTTCGGTTCTCATGACCAGTGCCACCTTGACGCGTAGCGGCAAAGCGGATCACTTTCGGAGAACCGTCGGAGCGGATCATGCGGAGGAGGGTATCGTTGCCTCTCCCTTCGACTATGAGAAAAACGTTACTATCCGCATTGCCGTTGATTGCCCCGAACCTATGGGCAAGGATCGTCTGCCTTACTTGGATTACCTCGTCGAGTCTATCCACATCTCCGCCGCTGGTATGCAAGGTGGTACTCTCTCCCTTTTCACCAACTATGCCGACTTGCGACACTGTTACGATGTTCTCCGTCCGCGTTGGCAAAAAATGGGTCGCTCTCTTTATGCTCAGGGCGAGGGCTTTTCTCGTTCCGAGTTGCGAGAGCGCATGCTGGTCGAAGGCGATGTGCTACTCCTCGGAGCAGAGAGTTTTTGGAAAGGTTTCGATGCCCCCGGGCCCGCTCTTTCGCAAGTTGTTTTAACGCGATTGCCTTTTGATAATCCCGGGCACCCTATTCTCGAAGCGAAGTCCGAATTCTTGGAAAAAGAGGGGAGAAGCCCGTTTCGTGAAATGACCTTGCCTACTGCGATTATGAAATTCCGTCAGGGTCTGGGTCGCCTCGTGCGCCGACACGAAGACCATGGCGAGATATTGATTCTCGATTCTCGGATTGTACGGAAGGGTTACGGAAAGGAATTTTTGGCCGAGATGCCAAAGAGCGACTACGAGGTTTTTCGGCTTTCGGAGCACGGTCAAGTTTAGTTCCAATAGTTTTTCGATTTAATACTTATTGGAAATTGTTGTTTTCTTTGAGATTTGACAACTTGCTCGGACTGGTTTGCTTTAATGATTTCTCGAAGCCCCTTCCCATTTTTAGTTTTATAAGATGAATATCGTATCTTTCGGTCATTCCGATGTAGGTTTTGTTCGTGAATCGAACGAGGACTCATACCTCCTTGACGACGAATGTGGACTCTATGTGGTTGCCGATGGGGTCGGCGGTTTGCCGCATGGTGCACTTGCGAGTAGACTGGCCGTACAGTTCTTTCGCGCTATGATTCGTGGCAATGATGACTGTACCACTGAGGAAGAACTCAGTGAGGTTGTTCACGCAGTACATCGTAATATTATCGAAAGTGGAGGGCTCGTCGGCGGAGACAATGGAATAGGCACGACTTTTTCTGCCGTTAGGGTTTTGCCTGGCAAATTCATGTTGGCCCATGTTGGTGATTCCTCAGTATATCACAAAAACGGACAAGGCTTTAATCATATCTCTACGAGTCATACCTTGGGCAATGAGCTGATCGAGAAACATGGACCAGACGCGATGAATGACATGCCCGATCATTACATGCATACGCTAACTCGTTGCATGGGGCAAGATATTGACTTTGCTGTCGATGTGGCTACTTTTCCGATCAAGACTGGCGATGGCGTTCTAATTTGTTCGGATGGCGTAACTAACATGGTTGAAGAGGATATCATAGAATCCGTTATGAAAGAACATGAACCTAGGGATTTTGTTCCTGCGCTCATCGATTTGGCCAATCAAAACGGTGGTGTGGATAATTCGACCATCGTTTCTTTTCTCGTTAACTGACAAAATTTCGGATGGGTCATGGGTGAGCGAGTGGAACTTTTCCGCCGCAAGTTGGAAGCTGATTCATGTAATCTTCTCTTTCGCTTCAGCCTCGCACAAGCTCTTTTCGATGAAGGGGGATTTTCCGAAGCTGAAGAAAGCTTTCGACTCTGTCTTGAAGTAAAGCAGGACTGGATGTTGGCTCTTCTTTTCCGTGGTCGTTGTCTTATCGAATTGGAACGTTTTGATGATGCGGTCGATGCCTTGCGACTTGCAGTCAAGGCAGCAGTGGAGCAAAATCACGAAGACCCTGAAAGAGAAGCCCGTGTACTTCTGGAGCAACTCGAGAGCAAGGTCTGAAATCTTAATTTTCATTTTAGACCGAATATGGTTTGCGTTGTCGAACGAGCGAAAACTTCACATTCACATTATTCGTACCAGGCTTGGTTTTAGCTGGCATGCTTAATTCGTTTGCTGAAAATTGTTTGAGACGGATAGGTATGTTTTTGAAATGAGCGGTATTCTAGGAAGCGTCTCTCTAGTTAGTGGATTTACGATTCTGTCTCGTGTGCTTGGACTGCTGCGGGATATTTTGTTTTTTGCCTGTTTTGGAGGTTCGTACGTTGGTGGTGCTTTCGTTTTGGCATTCACTTTGCCTAACCTCTTTCGTCGTATGCTTGGGGAAGGCACCCTATCCTCGGTCTTCATCCCAGTTTTTTCTGAAACTATAGAAACCAAATCTCTGGCCGAAGGACTCTCTCTCTTGAACAAGGTGCTGACTAGGTTGGCACTTGGGTTGTTCGGCATCTTACTTCTAGGATTGTGCTTGGTTCTCTCTGTCCAAGGCATGGATTTATCTCTTTCACCCAAGTGGCGTTTAGGTTTGGAATTATGTTCGATTACCTTGCCCTACGTTTTGGCTATTTGCCTATCTGCTTTGATTGTTGGAGCCTTAAATGCTCGCAATAAATTTGCTCCCGGAGCCTATTCGCCGATCATCTTGAATTTTGCGATGATCGCGATGCTTGGTATCGGAGGCATCGTTTACGGCTTGAAGGGAGAAGACTTGGCTCTCGCACTGTGCGTATCCGTCCTGATCGGTGGTGGTGGGCAACTTATTGCTCCTGCTTTTTCTCTAAATCGGCTAGAGGAATGGAAGTACAAACTCGACTTCGGCCGTTCCAATGAATTGACTCGCATCCGAGAGCTTTTCGTCGTAGGCGCTTTTGGGGCAGCGGTGGGGCAAGTCAATGTCCTTGTATCTCGTTTTTTGGGTTATTCGCTTCCAGAGGATGGAGCTGTGTCCATGCTCTTTTTGACTTCACGTCTCACGGAACTTCCATTGGGCGTTTTCGCCACTGCTATTGCTATCGTGGTTTTTCCCGAAATGGCTAGATTGCTGGGGAAGAATAATAAATCTGGATTTCGAAGAGTCTTTACCAAGGGATTGAGACTTACTTTGGTCATCACGTTACCTGCGGCAATGGGCTTGGCAATGCTTGCTGAACCGATTCTAATTACTTTGTTCCAATGGGGTAACTTTACTACCACAGAGGTTGCCCAAACGATTCCGGTTCTAATCATTGCCTCATTGTGTTTGCCCTTTTCCGCGGTGGCCGCTTTTTACATTCGCGGTTTTCACGCCCGGAAGGATATGAAGACTCCGTTGTTGGCTGCCTTGTTGAGTCTTACAGCAAACATATTCTTTAGCATAGCTTTTATGCAATTCTGGGGCGTTCTCGGTCTAGCTTCTGCCAACTTTTTGGCTTCTGTCTTTCAAACCTTTTTTCTTGTCTTTAAGTGGCGAAAGGAAAACGGTTTGACCGACTCGGAAGATGAGGAATCCTCTTTTCTTTTTCCTACGAGTGTTTCAACAGTCGCAATGTGTTTCGTCGTGGTTTTAGGTTACAATGGTATTCAGCGTTTTTCTGATTTCACTGAAAAGGTGAGCGCTGCCATTTCGCTTGTAGTTCTCATTCCTCTTGCATTGGTCGTTCACTTTGTGTGCCTGTGGGTCTTTTCATTCCCCGAGGTGAGGTTTTTTTCCGAATCGATGAAACGACGCATTCGATCTTCCCGAGGAAATTAATGTTTTCAACCACGGTTGACCTGTCGCAGACTATCCGCCAAATTGAGCTGATTTCATTCCCGTGAGCTATCATTGCATCAAGCCCGATTGCCCTAACCATGACGCGCAGTTACCCAAGGAGGCTGCTGAGACATTAGAGTATAAGTGCTTTCTCTGCCAATCAGAGTTGGTGCCGCCTCCTGTTCCGCTCGAAAAGATCGTCGACTTTGCGGATGACCTTCCAGCTGCTATCCAAATTATGCCGAAATTGCAGGTTCTTTTGAGTGACGCAAATTCCAGCATCTCTGATATCATCGGATTGATAAAGACCGACCCGTCTTTGGTCTCCCGTATCGTTAAGGCCAGTAATACCGCCTATTTCGCCGGGTCTTACTACTGCTCGACAATTGAGGACGCTATGAATAGAATAGGTTTTACCGAAGCCTATAATATCATCGGCTATGTTGCTGCCAGTCAACTCTTTCAAGAGGACCTACCCCTTTATGGACTGACTTCCGACGCACTTTGGTCTTCATCGGTTCGAGGAGCTTCAAGTATGCAGCTTATTGGTTCTCAGTTGCGACTGGTCCAACCCTATGTATTACCCAATAGTGGAGTCGCATACACTGTTGGACTGCTCCGTTCGGTGGGCAAAATGCTAATTAACTTCTTTCACGCTACGCACGGTATTCCCGTGTTATCCTCCTTGGAGCATCCACTTACTGTAAAAAACGAAAAAAGTCTCCTTGGCTTTGACAACCGAGAAGCTGCTGCTGCCATTTTGCGTAAGTGGCATTTTCAAGAGGAAGTAGTCTCCCCCATTTTATTTCAAGATACTCCTTTTGAATGCGAATCAGTTCGTCCGCTTGCATGCCTTCTCCATGTAACTGCAACAGGAATACGCGATCTTCCTTCAGATCAGCTTTTAAACGAGCCAAAGTCCGTTCGTTCATCTTTGAAGACAACCCCCGGGTTTTTATCCGCCATTAATCTTTCCCCAAAAGCCTTGTTTGATGGATTGGTCGAGTCGACGAGGGATTTCCAAGCTTTTTCAAAGGACTTACGAGTCTAGTCGGAAATAATGAAAGCGTTGACTTGCTGGCTGGTTTGACGATAATTTAGATAGTCTTTTTTCTTATGGGAACGAATCAAGCATCCACCTTTGGGAATTCCAAGTCATCTGGCTTCACTCTGATCGAGTTGTTGATCGTCATAGCTATAATCGGAGTACTAATCGGAATCACTTTTTCGGGGGCAAACTATTTGTTTCAAGCTCAGCGAGAGAAGAAAGCCTTGTCTGACCTCGAAGCCCTAAAATTGGCCTTGGAGGAGTTTAAGGTCGAGTTTGGGGATTATCCTCGAACGGACGATCTTCCCGACAATATGCAAACGCTCCCTGTCCTTGCCGGGCAACGACTGTTCCAAGCACTTTCTTCCTATGTGAATGCAGGGGGTGAGCCTTATGGCCATCCTGGCAATCGCCCCAAAAGTTTCTTGAAGAGTCAAGCCCTCACGTTGGCTGAAGAAGAAGGCAATCAAATTCAAGAGATCACGATGGATTTCGCTAATTCTGATACTGTGATTCCCGATTGTTTTGCCATCGACCCTTGGTCAGCACCCTATGTTTATGACTACCCACGCCGTGACGGCAATCTTGGCTATCTTCTCTTTTCAAAGGGTCCCGATGGTGAATCGTCCGATTTCACCAATGAACTAAACGCCCCCGAGAATATGGATTTGGATAATCTGCCAGTCAACGAACCAGGTAATTGGTAGGTATTAAATTAAATTTCAAAATTAAATTTCAAATGGCTAATTTCAATCGTTTTACAACTAGAAGGCGTTCGGGTTTTACTCTCATCGAATTACTCGTTGTCATCACAATAATCGCTATACTCGCTGGGATAATGTTTAACAGCGGACTCTTTTCCTTTCTGAAGTCTGCAGAAGTTAAGAAAACTAAATCTATCTTCCGCGCTTGGGTTACTCAGATTTACCAGTACAAGGAAACTTATAAGCATTTTCCACCTGTGCTGTTACAAAATAAAGAGGGAGTACCCTTGGAGATCGGTCAAGATTATCAAGAAGCTCATGATCGCTTTCTCGCCGCCCTTAAAGGAAGAGAGTGGGATCGCTCGAACAATTCATGGATTCCCTTGGATCAGTATAGGGACGAGAACAAGCGTTCCCGCGAGTTTCATTCTTTCGGGGAAGATGAATTTGGAGAAAAAGGTTTTCTCGTGGATGCTTGGGGAGGTGATAGGATATTTATTGTCGTTGATCGCGATGGCGATGGCCTAATTGAGCTTGAAGCTAGTGCCTTTAACGATCTTAAGGATGCTCTTATCACCGAGTATGATTCTCGGATTGTAGAAGATGCTGGAGATAGGTTGAAGTTTATCCATGAAAAAGTCGGCATTTACATCTTAAACGACGGAGGTGATAGCGAAAATGTGTTTTCTTGGAATATCGAAAAATACTTTGAGGAATGATTCTTTCCCCTGCAAGTAACCCTGCTTCTAAAGGATTTCGGTCTGGCTTCACTCTGCTCGAGCTTCTTGTCGTTATTTCCGTAATGGCTTTAATGATGGGGTTTATTGGATTCAGTCTGCTTGGTGGAGGAGGTTCTTCATTGGATGCTGCTCAGCGAGAAATGGTGAGTCTTGTTCAGCAGACTCGTATGCAAGCAACTCTTTCCGGGCGAGAAACCCGTCTCATTGTTCACAACGATCCTGCAGTTCCGGAGAAATTTCATCGCTATCTTGAGATCGTAGTTGAGGACGCGAACCTTACCGGTGGTTGGAGACCGCTTGGACAAGGGACACTTCTCCCCGATGGGGCTTATATCGTACCTGGCAAAAAACGTTTCGGCATTAGTGTTGAGACATCATCGAACGTTACTTGGCCTAGCGAAGCTTATAGCATCTGGAGTGGAGATGGTTCCGAGGATTTCCTTCTTGGTTCGATTCGAAAAGGAGTGCGCATGGAAAACGGTCCCGATGCTCTGAATTTCCGTTTTCTGGCATTTGACAATGAAGGTAAGGTGAATTGTTCTAACTCCTCTGGTCCCACGGGTACTTCTCCTCCGCCAATGATAGTGCTTGCCCTCGGAAATCCCAATCCGCCAAACACGGGGAAATCAATTCGCTTCGATAACCCAAATGACATTTCGGGTGTACTTCTTCGCCGATATGGTGGATTTGCTGTTTTGGATTACGATGATATTGCAAATTGATGTCGAACGACACAAATAGGCAAAATCTGAAAAGCCGAAGCAACTGTGGATTCACTTTGCTTGAGGTGATCATTGCCTTGTCGGTATTTGGCTTTCTTGTCGGGGGATTGTTGGCGTTGCTTCCGTGGGGAGTCGAGGGTGCGGGAAATGTGCGTGATCGGAACATTGCTTATGGAATGACTGATGCGATTCAGGTCGAACTTGAGCTCATGGGCTTTGGCTTGGTCGAAGCGCTAACCGATGAAGATCGGGTTCTTGATCTTGTTGCTCCTTCCGATGGTCGCGAAGTCCGCTGGGAACCAAACGCCAACCAAATTTCCTCATTTCCCATAGCTAATTCCCAATTGGACGAATTGGATAAGGAGTTGCCTGCAGCTGAGCGTTATTTTCTAATTAGGTGCAGTCAGTTTCCAGAGGACAATCGTCACGAACATGACCCAAGTAATGGGTATCTGGGGTTACAGGTCGATGTTCAGTGGCCTTACAAGACTCTTGATGCCGAGGATGGAGTCGAGGAACGTATTCGTTCCCATTTCCATTTCCCCTTGGCCATAACTCGTTGAAAAATGGCTGATTGGTCGAAGGTTGCCGCATGGGTGGTGGCCTCTAGACCTCGTACGTTGGTTGCCTCCTTGAGTCCAGTCTGCATCGGAACTAGTCTTGCCTTACGCGAAGTCGACGAGATTTCCTGGACCTTGGTCGGTTTGTGCTTGGCTTTCGCCATGTTCATGCAAGTGGGCGCCAATTTCGCCAACGACTATTATGATTTCGTAAAAGGCGCCGATGACGCACGTCGATTGGGGCCGGCTCGATCGGTTGCTTCGGGCGTCGTGTCTCCATCCGTAATGCGGACAGCTGCGTTTTGTACTCTTTCCTTTGGTTTTGCTCTCGGCTTGTTCCTTATGGAGTTTTCAGGTGCGGGTTGGCCTCTGCTTTCGGTTGGAGTGGCTAGTGTCTTTTGCGCCTTGGCTTATACCGCCGGTCCTTGGCCATTGGCTTATCTTGGACTGGGTGACGTGTTCGTAGTCCTTTTCTTTGGTCTGATCGCTACGGGAGTTACTCACTATGTACTGGTTCTCCATGTGGGGGAGGATTGGCTTCCCGCATGGTTGGCCGGCCTTGCCGTGGGATTGGTTATAAATAATCTATTGGTGGTGAACAATCATCGTGATGCAGACGAGGATGCCGCTTGTGGAAAGCGAACTCTGGTGGCTCGGTATGGTCAAAAGTTTGGAGTGGCACTCTATTTTTTCGGTTCTTTCGTGGCTTTGGGGCTTTGCCCTTTGTACGAAGGTGGCTTGCTTTGGACTGTTTGGCTCTTACCTGTCGCCTTGTGCCTCGGGTTGCTACTTAACAAGGCGAAAAGTCAAAAAGATTACGCTAAACTACTAGGTCGAACGGCAACCTTGGTTATCGCACACTCTATTCTAGCTATTGCTGGAATACTTTTCATCGACTAAGCAAGGTAGGCTTCGACGCATTAACTAATGGCAGTGCCTAAAGCCTACAGGTAAAAACTAGTCTAGGCTTGGACGATTTTGATCAATTCGTCTTTACTCTTCAGACCAACAATCGTTTCCGATAGCTTTCCGGCTTTGTAGACTAGGAGAGTCGGAATTGACTGAACGCCGTGTTCTTGAGCGAGCTCAGTATTTTCATCAACGTTCACCTTGTAAATGCTTACGGCATCTCCCACCTCTGCGGCAACTTCTTCAAGCACGGGGGCCAAGGCTTTGCAAGGTCCGCACCAAGGTGCCCAGAAGTCGACTACGACGGTATTTTCCGCATCTGCGGTGGCATTGGCAAACGTTTCCTTATTTAGACTAGTGATATCGGACATATTTCTTTTGTCGCTCGTTGTTTTTGAATTAAAGAAAGAAAAATCAAGAGTATTGCAGGTAAAGCAATATGGCTAAAGTTAAGGCTCCTCCGAATACTAGGAAGTCCAACACCATGAAGAAAACACTGGGTCCTGCTTTCTTTTCCTTTGAACCGCCAGACGCAAGAGCTGTCGCGCCACTAGGGAGACCGCCCATCGGTCCCGGGACTCCAACGGGTACACCAGCTGGTGCGCCAGGTGCAGAAGTTCCCATTGGCGATGGTCCGCCGGGAGGAGGAATTCCTGGGCCGCTTGGAGCACTCTTGGGCGCTTCTAGAGCTGGCTTGGGTCCACTGGACAAGGCTGGGCCAGGGGCTGTGCCGCCCAGTGCCGGTCCGCCAGTAGGCAATTTGGGAGCTTCCAGAGCGGGAGCAGGTCCAGGGAGATTGGGAGTGATTCCCGGGGCAGGAGTAGGAGGAAGGGCTTGGCTCGGTGTTGCTCCTCCTGGCATCGAGGGGCTTGGGACGGGTGGTAAGCCAGGTGTTGGAGGAAGTGGGGGCGTTGATGGGACGCTGGGTGCAATAACTGAAGGGGACTCGCTGGGAGCAGGGGCACTTGGGGATGGCGGTAAGCCAGAAGCTGGTGAAGGACCAGCGGCAACTCCCGGAGTTGGAATGCTTTGAGAAGGAGAAGGAACTGGATTACCAGGAGCTGGTGCTTCGCCTCCTGCTGGTTGAATCTTTGGGGCGAAAGGTGATTTGGTGACACGAAACTTTGGAGCACCTCCGGGTTTTGGTGGAGTGCCGGACTTAGGTGTCAACTTCAAGGAAGGTTTCGGTGGTTCTGTCGATTGTCCTTCGTCGGCCATGATTCGGTGGGTTTGGTGTTTTGGGTCTTTTAAACTACTCTAAATAGCTTTTAGGCGATTATTTTTCGGGCGAATTCTTTTCTAAAAGGTCTGCCAGTTCTTGGGGCTCCACATCGTCTAGGCGCTTTTTGCGTTGTTGCAAGTTCTCGAAGGTTTTGCAAACGGTTTCCGTCATGTTTTCGTGAGTCTCCTCGGATCCACCGAGGATTGAAAAATCTTCTGACTTGGTTATTCGTACATGCCCGTCTTCACAGTCTAGTCCGAGTCCAAGCAAGTGGGATTGGCTTTGTTCTTTGGGCTTTATCTGTCTTTCGGTCATACCATTAATCTTCAAAGTCGATGCTCAAAAAATTTAACCTCTACGGGTGCACCAAGTCAATACTCGATGGATATTGGAAGCTCGTTCAAAATGAGTACAGGCGAAGGCTGACGTCGAATTCTAGGTCGTCTTCCTTGAGCGCCCCTCGAAAACGTGTCACGGAGTAGAGTAGATCCCACGAATCGCCCAACCGACTTCGCATACCTAAAAAGAGATGCGTGAAGCGCTCTCCCTCAGCATCATAACGAGCCCCTCCGTACACTGTTTGACGTTCGGTCAGTCGGTGGGTTCCGGTGACTTGGTACTGGTTTGAGAAATCTTGGTAGTCGAAAAGAGCGAAATCGAGTTCGCCAAAGTCACCATCGGTCAATCGGGTAGACAGGGCTAGGCGTTCAACTTGTCCCGATGCGGAGTCAAGTTTCGCCTGCAAGCCCAATGCCAGCCAATCCGCCGGAGACAGGAGCAGATCGGCGTACAAGTCATCGAATGCATTCTCTCCGGGGTTTCTGTCGGGCAACAGGTCTTGGTAGATGAGCAGGTGCCCCAATGGGTGAGGTAGACCATCTTCTCCACGCGTGTAAACTCGGTTCTCCAAGCCGATGCGGAAAAGGTGGCTTTCGCCAATGGCATCCGTCTGTCTTCGGTCGAAAAGGTCGAGTGGTTCCAAATTCGGATCTTGGAATTCATGATCTAGCTGCGGAATCAGACCCAGATCATTTGAGTCGAGTTCACTTACTTTTCGGTGGCTGAGAACGACGGCTATTTCGTGCCTGAGGCCGTTTATTTCCCATGTGTCGTTTTGTAGGTCGAAGTCTCCGTGCATGCTCGCCCTCAAGTCGGCTCCGATTTCTCCCAGATGTCGTGTCGTGTCGGCACCGTCCATATTGTAATTGACCAATCGATACGAGGCAAGAGGAGTAAGGGATAGCCATCGAGTGAGGCGAAAAGGTCGTCTGACGCCATAGGCGAGATCGATTCGGTCGGCTTCGATGTCGGGTGAAATCAAAGGATCCGCCTTGCGAAGGCTTGCGAGAGCGATGGAGAAACTGTGGTAGAGTTCGGGGGCTAGGAATTCATAAGGAGCCAGATCTAGCGATAATTCGGGTCTTCTTTCCACAACGGTTTCGTATTCATTGGCGTGAAAGCGCGAAAAGAGCGAGATCGTCAGGTTTTCTCCCTCATAGCCAATTTCCGCGTGTGAGTCGTTCCATTGACGTTCGGTAAAGAGTTCTCGCCGAAAGTCTCGAATCGTTTCCGAATCGTTTTGCCACTCCAGTTGCATGGCCAGTCGAAAATTTTCATGTACCCTTTGCAGGTGGTTAAGGTCGGCAAAGCCGCGACTGGTTTCCACTGAGTCACCTCGAATGTCCAACCCACGGTTATCGCCTCCGTCATTTATGAAACCTCCAAGCAGTCGTCCTTTTGCATAACCTCCCTCATAATGGTGCAGGTAATTCGCCTCGGGGGAAAACAGAACCCCCCGTTTGGTGAATCCCGTTACACTGCCTCCCATTTCCATCGATGGCGAGATGCTGTACATCGACCCCGTTTCCAGATACCATCCTAGACGATCTTCTTTCCCAACCGACAAGCGTAGGTCGAATATGGATTCTCGATTCTTGATCTTGAGCCAAGGCAATTTGCCAATCGTAAAGTCACCCACTCGAAAACTTATTCCTCGGCCAGTGAAAGTGCTTTCGTTCGAATCGATTTCCAGTTCCCTTAATCGCAGGTTGGGTTTCCATGGTCGTTTTTCTCGGACGTACAAGTTTACGTCTTTCGACTTGAATATGCCGTCCACTTGCTCTGCTGTTGAACCCTCCGTCACGATCGGATTGATCCCCATGCGGAAATTGACTGCGGTCATATCACCTGAATCCAAATGCAGGGTAATGGAATCTGCCAGGGCTCGAAAGTTCTGCATGGTAAGGATGACGTTTCCTTTGGCCATGGCTACGCTTGTATTGCGATTCAGTTCAATCCTGTCCGCCAGCAAAAGCATTGGACCGTTTTTCAGGCGTGCATTCCCCGATGCGATTAATTGATTGGTCGCTTCTTCGAAAACGATCGGGTCATCGGCGGTCAGGTTGGCTGTGGGCGTATCATCTTGAGCCCACAGTGAGCTGGCTCCAAGGCAAAGGGAGAGAAAAGTGCGACGGCAAGTTTTGGAAATCACCCCGACACGATGAAACTCTTGGCTAGCAAAACAAGAAAGAAATGTAATTAATATCATTTTGAGCCTGTTTCGAGGTTGCGGGAATGCCTCAACGAATATGGGTTTTAAACATGATGATTTCCGAACGAAAGCTCGATGGGTTTTTCTCAGGTGAGCTTGGCGACCCCCATTTAATACTAGGTGCTCATCCTGCCGAGAAGCGGGGCTCGGTGACCGTTCGGGTGTTTTTGCCAAAGGCTGAACGAGTCGAGGTTTTCGATCAACAGTCCTTACGCACTTTTCCTTTAAAGAAAATCGATGACCGAGGCTTCTTCGAGGGGGGTATCCCCAAAGAGGGAGAGACATTCAATTACCTACTTCGAAGTTTTGGATCTGCTGGCGCTCGAGAGTTCATCGATCCTTATTCTTTTTTACCTACAACTTCTAATGAGGATCTTGCTGGCTTCAATAATGGAACCGAATTCCACCCTCAGCGAATACTAGGGGCGATTTGCCGTGAATTTTCAGGCCATTCCGGCGTCTCCTTCGTCGTTTGGGCACCCTACGCGAAACGTGTTTTTCTGAAAGGTGAATTCAACGATTGGAGCGAAAGCTCTCTTCCCATGAGACCTCTTGGCCCTTCCGGTTGCTGGGAACTCTTTGTTCCCTATGCCTTTGCAGGTCAGCAGTACAAGTTTGATATCCTCGGAGCGGATGACGTCTGGGTCGAAAAGGCTGATCCTTTCGCCGCTTATTCCGAATCGCCTCCGGGCAATGCTTCCCTCATTTTCGATTCTTCCGTTTTGCCGATGGTTGATGTTGCTCGCAAAGCTTTGCAAAACGTTTACGTACAGCCCTTTTCCGTTTACGAGGTTCATCTCGGTTCATGGCGACAAGCCGAAAGTGGAGATCGGCACATGTCCTACCTCGAGCTGGCAGAGACCTTGCCCGCTTATGTTCGCGATCTCGGTTTTTCTCACATCGAGTTTTTACCTCCCGCTCAACATCCTTACGGTGGATCTTGGGGCTATCAGGTAACGGGCTTTTACGCCCCGGTATCACGGCTAGGCTCACCAGAGGAATTTTCCGGCTTGGTCGCTGCTTGCCATGCGGCGGGTATCGGGGTTATCCTCGATTGGGTTCCGGGTCACTTCCCTACCGATGATTTCGGCCTTGCTCGTTTCGACGGGAGTTGCCTCTACGAACACGAGGATCCTCGCAAGGGGTTTCATGCGGACTGGGGCACCTTGGTCTTCAATTATGGCCGCCCCGAAGTCAGAAGCTTCCTCTTGGGCAGTGCCTTTTCTTGGATTGAGCGATATGGAGTGGACGGCTTTCGCGTGGATGCCGTGGCCTCGATGCTCTATTTGGATTATTCCCGCGACAAAGGCGAATGGTTGCCGAACGAGAAAGGCGGCCGAGAAAACTTGGAGGCCATTGATTTCATTCGCCAATTTCACGAGATCCTTCGCAACGAGTATCCTGGAGTTATATCCATTGCGGAGGAATCCACAGCATTCCCAAAGATCTCCGAACCTACTTCTCAAGGTGGTCTGGGCTTTGACTTCAAGTGGAACATGGGATGGATGCACGACGTTCTTGGCTACTTGGGGGCTTCTCAAAAGGAACGCCCCGCTTTTCACGAAAAACTCACCTTCGGATCCACTTACCAGTTTTCGGAGAAATTCGTTCAAGCTTTTTCCCACGACGAGGTTGTTCACGGCAAGGGATCCCTCGCAAACAAAATGAAGGCGCCTAGCAGGAGTGAGCAAATCTCACAGCTTCGGGCCCTCTATGCATTCCTCTGGACTTGGCCGGGAAAAAAGACCCTCTTCATGGGCGGCGAGTTCGCCCAGTGGAAGGAATGGGATTGTGACGCCGAGCTCGATTGGTCCCTTCGAGACTTTCCTTTGCACGAGGGCGTTCGCAACTTGGTTCGCGAGCTTAACGGCTTGTATCGGAAGCATCCTTCATGGGCTGCCTGCGATCACCTGCGTGACAAATTTCGCTGGATTTCTTGCGACGACGCCCAAAGTCGCTCCATTTCCTTTCTTCGCTTTGGAGAAATGCCCGCCGACTCTCTGCTCGTTGCCTGCAACTTTTCCGACGAAGCAAAAGATCTCCGCACCGGTTGTCCGTCTTCCGGGAACTGGAGAGTGATCCTAAACAGCTCTGACTTTCGTTACGGAGGGGAACAAAATGACAAAATCGATGAGCTATACGCCGCGGAACCTAATGAGTGCAATGGCTTCTCGCTCTCTCTTTGGCTCAAAATCCCTGCCTATTCTGTATCTGTTTTAACACCCGAGCCATCTTGAATTCTTCTCTTAGCTATTCTGCCGGAGGAGCTTTGATTTTCAATCCACCACTGCTTCGCGAGCCGGGCGATCGAGTTCGATCCGAATCTTGTCTAGGATGCCGTTGAGAAACTTGCGGGAGTTTTCAGTGGAAAACGTCTTGGCTAATTCGAGAGCTTCGTTGATCACCACGACAGGGGGAACGTCGGGTCGATAAAGTAATTCGTAGGTGGCCAATCTAAGCAAGGCCAAGTCGGTCTTGGCAATGCGGCTAAGTTCCCAGTTCTTCGCCAGTGCTCGAATACGCTCGTCCAAGTCCTCCACTTGATCCACGATGCCATCTATGATTTCAGTGGCGTATGCAAAAAACTCGGGTGTTTCACCTAAGCGAATGTATAGCTCTTCCAGTTCGCGACCGAGGTCATCCGGTCGATTTAATTCCCACTGGAACAAATACCGAAACGCGGCCGCTCGGTTTTTTCGACGTCTACTCCAGTTTTCGTTTATTTCTAGTTCTTCGTCCATTTTCGCTTCAATTCGGCCATGTGAAGGGCAGCTTCTCCAAATTCTCCTCCTCGGTCCAAAGGCCCCGTGACTCGTGCTTCCGCGTCTTCGATGGAATCAGTTACGATGATTCCATTGATTATCGGCGTGGAACATGTCACCGCCAGTTGCTGGATGGCTTGGCCTGCGCTCTCAGCTACCATGTGATGGTGCAAAGTGCTTCCCTGTATGACCACTCCCAAGCCCACTAGGCAATCAAAACTTTCGGACTCCAGCATCAAGGACATGGCAACGGGCACCTCGTGAGACCCCGGCACGCGTTCCACTGCTAGCCGTTCCGGTACGCCCGCATATTTTATTACTGCCGTCACCTTGGTTAGCAAGGCGTCAGTCAACGCCTCATTGTAACGAGCGCAAACAATCCCCAAACGCAGTCCGTCGGATGACCATTTTCCACCTTGTGGGGGATCCAGACTCATCGTGTCGTCTCCTTCATCGAAGCAGCATTCTTTCTGCAATTTCCAGACCATAGCCTTCTAGACCAATTACCTTTCGGTTGTCTCGGGTGAGCAGTCTCAGCTTTCGCAACCCGAGAGCCACCAGAATTTGAGCACCTATTCCGTAGTCTCGAAAATCCATTCCGGAGGAAGAGGAAAGAGGGGAATCCTTGTCTAGCTTACCCTTCTTCCTGTCCAGATCCTTGCGGCGAGGTTCTAGATAAAGCAGGGCTCCGCGTCCTTCCTTTGCAATGTGCGTGAGGGACTTTTCGATGCTCTCGGCTCCTTGCGAGCCATCCTTCATTCGAAATACATCGCTCAAAATATTTGCCGACTGTACTCGAGCCAAAGTCGGACCCCTTGTTAATCTTCCCATAGTCAAGGCATAATGTCGACGCTCGTCGAGTACACTTCGAAATTCATGTAGGCGGAAATCACCGAATTGGCATGGGAAATCCGTTTCCGAAACCTTATTTATCAGTTTTTCGCGCAGATGCCTGTATTCGATCAGGGATGCGATGGAAATTAGCTTCAGCTTATGCTTCTTTTTGAACTTCACGAGCTCCGGTAAGCGAGCCATGGACCCGTTCTCGTTCAGAATCTCGCAAATGATCCCACTTGGGTGGAGTCCCGCAAGGGAGGCTAGGTCCACGGCGGCCTCCGTGTGTCCAGCTCGCTCAAGAACCCCTCCAGGTCTAGCGCGCAACGGGAATACATGACCAGGTTGAACTAGTTCGTCGGGACAGGCCTTAGGGTTAGATAGAATACTGATGGTCGCGGCTCGGTCATAGGCGCTGATCCCAGTCGTTATACCCTCGGCGGCGTCTACGGAAACGGTGAAATCAGTCTTCTGGGCTTCTCGGTTAATTGGAACCATGCTGTTTATTCCGAGATGGCTCAATTGGTTGTGCACCAACGGCACGCAAATGAGCCCGCGAGCATGAAGCAACATCTGATTCACGCTTTGGGGAGTGACCTTGGATGCGGCCATCACGAGGTCTCCCTCATTTTCCCTCGAGGCATCGTCAGTAACTACCACCATTTTACCCTTTGCTATGTCGGCGATGGCGTCATCGACTGTATCGAATGCGTATTTGGTGGTTTTTCCCATTGTGAAAAATATCAGTCAGTCCTCGTTTTAAAAGGAGATATGTTAACGCAAACGGATTTGTTCTCAACGCTATTCGCGTCTTAGTATGATCAGCCTTCTTTTTTTGGGAGACGGGGGGGCTTCTGCGTCAATCTAAGCGGAGGGACACAGGCATGTATTTGTTCCCTTTGGACCCATGCCATCCCGACGGATGATATATTAGCCCTTTCACTTTCTCCAGTTTATCCGGTGCGTAATCGGCGATTGGAAGGGTGATGGTTAATTCATCGCCTTCGACCTGTGAGATTTGCTTCTTGAGCGTCGTGAAATGGTTCAATTCCGAATAGAAGCAAATTTCCTGATTACCCTCTAAGGGTACGCCGGCACTGTTTCGGACAGTCAAGATCAACTTCTCGCCATCTCGTTCGGCGAATTTTTCCCATCCTTGGATATGCTTTGGCAGCTTTTTTCTCGCTTCTTCAATGAGAGATCGTCCCTTATCGTCCCATTTTGGCTTATTGCCTGTTTTTAGGGAGATAGAGAGATCTTGGAAACCCAAGTTGCAGCATTGCTTGGGTTCGGGACCACAGGCCATCCAGACGGCTTTAGCTTTCAACAGCACGGGTTCCTCGGGCAACTTCTCCGGGGCCTTTATGTCCACCAGCAGCATAGCGTCGCTGTTGTAGCCATAGGCATCGTAGATCACCATCTTCACCTTTTCGGGAACTTGCCAACGGATGGGGCTAGCCTCAAAGCCTTTGGGCAAGGTCCATTTGAGCGAGGTGGCCAATCCCGCCGTTCCGGGGTTTTTCCAGTAGGTGTGGAAGCTGTCCGTGTGGTCGAGACACAGCGCCACGGTAAAGGTTTGGCCCGGCGCAATGGAGTCGAACTCTGAGATCAAAGCATGGTTTACCCCTACGGACTTGGAGGAAGCCAAGACATTCGTGCACGCTCCTAGAATCAAGACCGCTGCGGCAATGGCATTTTTCATGGATAATCTAAAAGATGTTAAAGAGTGTGAAACTTATTGAACTAATTTTCAAATTAAGCCTGTTCGAGTCTGTTCTCAATTCAATTCGATTGCTTTCGCAAGAAATCTAGATCGATGCTTTGCCCAATACTGTTTAGAAATTCTTTGAAGAAATCTGCTTGCTGAAGGAGTTTTGCGAGAAGGATTAGTCCTCGACTAATTCTGGGTGCTTCTCAAGGGTGTCTTTAAGCAACATTAGTGCAGTCTCATGACCTTGGTCGGCCGCTTTGCTCCACCACTTTTCCAGTTCTTTAAAATCACCCGATTCACCCTTTTTATTTTCTGCGTTGAAGTAAATAACTCCGAGGCTAAACTGTATGTTTGCAACTCGGGAACCAGACATAAGGGCAATATTATCTTGTGCAATTGCATCTCCCCCTTCCGTCTTTGCCGAGTATTCAAGCAACAAATTCTGTATATCTCTAACTGAATACTTTTCTTTGATTAGTTTTCCCAAACTATTTCTATCCACTTTGATCTGTCCTCTAGGTAACAAATCGCCGTGCCATCCTCCTTGCCGTTCACAAAAGGCGTTTTCGACTCCTTCGACCCGTCCTCACGGTACCGAATTTGCATTCCATGTTTCTTGCCGTTTACGTAGGGACGCTCACCAAGATTTAATTTGTAACCCTAATTTGTAACCCGACCTGCGAAAACAGGACTTTTCGGGATAACTATAGATGACTTTCTGACTTTTACAAACTACTGAAAACCAATGGATTGAGTCTTTCATAGGACTCATAATGATTCGGGCAAAAACCTATCTTTAAAATTAGATGCCTCTTTGTGCTATGCTGACGTTTCTAGCCCGTTTAAGGCGTCGTAAAACCGCTTGTAGTCATGTAGTTGCGAGCTACGCTTGGGCTGCGTCCCTCTTCGCAATTGATGTTATGGGTGGCGGGCTTGGCCTTTATTCGAGGGGCGTCCAAGAGTCCGTTGCGTAGTCGTAGAGCATGTGCTTTTCCTCGATTCTCTTGTAATAGTGCCATCCCTCCAGGTCGGCGGCGTATAGAAAAGGGTAGATTTCACTTTTCGTCCACATCCAGCCATGATCGGGGAAGTATAGCCAAATAGAATTGGTTGTCGCGCCAGCCTTGTGAAGCCATCCCAAGTCCGCATGATAAATCCACCCGTTGGAGGTTTCGAAGTAATGACCGAACCAATCGAAGCTCTTCCATCCGTCGCCATGATCCTCGGCGAGGTTCCACGAGTGTTGCGGAGTCTCCCCCATATCGAGCTCCTGCTTGTCGAAATAAGTGATGCGATTGGGGATGGTTTTGGAAATGACCTCGGCAAGGGACTGCGTAATTCGGTCTGAGCGATAGCGAATGGCGAAATAGGGGAGGAAGCTTTCGGCGACGTCCTCGCGATACGGGTTGTCTCGGGCGTAGTTGGAGATGAACTCGCCGTCGGCGTCTTGGGCGGCAAGCCATTCGGAGGCGTTTGCGTGGGTGGCGTCGAGGGAGGTGTGCGCTGCTTCGTGGACGAGGGTTTCCTCGAGGATCCCGTCTGCCGAGTACTGCTCGGCTTGCCCGGTGTGAATCAACAGGTTGTCGTTGCCTCCGCCGAAGGGGTTGTTGCCCATGTGGATCCAGACGGTCTCGACATCCTTCCGCAGGCACTTGGGCAAGCGTCCGATGACGGGCGCGTACTTTAGGGCTTCCGCCCGGGCCGCGTCGGCGTCGCCGAACTCGGGATTCACCTGAATCTCTATCTCGGGCCCGTCGCTGAAGCTGGCGCTGAACAAGAAGGCGTTCAGCCTTACCCAGCCTGATCGTCGGTCGTACATGGTTCGCTCGCCTAGACCGGCATCAGTGAGCTTTTGGTAAGTGGTCGTATCGGATTCGGTGATGATGTCGGGATCGAGAAATATCGTGCCGTCGAACGGTGGAGTCGCCTTTGCGAAAGGCATGGCGAAGGTTGTTGCGCAGAGAATCATCAATGCGATGCGGGAGAAAGGAATTATTGAATGAGGAAGGCGTCTCACTGAAGAATTAACCTAGACGAGGACGGTCGCAAAGGCAAAGGGAGAACGAGAAAGGCGCGGGCGTCGGCCATTTGCCTTGGCGAACCGAAAGAGCTTTGTTCGAGCCGACCAGTGGAATGGCTTCCTCTGTTTTCGCCTTACATTTTTCGAAAGTACTATT
>Ga0315321_10001019_pt1 | contig 21454 bp, 16 predicted proteins | sample M180m21515metaG_FD_203464 | JGI IMG/M metagenome (GOLD analysis project Ga0315321, IMG submission 203464) | Ammonia-oxidizing marine archaeal communities from Monterey Bay, California, United States - M1 80m 21515 | ecosystem: Environmental > Aquatic > Marine > Intertidal zone | place: USA...
AGTTGCAGGCGCTTCGGTTTCAGTTGATGGCGTATGCCTTACCGTTGTTGGAATTGATGAACGAATGATTTCTTTTGATGTGATTCCAGAGACTCTTTCACTGACTACTCTCGGTGAAAAAATAGAAGGCCATTGGGTCAATCTTGAACGAGCACTAAAAATGGGTGATGAAATTGGTGGCCATTTACTATCAGGCCACATATTGGGAGTTGGAGAAATCATTGAACGCAATGAAGGAAATGAACATTTAGATATCTTCATCGATTGCCCAGATGATATAATGAAATACGTTCAACAAAAAGGTTACATTGCAATCGATGGAATCTCATTGACTGTAGGTCAAATCGAAGAAGGAGGGTTTGCCTTGCATCTGATTCCAGAGACAATTCAATTGACAACTATTGGCGGTAAAGGCCCTGGTGAGCACGTCAATATTGAAGTAGATTCAATGACGCAAACAATCGTGTCTACAGTAGAGAAGATTTTGGAGGAAAGAGTATGACACAGATTGCGATTGTATGTGGTAGCTTCCATAAAAAAGAGATTAAAAAAATGCTTGCATATGCTGAGAATCAAGCAGCAATTGAAAACATGAAAGTTGCAGAAATAGTCTGGGTCCCTGGAGCTATGGAAGTTCCATTGGCGCTTTCGAGATTGATCTCACGTAACGACATAAATGGCGCAGCATGTCTTGGCATCATTGAGAAAGGTAGCACCCAACATGGCCTTGCAATGGGCCAAGCAGTGATCAAGTCCGTTATTGAATTACAATTGAAGCATAACAAGCCAATAGGGCTAGGAATTATTGGGCCCGGAGCAGAAGAAGAACATATCGAACCTAGGTTAGAGCCTCATGCAAGAGCAGCTGTTTCTGCAATTTCATCTATGCTCTGAGTTCTTTCTTTCTTCAAAATATACCACCATAATCCTCCAAGTAGAATCGCCTGTGGCCAGAAGAACCACCAGGTACTCCATCTTACACCATCAAACATCAAATCGCTGATTGGATGGAGGAATGGCGTCGGAAAGAAATCAATAGTGTGGCCGGGAATATCTAGTAAAATATGGAAAAACCAAGGTAAAACAAACATCCATGCCATATATTTCGGATTTTCATGATCCTTTGATTTTAGTACATACCATGCTGCTAGAAACAGTATGAGAACTATCGTTAAAGAATGCGTCCATTGATAAATAGACCAAGCAACAGGAAGGTCTGAAGTTACAGCAGTATCAATTTCTACTCTCTCTATTCCGTAAATCAGCCCATATATTGTTGAAGGAACAAATGCCATAAGGTCGGGTAATACGCCCATTGGACCACTAACTTTCCAAGAGACCTTACCACGAGTCAAAGCCATGCCCCAAAGCCAGTGAGAAAACACGTCCATGCTGCCTCGGAATCGGGGTTTACTCATGAATGTTGAGAGACAATGTTCAAGGATGCTATTCCCTTGGAAGAATCATGGGCGACAATATTCGCAATGTAATCATCATCGGAAGTGGACCTGCAGGATACACTGCTGGATTGTATACTTCGCGTGCAATGTTAGATCCACTTATGTTTGCAGGATACATGTCGGGAGGGCAATTGATGCTTACCAGTGATGTAGAAAATTTCCCCGGATACCCCAAGGGTATTGGTGGACCTGAAATGATGATGGAGTTGCGAGAACAAGCAGAACGATTCGGTTTAGAAGTCCAAGACAGAAACGTAGACAATGTCGATTTATCTCAACGCCCATTCAAGGTTTATTCGGAAGGTGAAGAGTACCTTACACATACAATCATCATCTCTACAGGTGCTGAATCTATTTGGTTAGGAGTGGAGGGTGAAGATGCCCAGAAAGGTAGAGGGATATCGACTTGTGCAACATGTGACGGAGCATTCTTCCGAGATCAAGAAATCATGGTGGTAGGAGGTGGCGACTCTGCAATGGAAGAAGCCACATTCCTTACCAGATTCGCATCAAAGGTAACACTCGTTCATCGTAGAGATGTTTTCAAGGCTTCGAAGGTAATGTATGACCGTGCTGCTAAGCATGAAAAAATCGAAATTAAAACATTCAGGCAAGTAAAGAAGTGGCTCTCTGATGATTCTGGCCTAACCGGTGCAGTATTGGAAGACCCAAGAGACGGCTCTACTGAAGAAATAGCAGTTACAGGGGCATTTATCGCAATTGGACACACTCCAATTACAAGTTTCCTAGAAGGTCAATTAGAAACCGACCCAGAAGGATACTTGATTCATAGAGAACACACAATGACGAATGTAGCGGGGGTTTTCGCTGCGGGCGACGTTGTCGATACACGCTACAAGCAAGCAATTACTGCGGCGGGACTGGGATGTCAAGCAGCAATTGATTGTGAAAAGTGGCTAGAAGAAAATGTACATTGAGGTGTCATGATGGTTGATTTAGACCGCCATTCCCGTCATATTCTTCTCCCGCAAGTAGGAGCTGAAGGTCAAATACGTCTCTCGAAAGCACGTGTTTTATGCGTAGGTGCTGGTGGATTAGGAAGTCCTGTAATTCAATACCTTGCGGCTGCAGGAATAGGCCACCTCACCGTTGTAGATGATGATGAGATTGACATTTCGAATTTACAACGGCAAATAATCCACAGAAGTTCAGATGTAGGTACACCTAAGGCGGACTCTGCTAAGAGATTTGTAAATGAATTGGACCCAAATATTTCAATTGATTCGAAAGTGGTTAGATTAACTCCGGAGAATGCTAATGTTTTGTTTAATGGACATGATCTTATTATCGATGGAACAGATAATATTGCCACTAGGTATTTAATCGATGATACCTGTTCAGATTTAGGAATAACATGGGTGTATGGCTCGGTATATAGATTTGAAGGCCAGGTTTCTGTGTTCAATTTTAACGGCGGTCCCAGGTATCGTAATTTGTTTCCAGACGCACCACCTGAGGAATTGATTCCTTCATGTTCAGAAGCTGGAGTTTTAGGGGTATTACCAGGACTCATTGGCTGCTTTCAAGCAATTGAAGCAATCAAAATTATAGTTGGAATTGGCTCACCACTGGTTGGTAAATTACTAATTTATGATACGCTAGAATCCAATCAAAGAATCCTTACTTTTGGTGATTCAAAGAGTGGACAAATTGAAAACTCAGATTCACTCCCCCCTAAATTGATGTTCCATTCTATTGACGCATCAGATGCACTTGCTAAAATGTCTGAAGGATGGAGTCCTTATTTCTTAGATGTTCGTTCGCAAAACGAATGGATGCAAACTAGAATTTCTAAAGCCGTGGACCAGTGTCCTCATGATGAAATATTATCTGCAGTAAGCCGTATTCCTAAAGACAAAGATGTATTGGTTCAATGCCGCTCAGGCATGAGATCTCAAATTGCAATAGTCCAATTAATCGAAGCAGGATATGATGCTTCGCGACTGTACAATTTGGCTGATGGAATCATAGGTTGGGCCGAAATAAACCCAGATGATATCATACGTGGCTGAGACCCACCTATGGTGGGTGAACCTTCAAGGGGTTTCGTGTTGGGCGGTAACATGTGCCGAAACTCATCGTAGCCGACGAGAACGAAGGTCGGCGCAATCTTCTCGCCGGAACTTTAGAGCGAGCAGGGTATGAAGTAACCAGGGCTGGGACATTACGTCAGGCTGAAGGTACAGCCCTAGCAACAATGCCAGAAATTGTTCTAATCGATGGAGAATGGAATACTGGTGATGCTATTGATGCATCACAGAGATTGATGTCGGACCCCGAATTCGCATTCAAATGTAGAATCGTGTTGCTTTCAAGATCAAACTCTGAAGAATACCTAATCTCTGCTGCTCGTGCCGGAATTAATGAAGTAATTTCAAAGCCGGTAGATATGAATAAATTACTTGCGCAACTTGAAAAACATTCGAAGAAGCAATTCGTCCCTCCTCCAGCAGAAATTTCCAATGCAACCGGCACAGGTGGTGGCGGAACATTCGATGTATCGATGGTAATGAGTGACGGTAAATGGGCACTTCCTATGCTAAAAGGGATAGTTACTCCTGAAAAAATAAACGTTGATTTCATCAATGAAATTCTAAATCAACTAGGCGAAGAAGGAATCGAGATCGAAGAAGAAATAGATCCATCTTTGATGTCAAATGTATTACGTATAGCGCTAAATAATATTGTAAACGAATTAGATAATTCTGCAAATACAAATGCCCAAATTACTCCTGGAGGAAAATTACCTTCAACAAATAAAAGTTCCAAACTGGGCTCTAAATCTGCGACTAGTAAACTAGGTGGCGGTACAATGGAAGATATCCTCCAAAACCAGGCAGATGGGCTTGCCTCTGAAATTGAAGGTGTCATGGATAAGATACTCGATGAGAAACCGGATCTTGTGAGTATTCTTCCAGACCACAACCAAGTTGTAATCGATCCGGCTGTTTTAGAATTCACAAGACTAGTCACTGAAACAGCACATGAGTTAATGTGGGATATTGGAAGACCCGGTAACATTACCGATATTACTTTGTCAACCCGCGTAGAAGATGTTACTGAGATGCTAGGGGATGTTCTATCCTCGCTTCCTGAGGGAGAGGAAGAAGAATGATGAGTGAGTCGGATAAAAAATGGGCATTCTGGGCACTATCATGTGCATTCTTAGTCGACTTCCTAGGTTATGCCTTCATCGTGCCAATACTTCCTTCATGGAGGGCCGAATTTGCATTATCAAATACTGAAGCCACAGCACTAGTCTCTCTTTGGGCGGTTCCACTTTTCCTGCTAGGACCTTACACTGGTAGGGTTACAGATAGACTAGGAGCGGGCCGGACAATATTATTTTCATTATTTGCGCTAACCATCGCTTCATTGCTTTACTTAGTTGCAATGAAAGTTACTTTCGTTGATGGATTCATTATTCTAGCAATAGCTCGATTGATTCATGGCGCATCAGGGGCAGCGATTTTGACAGCAGGGTTTGCAGCAGCTAGTGATATTTGGCCAACGAAGTTTGGTGAAATGTCAGGGAAGTTGATCGCTATGGCAACAATCGGTGGTTTGATGGGACCTGTAGTCGGAGGAGCCGCATATACAATCGGGCCAGAATATGCGTTCATTGGGCTTGCATTAGTTACCGCCTTAATCATTCCAATCGTCTATGTAACTACTAAAGAATTAGGTCATGGAAGTCAACCTGCTCAAGGTTCAGTCCCTCTCAAAGTATTCATTCAAAACCCGGTATTGTTCAGAATCGGTTTGCTTGTAATGATGACAACATTAGCGACTGGTGCTTTAGAAGCGGGGATCCCCTTATTCTTGAAGGACAATCTTGGCCTAAATGCTGCATGGATTGGTGCAGTATTACTGGTAATGGTTGTTGCTCAAGGCCTGGGTGGCTGGCTTTGGGGTGTATTGGTAGACCGTAATGGCCCTGTTAGGTACATGATCTTCGGATGGAGTGTGGTGACCATTGCTATGATTGCAGCAGGATATGTTGCACACACCATTGCAGATGTAGTTCTTGCTGCGTATTGCATTATAGTGATATTAGGGATATTCCAATTTGCAATATCTGCAGCACAGGTTCCAATGCTACCTATGGTCGATGCCGCTACTACCCAAGTTTATGGCAAAGGTGGAGCAGGTCTTGCTTTCGGTGCTTTTGGTACCGCTTGGGCAGCAGGAACGATAGTTGGACCGATGGTCATTGGTCCTGTTTACGATTACACAAACTCATGGGGTATTACACTTGGAATTCTTGCAATTCCAATGGCGATTGGATTGGTTATTACTCTAACGAACCGCCAACTACTGAGCGATTGCTATAATTCAGAGATGTCAAAACGCCTTGAATTAGAATGATTTGAATAATGGCATGGCTGATAAGAAACCCCTCCCTCGGAGTGGTGGGATGGACATGACTCAAGGACAATTACCGACGATTCGTGGCACCGATTGGGTTGCTAAAAACCCATTAGAATTCATCAACACATTACCTGCGGATGCAGCTCAAGGAGAGTTACTTCGCTTCACTGCAGAGCGACATGATGGTCATTTACAACTAGTCGGCGCTGTTTGGGATTTTGTCCACCGCGGGGAATCATCGTTTGATGGTGAGGCTTGGCATGATTTTTCGAATCGTTTTGTCGATGCTATGAGGCAAGGACTTACTGGAAGACTGAAAGTCAAAGGTTTAACCGATGGTGAAATCATTCCGCAAAGGAACACGGAATTACATCTTGGTCGAAGAGGTGACCGATTTATTGTGGATGTTTCGTTATGTTTGCGCCGTCTAGCTCACTACATGTCGGTAACTACCGATATGAGAATGGAATGGCAGCGCATGATGACAAGAACCAGAGGACTTGATTTGCATTTGAAAGAAATCTTTGCAGATGGAATGGATACTCCAGATGGTGGAAAGTTTGGTGGCAAAGGGTTCCGCTCAACATGGCAAGAAGGTTGCGTAGCTGCCGCAACTGCTCTAAAGCGCAATCGAGAAAACACTCCCGGCTCCCCTTATGATGGCGATTATATCGCTCCGATGATTAGAGACATTGGACTGTGTATGGCGATGGGAGACACGCCAGCCGATATTATGGCCGCCCAAATGGGGAAAGTAGGCTCGGTCATGAATGGTGGAATAGATGGCGCTGGCGGTAGAGATTTGCACGTCGGTTGCTTCCACAGAGGAGTATTACCGCCTACAGCGCCTCTTCCAATCGCCACGGTTACTATGACCGGAATGGCTCTATCTGCGTGGAAGAAGAATGAGAACAGATTCCATCTTGCATGCATTGGTGAGGGCTCATCATCATCAGGCGAGTGGTGGGAAGCAATCAATCTAGCAGCAACCCGTGGTTTACCAATTTCTTATATTTTACAAAATAATCAAATTGCTCTAGATACGCCTCCTGTAAATCAATCAAATGTTGAATTATGGGCAGATAAGGCAGTAGCAATGGGTATGCCATCATGGACAATAGATGGATCTGATCCTGCTTCTTGGCATGCATCGGTTGCTTGTGCTCGTGAATTCGGGCTATCTGGAGGCGGACCTACACTCATTCATGTTGAAACAATGCGCGGGTGTGGCCACGCCCATCATCACGACGACCTATATCTCGGAGCTCCTTCAGGAACCCCTCCTGGATATGTAGACCGCGACTTACTTTCTTACTGGGAAAATAAAGATCCAATTCCAACTCACAGAAATCTTCTGCTTTCCTTGGGTATTAGTGAAAATGAACTTGCAGTGATGGAGGCCGAAGAACAAGAATTGGTCGATTCGGCAAGGTCGACCGTTGAAGAGATGGGATGGGCTGACCCTTCAACAGTTACAATTGGTGTGACTTCACTACATAATGCCGACTCTCATGAGGACCATTTGAAGCGTATATCTGGCTCTGCAATCATGGTAGAATCCACTCCTGTGCTAAAAGTAGGCGAATGCTTACTAAACTATGAGGAGAAAGGTGGTTGGACCTATTCCAGAGCGATTCAGCAAGCGATGTGCGATATCGCAGAGCAGTATGGAGATTCTACAATCTTCATGGGAGAAGATATGGAAGTAGCCGGAGCGTTTGGAATGAATATACCTCTAAAAGCAAATGGGCATCAAGATAAACTACTCGATATGCCTCTCTGTGAAGCAGTCATAATCCATTCAGCTACAGGAGCAGCACTAGCCGGTATGAGGCCTATGGCTGAGATACAATTCGGTGGATTCGCCGCACTAGCTCACAATGCGTTAATCAACAATGCAGCAATGATACGCTGGCGGTGGGGAGCCGATGTACCAATCACTATCAGAATACCATTGGGTGCAAAGACTCGTAGTGGACCATTCCATGCTAATATGATTGAATCATGGTATTCGAATGATCCAGGATTGGTAGTAGTTGCCCCAGGAACTCCACAAGATGCTTACGATCTATTGAGGGAGGCAGCGGCTCTAGATGACCCGGTTATTTTCTTGGAACATATTGGATTGTATGGATTACGCGGAGGCCTTACCGGATGGGGCCAGAATATCAATCAAAAAGTAGACATAGAGCCTGTTAAGGATGCAATCGCTTCTGGTAATAAACTCAAAATTGGTAAGGCGGGAGTAATCCGTGGCGGCAAAGATGTAACTCTAGTAACATGGGGCTCAATGATACATATTGCCAAACTTGCCGCAGACCAATTATCCAAAGAAGATATTGAAATAGAAATTATTGATGTAAGAACATTGGTGCCATTCGATGCAAAAACATGCGTATCCAGTGTAACTAGAACAGGACGTCTTGTAATACTGCAGGAAGGACAATGGTTTGGCGGTATTGCACATTCAATGCAATCAAGAATTTTGGAAGATGCTTTCTATGCTCTTGAAACAGCACCATTGGTGATCGGCGCACTTGACACACCAGTTCCGTTTGCTCCACCGCTAGAGGATCACACAGTCCCTAGTCTTGACCATGTCATCAAGGCTCTTCGTCAAGTGGCTCAGGGATGAAGTTAGAAAGTACTGCTCCAATTACTGGCGCCACGATATATAGAATCAAATTCCCATTGCCTGTGACAATATTTGGGCCAAGTGTTCTTGCAGGATTCATACTTGCACCAGTGAACTCTCCGAAACAGAATGACAGTAATGCAACGATACCACCTACTCCTAAGGATAGTCCGAATAAAGTGACATTTCTTCTTACAAGTACATGTATTGTGTACATCAGAAGTAGTGTTATTGCAATTTCAATACCCCATGCATTTGGCATAGAGACATCAGGTATTGTCGCTCCATCAACAACTAGCATTGCTGCAAACCAAGCACCTAGAGATTGTGCGATTAGATATCCTGGTAGCGCTTTTTGTTCAAGATCTCCTTTTGCTGCAAAAGCAATAGATACAGCCGGATTAATATGTGCTCCGGAAATTGGTTGAAAAATCATAATTGCTGTGAAAACTGCAAATCCAAAAGTCAGACTAATTGCAATGGGGCTCCAACCTAGGGCTACCGAACCACATCCGAGTAGCACCATCAGAAATGTTCCGCAAAATTCGGCGAAATAACGGTTCCACACGCATAGGGGGCATCGGGCTCAATTGATGAGTTTTTTCTAAAATCTAAGTAATAGTCAAAGAGGTGTTCTATTTGCCATGAGCATGGGAGGGGAAGTTAAGCAGCAAGGCATCGGTGCTCTTCTCCAATGGAATGCACTATTGATTTCTTTTGCTCTGTTCGTTACACTTGCCATTCTAAGTTCTATTACTAAGAAAAATGATTGGACAAATATTGGAATTCTAATTGCATTGATCATAATTGCATTAGCGCTGTTAATCACTTCTGCTGAATTCTTTGTTGAAGGGGCAAAGGGATTAGCTAGAAGAGCCGGAATGGCAGAGGTTGTAATCGGTTTGACCATTGTCAGTATTGGAACATCACTCCCTGAGATTCTCGTTACTGCTACAGCAGCTGCAACTGCAGCAGAAAATGATCCTGCATTAATGGACCTCGCTGTTGGTAACATATATGGTTCAGTATTAGTTCAAATCACTCTTGTATTGGGTATAGTTGTCGCTTTCAAACCTCTTGAAATCAGGCCAGCATGGCTTCGAAGAGATGGCCTACTAATGTTCCTTTCAGTAATTATTCTTACAGGATTATTATGGCAAGGTGGTGGCTTAAGTCGAATCGAAGGTGCGATTTTATGTTTAATCTATGTAATGTACATTTTTTGGCTTCTCAGTGATACTGAAAAAATTAGAGAAGACGAACAAGAGATTGTAAACGAAATTAAATCATCAACCGAATTTAGTTGGAGCGGAACCGCATACATGGTTATGGTAATAATCGGTTTAAGCATGGCAGTATATTCAGCGACTCAATTAGTGGATTATGCCTGTGAAATTGCCTATAAATTGAATGTCCCTCATGCAATTGTAGGTTCAACAATGTCGGGATTAGGGACCTCTCTTCCCGAATTAACCGTAGCGATGGTTGCAGTCCGTAAGAGCCAAGGTGTTGCGATTGGTACACTGATTGGCTCTAATATTACCGACCCACTATTATCGATTGGAATCGCTGCACTAATCGCGCCAATCTCATTGACCGAAGCTTCCTATGATCTAACGATGTACCTGATAATTCCAGCAACGATTATTGGAGTTACATTATGTCTTGGAATGATGTGGACTGGCTTCAAATTTAGCAGGATAGAAGGTGGGATTCTAATTGCATTCTACCTGTTATTCTTACTTGTTATAGAATTGGAAAGGCAAGGTTATCTCACGATTTGATTAATTTTAAGACCCAATTTCTATTCAAATTGTTCTAGAGTTTTGATTGGTTAGATAATAGGCGTAGTTATTGGTTTTACATTAGTACTTCTTATCCGCAATGGCCTTGTGGGCTGAACATGGTCGACTTCCAATTGGATGAAATGCAGGCAATGCTGCAAGAACTTGCACGAGAGTTTGCCATAGATGAGATTCGACCAAATGCCGAGCATTGGGACTTGAATTCAGAATACCCAACAGATGCGATCAAAACTGCAAATGAAATGGGATTACTGAATTTACATATTTCTGAGGATTATGGAGGACCTGGGCTTGGTTCAATGGAAGAAGTCCTTGTCAATGAAGAATTAGCATGGGGTGACCCTGGATTTGCAACAGCAGCCTATGCAACCAGTCTTGCTTGTGCTCCTCTAATTACAGGGGCTACTCACGAGCAGAAAGATAAGTACTTGCGAATGGTTGCTGAAGATGGTGCTCTTGCATCTTATGCAGTAACTGAACCCGGTGCTGGATCTGATGTTGCCGCTTGTAAAACTCTGGCGATAAAAGATGGTGATGAATATATTATCAATGGCTCAAAAATGTGGATAACCGGTGCAGGGAAAGCAGATTGGTTTTTCGTTTTGGCCAAAACAGACCCTGAGGCTGGGTACCGTGGAATGTCTGGTTTCATCGTGGATGCAAATACCCCGGGGCTTTCTCTTGGAAAGAAAGAGAACAATATGGGGCAAAGATGTTCAGATACTAGATCAATTTCATTCGATGATATGAGAATCCCAGTTGAAAACCTGTGTGGGGCATCAGAATCCGGTGGCTGGATGAACGCTATGAAAGCCTTTGATATGAGCCGACCCAATATTGCAGCTCATGCAACTGGATTATCACGTGCTGCTTACGAACATGCCCTACAATATTCGGGTGAACGTCAGACTTTTGGTAAACCTCTTCACCGCCACCAAGCAATTCAATTCATGCTTGCAGATATGAAAACAAAGATAGAGGCATCAAGAATGCTGACTTGGAAATCAGCCGCTGAATCTGATGCCGGAATCAGTAATACCGAATCAGCAGCGCATGCTAAGCGTTTTGCAGCAGATACAGCAATGGAAGTTACTACTGATGCAGTGCAAGTCTATGGAGGATATGGCTATTCGGAAGAGTACCCAGTTGCTCGCTTAATGCGTGGTGCCAAAGTAATGCAAATCTATGAAGGAAGTAGTCAAGTCCAACGCATGATAATTGGACGTGAGATTACCAAGGATTTGTGATCTAAATGGTCAAGGGTGTTCCAGCCATTGTTCTGGCTGCGGGAGAATCATCCCGATTGGGACGAGACAAAGCTTTGGTAGAATGGAATGGTGAAACCTTGGTAGGGAGAGCAGTACGTCTTCTTCAAGAGAGTGGCTGTAAACCTATTATCGTAGTAACTCGTTCTGAATTACAAATTGATGTAATGCTTGCATCCGGTGATGCAACAATTGTTGTAAATCCAAAACCCGAAGATGGCAGGACAGGTTCACTACAGATTGGATTACTCTCACTTCTGAGTGAATTAGGTAGAACTCCTCGTCGTGTATTGATATCTCCAGTAGATCGGTGTGGTTGGAATAAAGATACAATTTCTAAATTATTGGAAAACCATTCGAATGTATCACCAGACCCAAGTGGACATCCGTTATTATTGTGTGAAATCGATAAAGTTCTATCATTTAGCAAGGATTCATCTTTGCGCGACCAATTAGAAATCACAAGAGTTGTTGCTCCCGGCGTACATATGAACATAGATACGCCAGCCGATTTGGAGGAATTGCGATGACAGCAGCAACTTTGCAATGGATTTTGGATGAACTTTCTAAAAACCGTAAGGTCGCACTCGCTACAGTAGTGTCCACTACAGGTTCAGTTCCTGGTAAAGAAGGTGCAAAGTTGGCATTGAATGATTTTGATATCGTTGGAACTGTTGGTGGCGCAGGCCTCGAATTAAAGGTAATTTCACAACTCAGAGAGATGCTGGAAAATGCCACCAAACCATGTGGTGAAGTGGTAACATTTGGATTGAATAAAGGGGCTAAGGGCTATGAAGTAACACCTCTGGATAGTTTATGTGGTGGCCATGTTACGGTCGCATTGGAGATACTGATTCCTATGCCGCATATTCTACTGATGGGAGGTGGTCATTGTGCTAAGGCAATAGCTGAAGCCTGTGGCCCTTTGAATTGGAGTTTTTCAGTTCAAGATTCAAGAGCCGAGTATGCGGACATCGAAGGTGCTCAAGAAACACATCACTCTTGTCCTAAAGATTTCTTGATGGCTGAAAATACTGACTCACTAACCCGATTTAGCGATATTTTACTTCTTGGTCATGATTGGAAAGAAGATGAGGAGCGCCTACTTGGATTATTATTTGCAGGTTATTCGGGCCGCTTAGGAGTAATCGGTTCGAAATCGAAATGGAAGGCTTTCTCCAAAGTTGCCATTGATGCAGGTATCACTCAGGAAAGATTAGACCAGGTGAATTGTCCAATCGGCCTTGAGATAGGTGCTGAGAGTCCGGAAGAAATTGCGATTGCGGTAATCGCAGAAATAATTGCAGGCCACAAAGGAATTAATCTCTGAATAATGTGTCCCGGTAGTGGCGAAGTTCCTCGATCGATTCAATAATATCGTCCAGTGCACGGTGCGCTTCTTTTTTGTTATATCTCGGGCTAGTTGGGTACCATCTATTAGCCAATTCTTTGATTGTAGAAACATCTACAATACGATAGTGAAGTAGTTCTAGAACCTCTGGCATTTCTTTTGCTAAGAACGTTCTATCCGTGTGAATAGAATTACCGCAAAGCGGAGCAGCGCCCGGCTCTATATTTTCTTTTAGAAAGTCACAAGTCTGCTTTATTGCCTCTTCTAACTCGACGCCTTCATTCCTTATTCTATCAACAAGCCCTGATGCTGTATGGTGCGTAGTATTCCAGTCATCCATATTTTCCAATAAGGATTCACTCACTTTAATTGCCAGATTAGGACCTCTAGCCGTAATGTTCAATTCACCATCTGTAATTATTGTTGCAATTTCAATAATAGATTCAGTACCAAGATTCAATCCCGTCATCTCGAGATCAATCCAAACCATTTCTCCCGCCATACTATTCCCACATGTATTGAGTGTTTCATTATGGCGGATGATTATTGAATGAGTTGCTCCCGCGGTTATCTATGCACCGCGCCATACTGCTAGCCATATTGATGGCAAGTGCTAGTTTAACAGGGTGTATTAGCGATGAAGACACCTTACCCGCAGAGGCAGAACTGGATAATGGTAATGACTTCAGACCCTATTCAGTGATTGCACCGATCGATACTGGAATCAACCCTTACCACAACCATTTCCAAACCGATGAGATTCTACCAGACTGGTTTATTGAGGCTATGGGAACCACCATAATTTGTAATTTAACTCAAGTAGGCACCTACCAAGAACGTGTTGATAATGATCGAGCAACTTGCTGGGATACAATATCAGCAAGCGACATAGTATATTTTCCCGGAACTAGAATTTTCGCTCAGTCCCCCGATGGTGGCACTCCAACAATGATTCTCGATGACCCTGATGATGGCCACGGAACAGCAGTGACAGGCGCAGTTCTTGATGCAGACCCTGATGCAATAATCTTCTTCGTTGAAGGATTTAGTGAAAACGCAGTAATTACAGCTGGCACTCACCCGATGGTCGATGTCATTACAACTTCCTTCGGAGCACCAGGGTCAGTACCTATCCCTGGAATCGAAGACGCTACCAAGATTGCTGTAGTTGAAAATCACAAAATTCACACGGGTGCTGCTGACAATTCACCATCTCCTGCTGTACAAGATGCGACAGCAGGTCCGCCGTGGTCAATCGGAGTTTCAGGGTATGCTGAAGGAGATGATGACCAAAAAGAGACAATGTCCGGATCTTATCCTGACATGGCATCTGATTGGACACAACTATTGCCTAACCACCAGGATATAGAGGGCTATCATGAAACTTCAGGTACGTCCTTCGCAACACCACGAACCGCAGGATTTTTGGGTCATATAATGACTACTCTCAGGGCTGAATTCAATGATTTGAGTTCCGGTGGTAGGGATGGATTCCTCGTCGATGGAGATGTAGAGATTTCGAATTCAGATATTCGTAATGCACTGAACCTTTCGGGATGGTATCCATCTGCATCAACTTGGGACCCAACGGGCGGTACAACTCCAATAAGTCCAGTTTTACCTTGCACTCAAGTTGGCTGGGGGGTACTAAACTGGTCTAATATTGAACCAATGATCAATCATCTAAATGGCAGTTCTACACTACCTTCTCGTAGTAGCGATGTCAATTCATGTATGGCTGCTAATCAAGCGTCGCGTGAGGCATATTGGGGCGCTTATCCCGCTGAACAAGATTAGGTTCAAAGGGGCACGAAATCGATCTTCAAATTTCCATTCGCCGCAATCGAAACAACTGGCTTAAATCCTTCATGTGGTGTAGTGGCAAGTGAATTTTGAATCGCACTTAGAACTGAGTTATCTAGTTGTAAATCATAATTGTATTGTGATTTAGTCTCCATCTGAGATGGTGTAACATCGGGTTGTGAAATTTCTTCTGCTACTTCATCTAGTACTGAATCGATCTCATCGTCATCAAGTACATCTTCTTCTTCGATGGTCTCTTCTGCAACATCTTCTACTTCTTCGGATTCTTCCTCTTCAATAGTTTCTTCAGATTGATTTAGTATTGGTTCTGGTATTGTAAGATATTTTTCACTACCACCGGATTCTCCTTGAATGTAATCCATTGCATCAGTATATCCTTGGTCAAATAGTGTCGAAACCTCTCCCATTCGGGATATATATGCGAAACCAAACCCTAGTGCTACAACTCCTAAGAACATCCAAGTTACCGATTGGTAAAGATCTGTTTCGAAGGTAAATGAAAGCATGAATAATGCAAAAATACAGCCCAGTGAACCAAAACCTCTGCGCCACGGTGTTTCAGTTTCATCTCTGAATCCTTGAATAGCAACTCCAGAAAGGAATACCGCCCATATCGCCCATAGCATAGCATCTTGTTCTGCCTCACCTATAGCCCATGTAATTCCAATTAGGAAGTATGCAATACCTAATTGGCCGACTCTGTCTATCCAACTATAGTATTCAGTTTCATGATTCCATTCGAATACTTTCCAGTTCCAAGCCACTTCTGTTCTTGAAGCGATTAGAGTAAACAATAGGCCACTGATTATTAGAATAGTACCGACCATAGCATCCTTTGTGCTTTCATTCTGATCGAATTGATCTAGCATATTCCAAACTGCAAATGCATGTAATAGTGGCATAACTAATATTGCATATTTTTGACCGTTTACAAATGAATCATAAGTGGCCCATATTGCTCCAACCAAAGTTCCTATACCCTTGAAAGCAGTCCACGAAAAGGTCAAACAGACAATTGTCCAAATTCGCATAATAGTTGTCAAACGTTCGCGACCTTCTGAGGTACTTAAATTGAGAATAGTAGCGGGCTCTAAGGGGTTATCAATAGCTTCATCAGCATACTTGAAGAGCCAACCGTTAGCACTTAGTTGATTGATTGCTAATGAGAACAAACCAGTTCCTAGTAAACTATGAGTCAAGACATCAATTCCATTAAAATGATTGAAATTAGAATCATTTCCGAATCCAATTAGGAATGAAAACATTGCTAATGCTGGTGCCCAAGGAATAATCTCTATTCTTCCAATAAGCCAAGCATATACTGTAATCAAAACTGTCATGGTTAGCAGTAACCAACTTGCATCAGGAAGTACTCCATACATTCCAAGACCTAGCCAAAATGCAGGTATTGTGATTGGTGTTTCGGTCATCCCTTCTTCGATTCCTGAGTATCGACGATCTAGGATTCCTTTGCCCAGTATTATTAGATTTGTAGTGGCCATGATAAAGAACGAAAACCTGCTCAGTGCAAGAATTGTAATTTCACTCGGGTCGTAAGAAATAATATCCAGCTTCGATAATATTTCTCCAATAACTGCACCATCTGTAACAAACCGATCTCCGTCCACAAAGCCGAATAAGATTAGAGAGACTGGTGCTAAGCATAATATCAAATTAAGTCTATGTTTCAATGCTCTACTGAATACTAGTATGTACATAGTTAGGAACAATAATCCACCACTGGTATCGAATAAACCTAGAACTAACAGTCCTAATAGAGTGGCTTCATCTGCTGTTCGATTAATAGAATCATCATTAAGGCCTTTTTTGGTTAGTAATACTGAGATACCTAAAGGCCCAGCAAGGAATATTAGATCAAATAAAATGGTCGAAGGAATGATTTCATTTGTATCTCCTCTTGCCAAATTCAAACTAAATGCCATAGGTGCAGCAATGGCAATCATAGTAAATGTAGCAATCATCCGACCTTTAGAAGAAGCTCTCTCTTCATCTAGTACTTCCTTTATAATTATTCCAATTGGAATGATTAGAAGAATGGTCCAGATCATATTTTCAGCTAAGCGCTCAGGCCCAACTCCAGTAAGGGCTACAGTAAAGAGTATCATTGGGCCAATAAGACTCATTCTACCTAATGGTCCCCAGGAATGATCTTTTGGTTCAATAGATTCATTTCCATTAGCAACAATCCATGAATTAGTGTTTGTGTCAAATACTGGCATCATCGATTGTCGTTTTCTTTCAGCCCAATTGGCAATAACGCCCAGGTCCAATTCTGTAGTTTTGAATTTATGCATCGAAGCATAAACAATCAAACCAACCAATGCCAATGTTATGTTGAATCCATCTAGATTATCAGCAATGCTAGCAGGTAATGGGACATCTAACCTATCGAATAATGATAGAATTACTGCAATTAACATTGAGCCGCCAGTAGCAGCAGATGCCTCGAAAGCATCTTCCGACTTTCCAGTAGATTCGGCTTTGACCATCATCATAAATGATGAACCAATAGCATAAAGGAAAATAGCCCACGGAACATAAGGGTCATCACCGAATAGAACTGATTTTGAAATTACTAATAGGCCTAAAGTGACAAAGTGTGCCCAATCAGAAAGGTGCCCCTTCTGCCTTCCAATTTCTCCACTTGCCAGGACTGCAATCAAAATTGTTGCTTCTAACCATCCTGGTTCAAATCCTCCCATCCAGTGTGATTGTACAAAGAATGAAAATCCTGTGGCTATCATTGTACAATTAGCCACCCACGTGCGGGTAACTTTGGAAATTACCAGTAAATATGGTAGCATTACCAAAGTTATAATCCAAGGAATCAAGCTTGCAGATGAACTGATTATGAATAGAGAACCCGCTAAACCAATTGGCATGTAAGGAATTCTTCGCTTCAAAGTCGCAGGGAAATAAGCAACTAGTACTGCTAGCCACAAACCAACTTGCAGTGTAAGATATGAATCCAAGATTCCGAGTTCAGTTTGCCGAATTGGTCCGAGAATTAATTCGAAATCAGTATCACGGGCAATGATCATTGCTAGTATGACTTCTCCAACCAATAAAGCAGAAGTCCATTGCATCAAATCCTGACGAAGTCTTCTGTCAGCCGCTAGGATACCTTGTACTGCTATAATGAATACCAAAAGAGAAAGCGCTCCACCTGATCCAACATCTTCGTTATTATATTCGTAAAGTAGTGGTAAGAGACCAGATGTTACTGCCACTACTGAGAAAATAATTCCACTATTTGCTCGTAGCGATAGCCACATCGAGAGTGATGCCAATGAAATCATCGAGATACCTAGTTCCCAAGAAACGATATTTTCTGACCAATTCATCCAGATACTTGAACCGATAAGGGCTACTACTAGCGGTGTGAAAGTTGTAACGGACCAACCGAAGGTAGTAACGCCTTTCAACCTCATTAGATAGAATGACTGTGCTAAAGCAAGTAGTAGAGTTGCGGCCATTTGCAAATATATCGCATTTGCAGATGGAATCCAACCACTATCGGAAGGTGTAGTGCCCTCTGGAATAAACCACTCAACACCTTGGCCGGCTAAGAAACCAATTATCCATCTGGTCCCCCAAAGAGTGCCGACTGCTAAGAAGAAAAATGCAACACCGAGCATGTAATCGTGGACATTTTGTAATTCATTACCACCTTTCCTTACTTGAAATTCGACTAGACTGATTGCCAGCATTCCTGATAAGATTCCTCCAATTCCAAGAACAAGGTAATTCATTTGCGTTTGTTCGTCCCCGCCAAATGCAATCGATAGCAATCCTGCCCAAATTGCGATCATAGCGATTCCAAATAGAATCAGTTGAGCAAATTTCTGCATTCCTGAATTAACAGCATTTACGGGTGGTTGTCCAACAATACCCATAGCAACAGTAGGGGTCGGATTTGCATTTGCAGAAAGAGTTCCAATACGAGCGGAAAGAGTTTGTTTTGTTGTCGGCCTTTGTGGTCTGGATGGCAGATTACTCATATTTATCGAATACAATTACACCTGATAGCATTTGAATGTTGAGCCGGATAATACGGTTAAGTGCCAATTCTAATCGATTATCTCTGCTTCCACAACTTCTTGAATATCCGAATCCAAAACCGCCATACTTCCAACACTATTTTCACTTTTTAATGTCGCTAAAAGAATCACTATTGTAAGTAATACAGCAGCAATTATAGAACCATATAATATGAAATTATTTGAAGAATCTTCAGGTTCAGGTATAGTGACATTTTCTCCTATCATAATGTCAATTGAAATCAAGGGGCTAGAACTAGTTCCCTCAAGGCCTCGCATTGAGATTGTGTGGTTGCCTTCAAGAACTATTCCCGGTAAATGTTCCAATTCATGGATTATATCATCGTAGTCTAGAGTAACGCTTTTTTCATGGTCATAAGAGTGGATATTGGACCAAGAATCTCTGAGGTCATTACTCATCCATTGGACAGTATCAACGCCTTGGTTCAATTCGACAGTAATTGAATCTCCAGGTGCAAGATAGATTTGTCCATTCGTACTTGGCTGATTGGTTAAGTTCAATGTAATATTACGATCGAAACTCCATTGTTGTTGATATTCAGCGGCTTCAATTACTGATTCAAGGGCATTAACGTGGCCATGGCCATAGACATTGTTTTGTCGGTTCTTAGGAATTAAATCATCAGCACAAGGCTCGTTTGCATTCATGTAGTGGCATTGGCGGTATGTTGCAGTTTCTTGCATAATATTACGCATGTCGAATGGAGATAAATCAGGGTTTGCTTGTAGCATTAATGCACCAACACCTGCAGCTCCTGGAGTCGCCATACTAGTACCACTCATTCCAGTGTATTGGTCACCGGTATTTGCAGCTACAGACATAATGTCACTTCCCATATATGCAATATTAGGTTTGATACGTCCTTCTTCTGTAGGTCCTTGGCTCGAATAAACTGCGATTGCAGTGTTTTTGTCCAATGCGCCAACAGTAATCACATCTTCAGCAGAACCTGGGGTTCCAATCTGAGCACTAATCGCTGTATTACCGGCTGCTATGAATAATGCAATTCCTGCACGTACCATTTCGTTTGCTTGTCTGTTAACACTATCTTCCTCTGAAGATGTCCATTCGATTCCACCCGGCCCTCCTAGGCTCATAGAAGCGGCTCTTGTGTTGTACTGGTGCATTGTATCGATAGTCCATTGCATCCCTGCCATGACTCCGGCGAAAGAACCTGAACCCCCACCGTCAAGAACCTTGACACCGACAAGATGTGCTTGCGGGGCCATTCCTACGTGGTCGTAGGTAGGTGCACCTGTTCCAGCAGTAGTACCTCCGCAATGCGAGCCATGGCCATGGTCATCATATGGGAAGTCAGTACCATTGGTATTGCCTGCATTAGCGACTGCATCATAGAATGCCAAAATCTTCGGGTCGTCAGTCATTGGGTCATCATCTTGGTCATCTATACTAGTATGATTTCCGTCTAGGCCAGTATCTATAATCGCAACAGTTGTTCCTGAGCCATCATATCCGGTATATTCGAATGAAGAATCTACTCCATGTCCTGCACGGGCATCAGCATTTACAACAGTTAGAATGCCGTCTAGTTCAATCATTACAACTCCGGGGAGATCTCTAAGTGTTAGCAATTCATTCACAGACACTCTGCCTGCTAATGCATCGATTCCATGGAGGGTGAATTGATGCTCGTAATTTACTTCGCGTTCAAGCATTTGAATTTCATCTTCGCCAGGAGTGTAATAAAAGTCAATAATTAGAGGTAGAGTATTTGACTCATCTAAGAAAATAGGATTGTCAATATGTAGTTCAACCATATCTCCAATTTTGTTTTGGTTCCTGTCAACAGTGGTTTCAGTCCACCATCCAAGCGGCTCATCATCATCCTCATTTGGAATTGAAATAGGTACAGTTGCAATAGCTAGTGGAGCTAAAAGAATCGCAAGGCCGAATAAACTGAAAATCCGCTTGTAGTTGTTCATTACCATCACCGCGCTACGCGCGACCCAGCGATACCGTTTGAACCCTCTTATTTGTTGATAAAACGGGAGAGAAATCAAAACCTTGGTCTTGTAGGCTAAGATATGGGACTTCAAAACTGGTTTAGCCGAGTTTTGATGTCGACATGGTTTCGAGAGATAAACATCATCGATGCCGATAATATTTCAGAAAACAGGGGCTCAGTAATCGTCTCATGGCACCCCGGTGGATTATTTGATAAAATGCTAACTAAAGGGTTACTACCGGGTAACCAGATTAAATTCGATGGGTTAGTTAACAATGATGAAGAATTAGAAGCAGTAGCCTCAAAAATTGCTTCTGGCTCAAATGTAGTTGTATTTCCCGAAGGTGATTCCCACGATTCGCCGCGTGCAAAAAACATACGAGATTGTGCGGCTAAAATCGCATTACGTGCTAGTGAATTAGCAGAAGGAGAGAAACCCGTAATTGTTCCAGTAGGGATTCATTATAGCCGCAAGTCCTACTTTCGTGAACGTGTAGCTCTAACGGTCGAAAGACCAATAGAAATAACCGGTACAATTGAAGAATTGAGCGGAATTATTTCAGGTGAAATATCTAGGGCATCCCTTTCGAGAGATGATTGGAAAGACCGTGAATTAATTTGGAATGCGCGCTCGATTATACGGGCTGAACGAGTACGTAAAAATCCTGATTTA
>Ga0315321_10001020_pt1 | contig 21449 bp, 6 predicted proteins | sample M180m21515metaG_FD_203464 | JGI IMG/M metagenome (GOLD analysis project Ga0315321, IMG submission 203464) | Ammonia-oxidizing marine archaeal communities from Monterey Bay, California, United States - M1 80m 21515 | ecosystem: Environmental > Aquatic > Marine > Intertidal zone | place: USA...
CTTTTGATTTTTCAGGTCAGTCCATAGTAACCCTTTCATTCACTGAACCATCTATATCTGGTAGTTTGCCACCGACCAGGGCTAATCCAATATTAGCGTACGATGGCGGTGAGCTTGTCTATATGTTTGGTGGTAATAGGGTTTCTTATAACGCCCTGGGTGACATGGAGTTAACAAATGCTCCAGACGAACTTTGGACGTTGAGGATAGCTGGGGCTGATTCCGCTGTTGCCGATGAATCTAATACGGAAGGTTGGACCTGGCAATTTATAAAACCCATACATTCCGGTGTTTATGATGCATCGTTAAATACTAGACATGTCGCATGGGCTGTTGACAATAAAATATTATTGGAAAATGCTGAATGCTGGATTGGGCCACAAACCATATCACCGAATCAATGTATTGTTTCATCCAATGCCTGTACTTCCAAACCAGAAACATGTCTTCCAGACGATAGCGGCCAAATGGATTCTAAAGAGATGAAATGTAATATCAAGATTAAGATGCAGGTTCCAGCGCCAGAAGATGATGTTGGACGTATGGTAATGATGGGGGACGAACCTAGGCCAATAGCTAAATGGGAAATTCCATTCGATGAGTTTAAATATTGGGACTTGTTTAAGATTTGGTATCATGATTGGAGAATGATTGACCCTGATTTTGGAGCAGGATTTATACAACGATATAGAAATGTATTCAATGTACAGTTAATTCAAAACATGAAAGAAAATAAATTTGTTTTGAATGAATCAATACCTAGAACACCCAGATACGATAGAAGTGGTACAGTAAGTGTATCATCGTACCAATACGATGGGATATCTATAGATGAATGTAAATACAAATGTGATTTAAATGTTTTATGTCAAGCATTTGATTATGATGAGGAAACTGGCGAATGTATCTTAGGCGAAGGTCAATATGTAAAGACTAGTGATATGGGTAGCGTATTGAAGACATCAGACCGGTATAAATTGAACTTTGACGAAGCTGGAATCATTGAAAAGGTTAATAGATACTACAAACGAGCTATTATGATGCAAGGTAGATATTCCGTTCTAAATGAATTGGGAACAAACATTATTACAGATGACTGGCAGGGGTTCGACTGGATGATACATAGAGAAATGGGCCCATCTAAATTCACCCATGTTCCTGTATCTGATGGTTCGCGTAAGATAACGTTGTCATGTAGTTCAGGTAATTGTAAACGTGCTGGGGCAGTAGCTTTCCAAAAATCTACATATACTAAAAAAGAAGCAAAAACCATTTGTGGTATTATGGATGTTGATAATTGTCAAGCACCATGTGAAAGAGCTTTTTTATCTACCTATAGAACATTTACCAATACTGTTTGTTCTGGGGGTACACAGCTCTGGACTGGTATCGTAGACACTGTATTGGACTGTACTATCACATGCGACGAAACAAGTGGTTGTATGGCTTATAGTATTTTTGCAACGGACACTATAACGTGTTCAACGTTTGATAGATGTGAAACATATGAACAGGATGATTTCTCCGTAGGTACCAAAACACATGCAAAAACACCTTTTTGTAATGTTTTATCTTCGTATACCGAACCACAAATGTATTATATGATTGATTTTACTGCGCCGGGTATTCCACAACGTGAACAATATAGGCTTACACAGGGTAGAAGAGATTACACTATTAATATTAATTGGGAATACGACGAGAATAAGAATTTCGATTCACATTCATTAAACCATAATGGGAGACCTTTGGTAATTGATGGGCGCGATATTACCATAGAGGCTACGAATTCAATGGGGTTAGGTGGAATAAGGTATCTATGGTCTGTTTATGACAACCATGGGTGGTTATATAAATCACGAGAACCATTTCAACATTACTATGTAGACCAGAGCTATGCCGATAAAAACTTACATAGAGGTGGTACGTGTGGCGGTGATGCATCAGAGATATGTCCAGGTTCTTCAACATTTTATAATGTACCGTGTAATGGGCGTGGAACGTGTGAATTATCCTGTGAATGTGTGTGTGATAAAGCACCGGAGGAATATTATTTAGACGCGATTAGAATAGCAGGTTCCGCCCCGGATGACCCGGACGGTGGAGGTGGAGGAGGTATCATAGCGTTAATAAACAACCCAGCGAAATCACCATTCAGGGGTAACGAGTGCGATATCACCTGTCCAGGATATGACGAATGGTCGGTGAAATATATATGTTCAGGGCATGGTTCTTGTGGTGATAGGGGACAATGTATATGCGACTACGGATATGTAGGCGATAACTGCCAATTTGAATGTCCAGGTTTTGACCCAAACAATAAATTTGAATCAGCTGCTAAGATATGCGGTAAGAAGGGTTCTTGTACGGTGGCAGATACATCAGCAGACAGTTTCCGTGAAGGTGATAAACGCAATAAACATAGATTTATTGGAGCGTTGAGAAAATTCTATCAACCATGTAATGACGATATTAAAGTTACATTGAAATCATGGTCTTCTAGATGTTTAACTTTTGACGAATGCCCCGATGGTTTGAAACAGTTTGTGGGTGATTCATGTACTTCAAATGACGATTGTCATTCAGGTATTTGTGATACGATAGGTAGGTGGCACGGATGTCAGGGTGTATGTGTTCAACCATATCCTGAAGATTTTCCATCTAAAAAAGGATTGTTGATTGATAAAGAACCCCGACGTGAAATAGACATTTCACCCGAATGGAAAGATTTTAATTGTCCTAAGAATCAAGATATGTGGTATGACACTATGTGGATATTATTACAGGGGGAAATAGGCCATGTAACATATGATGGTGCTGAATATAAATATGAACGTGAAGAACAAGACGAACGTTTAGGCGGTGTTTCTAGTAAATCTTCATCTAATTATATCACATTAGACGATAAAGTTAAAGCAATGGCTTCTTGCGACGCTGATGAAAATTGTTATGGTATATCCGATGAGCCTGATTCAAATGGTTTTTATGCTTATTGGACGCCGGTAGAACAACCATTATATTTTAGATATGTAATGGGTGGTAAGAAAATATGGATTAAAAATCCATTCACTACATCATTGGGTGTATTCGAAGCAGCTAAATCTTCCGATGGCTGTCAAATACTAATGGATAAAACATCTAATCCAACCATTAATACACCTAGTCGTTGGGATGATGATGAATGTACCGTTGTAGGTAGTGTTATGGACAGTAGGAAAGAGTTATACACTCTTAGTAGAGCTTTAAGAGGATTAGAAGATGATGTTTGTAAAGTACCAAATCAACAAAAGGACGAAACACCATGGGTGAAACGTCCTATGATATCAAATGTTATTCAAAAATATGACGAGCCTGAGGATGAGTATACTATAGGTGGCTATCCTTATGTATTTGACTGGGGCTACGATGAAAAGACTGGGTTAACTACCATTAGAGATTTATACGCACCTACTATCAAATCAGTTAAGAAGTGTGAAGTCATGCCGGACTTTACGTTGAGATGTCCCGTGTGCGATTGCTTTTCAGATTCAATTCAAGGTTTCTGGGGAGGTCCAATGTGTACTGCTTGTCAACGTGGATATGCTACTAAAACTTGTTTGAAAATGTGTCCAGGTTATGACGGAAAAAATGATAACACGATGTGTTCAGGTAACGGAGTTTGCAATTTTGGAAAAGAAGGCTCAGGTCGTTGTATGTGTGGTGGTAATGGCGGCATGGGTGGCTCAGGTGGTGCTTTCCCTCTTTATAAGGACCAGGATTATAGACCTAGAGGCGCACAGGAAGGATGGTGTCAATTATGGAATCAAGATGAACGTTGTTCAGACCAACCATATTGTTGGGATGACGATGGCGTTTGTCATTCCACACAGGATGCTGATACGCGTAAATATGTTGGCGATGAACGTGCAGCGGTTAAACCAGCATGGCCCAAATCGCATGAACATCCCTATTTCTTTTTAAAGTATAGACAATTTTCATCATGGGTGTGGCCTCAGAAAACGTTTGTTTATTCTAGATATGAAACGGGAAGAGATATTCCAGATGATTATATGCAAGGATTATCAAAAGGAAAAGGCTATGGCCCAGTACCAGGATTATTGGGATGGCATCCAGATAGGAATGTAATATCAAATCATTTTTATTATGAATCAAGGGAAAATACAGGATATTCGGAGGAAGAAGATGATAGAACTTTTATCATTGATAATAGTGAATTCTACGATTCTCTGTATAATGCAAAACAAGCATGTAATGCTAAATATGATTGTTTGGGTGTAGAAAAACGTATGATGGGCCAGTTGATAGCGGGTACAACGGTTTATGAACCCATGTATTATATATTAGGTCCACATTTCGAGGGCGTTGGAGTTCCTAGAAAATTATTAAAGACAGACCGCCAACGGCAAACAAATGGCGATTCATCTTTAACAGCTTGTTCGTCAACCTGTAATGGACTGGGTATGGTAAGAACAACGTATACAGGAGGCGCATGCTGGTGTCTATTAGATAAATATGTTGTTTATGATAAGTATCGAAAAGGAGAAGAAGGATGTATAGATTTTCACCGATGTGGTATTGATAATTCCAACTATCCATATGAGTCCATGGACCACGATTTGTATGCCCAATGGGAAGATGGAGACCGTGGGTTTCAAAAAATATGCCCTGGTTCAGAATCGGCTGGTGGGGATAGAACAATCGGCGTACCCGTGATGGACGAATACATACAAGATGGTGGCGCTGAATACAGTGTACCTGTATGGGTTGATAAAAATGTACCTAGATGGTTCGGAAATAATGTATATGAAGGGTGTTGTAGATGCTCCGGTGGTTTAAGAGGCCATGGTATACCAGAATCCATGATTAGATGGTTATATTCAGCCAGTGACGCAGCGATATATTCTAGCGAAGATAAACAGATTTCTGGCCCACCAAATACACCGAGCGTTTTATCTGCTTTTCATCCAGGTCCAAATGATGAACAACAACAGGAATGGGATTCTACATATTTTGTTCCTGGTTATGACAACCCTGTGGAATTTACTTTAGAAGGTTCCAACGGAGCCTGTTTTACAGGACGTGAGATAGGTGATGTGAAAGAACATTGGATACAAATGTGGTTAGGTTATGGTAGAGAAACTATTTCACATATAACTACAAAAGGAAGTCCTAACGGTCGAATAACAAAATATACCGTTTCAATATCTAAAGATACCAGTGTATGGTTTGATTTAGAGTGTGTTGTACAAGATGAAAACGGTTGGTGTATTGGTAACACGGATGTTAATACGCCGGTGACAAATGAATTCCTATCCAAAGGTAGAGGAAAATATGTAAGACTTCACGTAAAAGAAACATACGAATCATTGGCTTGTGTAAGAATGGGTGTTACGGCAAAGAAATTACAGTGTGGAAATACATTTTCATTGAATAGTGCTTATGATAATTTATTAGGTGGTTCCAATTTAGAAAGAATCGTTGGTACTAAAGGTATAGCTATAAATAACATATGTGAGGAAGCATGTATCAATGGTTATCCAAACGTTCCAGATTATGGAAATAAAGCATATGATATGGATTTCGATGGGTCATTGTTAACTCCTTCAGAATTATTGAATAGAATGTATAGTGGTTGTTGTGAATGTGGTGCTGAAGCTCAATCGCGTCCTACGGATGGTAGTTTTTGGCATATGAGATTATCCAGCGAAAAGATGGCCACTAAAGTAGCAGAGAAAAATTCAGCGGAGCAGGGATATCCTAATGCTATATCAGATAGAGAAAAGGGACACCCCGATGATTCCAAATGGAAAACGTGGGGAGCAACATCTCCTTATTCTAAATGGTTCACGCCTAGAGCTTATAACAGGAATAATTTAGCTGCTAAAGTTAATGCTCCGGTATTGCCCGCTTTCTATTCGTATAGAAAAGAAGTTTTCGCTGCCAGTGGTTATTCAGAATGTCCAATGGGAGATGCGTCGATGTGTGAAAATGATTGTGCCTTGTGTATGGGTGGTAAGACTGGATATAATTGTGCTGGTACTTGTTCACAATGTTTACTAGGTGGTGAATGTGATAATACACCAGCACTAGATGGTTCAACACGTTGTACTTGTGTTTCTGATTCGTTAGATGCTAGGTCCGGTTGTTGTCCTATGGGGTTCTCATTGTTAACTGGTGGTGATATTTTATCACGCGATACACAAATTAATGGAATAAAAGCGGGTTTTGTTACCTTTTATGAACGCAATAGAGGTGAAAAATATAATGGTGCTTCAGCGTTTTATAATAAGCCAATAGCTCCGCATGACGATACTGAATTAGATGCAATGGGTAGGGATTTTGATGCCCAGTTAGCTTTTGCTTTTGCTGAGCATAATCCTTCTGGTGGTTTAGACCCTTACGCAAAAGCTGGTTATGAAAACTTAAAACGTGACCAATTTCAGGCAGGTTGTTATCCGTGTCCTGGAATGTTTACAGCGTTGAGTTTATGTGACCGCGATTTAGAAGATGGTGAGCTATGTTCAGAAGAAGAGACAGAATTAACACAGGAAAAAATGTGGGCGTTTAATACCGAATTGTCTGCTGAATTTAGAGACGTTTATAATATATGGGTATTGAAGAAACTACCATATCAATATCAACCACAGTTCTTTGGTTTTCCATTCGGTTACAATGGTAAACCTACATATGGAATTTATTCATCTACTAAAGATTTTAGTGTTGAAAAAAGTAGAATAACTGGTCTTTTTAAAACAGGAGATACAGCTAAAGCGTTGGGAGTGTTTCCAGGTACATCTCAATTTGGTTATATTACTATTCGCGAAGCAGAAACGGAATGTGATAAATATGTAGATTGCATATACATTGTCAATATACCACCTCCACCTGGTACAGAATTAATATGGAATAATGGTAAAGGATTCGGTGCACGTATGTGTATTAAACAAATTGGTGGGGATAAAACATATAACAGTTTTGATGAAGCCAAATCAATGTGTTATAATGAAGCAACTGGTGCTGGTACTGTTATACCAATACCTAGTAAAGACATTACAGGAGAACCTTGTGTAGATACTGTATCGCAAGGTTTAGGATTGGACCAACCTAGTGATGCTGACCGAAAACCAGATGCTGTTTCCTTATCTTTTGAAGGTGGGAATAAATATAAATGTTGGGCACAATGGAACGTTGATGCGGCAGTAGTTCAATATCATTCTTCTGGCTCTAGATATTTATGGTGGACAATACCATGGCAATCACAAGTAGCAAGAGGTAGTGATACCGCACCAGGTAGGTTTTATTTATATGCTGGCTATTCAAATATGAGACCAGGTAATGTTGACATGGAAACGTGGTACGAATATTACATCAAAGCCGTTGTTTTTAGTGACCAATCACAGGAAGAAACGCCGACATCTGGTTTATGTTCACAGGAAAGTTTCTGGGAGGCCGGCGGTGTACCTGACAATACAGATATAAACCCAATTTATGTCAATAGTATGGTAATAAGAGCTCAACTTTCTGGTACGAACTCTGACCCTTATTTAGATGTTGAACCTTTTTTCGTTGGTCAAACGGTTACAGATAAATTAGCTGGCGACATATGGATAATAGTAGATGTATTAAAATGTGAAGAAGAACGTATACAATGGGCTATAATAAGTCTAACTATCCCTGATGGACCAGGAGTTCAAGAAAATCTTCTGGTAATATTAGAACCAAAACGAAAAAATTTATATCCGAAATATGGTCATACAGTATATACCAAAACGTCTAAATATGAAGACACTATAGCTTATGTTCCTGAATTTTCAGAAAGATATATATCAGGTGGGTCATTTAGCAATGCTTGTGGTGGAAATCAAGAATATTGTCAACAAAATTTAATAGGCGGCGGTGCCGATGAAAAGAACGAAGACGCAACAGCCGTATTTTCATATCGTTTAGGATGTACACAATGCGATGTTAAAAATGTTTATTCGATATATTCTGAAAAAGCATCTGTTGGTGACAGTTATCCTATACCTGGTTTTGATTTAGGGTTTTCGTATTCGGTAGGCTGTGCTAAATGTTTACCAGGTGAAGGTGGTGAATCAGCCATTTCTAGAATATATGAATATTGTTATCCGTCAGGGTGTAATCAGGTTTCACCAGATTTAGTATTATTCAAACGTTGGGATAATTATGGCGTTGAGTATCCATCATGGGATTCTAATTTGAAACAAAATCCAGTTATTTATCCTACGATGGGTCAGAAAAAATGCGATGGTAATTTACACGATGACTGTATGGGCGTTGGTGATGTACCATTAGTAATGGAAAAATTATCATGGCGTCCAGGTACCGGGTGTACATCTTGTAAAGCTGGTACTGGGTTTGCTTATGATTTAGAAGGTGATGGAATTATAGACGATTATCAATACAATTTGGACATGGTGGAAGATAAATTATATATTGACCCAATTACAAATATAGAATGTCCACAATATGTAAATAATGATTTAAAAGCTGCTGCTGCTGGTTGTGTATCATATCACGTGTCAAATGACATTACTAATGCGTATGGTGCAGTGGTGGTAACAGAAGGTGAAAAATATTTAACGGGGAGAGGTTTAATGGACCCGTATTCTTTCTATTCTAGGTCAGGTTCATGGCCTAAAGATATATATTGTCGTCGTTGTCCATTGAATAGTTTTTCTTCGTCTAGAACAAATTGTTTGAATTGCCCAATGGGTAAAACAACGCGTAGAGAAGGTTCTAGTTCATGTGGTTTATGTGGATTAGGGCAATTTTTCTCTACAGAGTTAGATATACCATCAACGCGTATATCAAAATGTGTTGATTGTCCACCTGGTATGTATCAGGATGTTGTTAATAAAAAATCATCACAAAATTTAGTACCAGACGGATGGAATGACGAACGATTCTATTCAACAGTCTATGACGATTTACCACCGTTTGCTAGAGGTTATGGTGGCTGTAAAGTATGCCCACCTGGTAAATTTAATCCATTTCCACGCCAATCTAAGTGTTATGATTGTCCTATGGGCACATATGACCCACAGTTAGGCCAAATGGGTATGACTGATTCGGAACAGGGTGGAGATATCCCAATGGGATGGTCCATAACATCTAAAAGAATGCCACGTGTTACCATGACCGAAACATGCGTAACTTGCCCTATTGGTACATATAACGATAAAACGGGTCAGACAGAATGCACATGGTGTGAAGATTACTGGAAAATCACAACCAAAACTGTAAATAATTGGGCAGTGGGATGTGAGAAATACGACGAGCATGGAATGATTGGTGGCGTTGGTCCTGAATTTATATGTAATGGCCATGGAACATGGGGAGGGCAATATGGTAATGGCGGAGGATTATTCAATGGTTGTAAATGTACATGTGAATCTGAAGAATGGTATGGGGATAGATGTGAAAAACAAAATAAATGTCTTGACCCAACAGAAAGATTTGCTAATAAAGATGTTAATTCCGTTGATTACGGTTCCTATTGTGGAATAGGAGGCCATCCTACTGTATCAGCTGATGGAAGTCAATGTAGTTGCCAATGTAATGAACAAATATCAACAGCAACGTGTTCCGTTCCACCAGTCCGGTATGTATCTTCCTGTCCTGGATGGAGTTGTCCTTTTCTCAATGCATTTTGTCCTCAGGGTTCTCCTGGTGCATGGTCACAAAGTTATTGTTGTTTAAACCATGGAGGGAGTTTGCGATGGCATGGCGGTTCATGTCCATCTTGTCCAGCTTCATACAGTTATGGTCATTATTATGTCGGAGATTCTTCGGTAAATAGAGCAGACCGTTGCGATGTATTACAAATTGAAAATCAACCAGGTCCAAATCCAAATCAATGTTGTTATGACTCTATCAGTACATCATTTTCATGGTCTGATTTTAGTTTTTTCTTTAGAAGAAGAAGAAGGTTACTAGGAAGTGGTAAACATTTCTCTAGTTATAAAAATGTAACCGGTCCAATGAAACCAAAGTGTGTTGATTCATTAAAGACCTTTTGTGGAAATTCAACCAGAGAAACATTGGAAAAATGTTATTGGGATAATATATCATTATTGGATATTTCATGTCCTAAAGATATACTTAGTATGAATCAAACAAAAAGCCGTGGCGGTATAGTTAAAGGTTTCAAGGCATATAAACATCCACATATATTATATAAAGATGGTTATAAGTTTGAACATGAGTGCAACGGTACATATAAGCTTCATAGTAAAGCTTTAAAAAAATTGGCTAATAAACATAGATTGTCTAAACCGACAGACAATGAAATATTAGAACATGAATTACAACCTAATTGGGTTATGGGTAAAGATATGTATGGTACATGCATTTTAAATTCTGGTTCATACGATGGGGCTGGTGAAGGTGGTGAATGTACATTAATATACGAAGCAAGGGGACAAATGACAACAGTTGATAATGTACAATACAGTTCAACGGGTTATGACGCGGTAGATGGTGATGCTAATATATATGCCGCAACTGGCCAGTTTAAGGAAGCATACTCGGATAATATTTTATATTCGCACGAGCGTGCTATACAACCAAAAATAAGTCCGTCATGGTTTCAACATAATTCGCAGTATGATTGTGAATTGAATTGTCCTCGTGGTAATTATTGGGATAAAACGCCTGTGGCCGCAAATGACCAATACAATCCTGGCACATTCACCGGCATGGGTAAAAATTTAGAGTCAACCTGGTCTACACAGGGCGTGTCCAATTGGGACAATGGTGAATGGTGGACCGCACAAGGTGGGAGTTTGGCGTGTTTAAATAACGTTGATATTGGTTGTGAAGATATGGGAGCAGTATATGGTGAGACAGCAGACTGTCCTTATTACGCCGGCGTTTTACAGAATAATTATTGTGAAAGGGGCGAGAACGAATGGGTAGGCGAAGAAGTAGCAAAATTTCCATTTGTATGGCAACGTCCAGTGGCGGAGGATGATGGTACGGCATATGGCACCAAAGCTATATTTAGCAAATACAATACAAAACCAATTAATGAATTTAGTAGAAATTGGATGGTACAAAATACACCTGGAAAAACGACTTACGATGAAGCGTTTGGAACACAATTGGTTCCTGATGCATATATGCATCAAATTACAGATGTTAGACCTGCTAATACGGTATGTGAAACTTGCCCGGCGGGTAGATTTAACGTACAAGATGCTAGAGTTGGTAATTCGGATGTAGCGTGTGACCCTTGTCCACCATCTACACATTTACCTATACCAGGTCAAATATTCGCTTCTAAGTGTACACCATGCGAACCAGGTTGGTATAATTACGAATATGGTCAAGCATGGTGTAAAGGTTGCCAACCGGGTACATATGCGAAAGCTATAGGTGGTTCATATATGGCTACTTTAACAACCATTCCCGTCGTCTACGGTGATGGTATACGGGATGCAAGAGATGCTTGCAATAGTATGGGGTTGACATTATGTACTCAACAGGAGGTAATTAATGGTGGTATATGTGAGAGAAACCCTGGTTGGACATCAGATAATCATTATGGATACTTTTGCGATGAAACTTATTCTAGACAATCATACTCACTTACATTTAGTCGTGAAGATACTAATATAATGGTATACCCACCTGCTGAAGTGAGTATTTCAACAAATTGTGGGGTATCGTATAGAAAATATAAGGGATTAATTTGGTCCGGCGATGCCTTTTCGTACATTTCAAGTACATGTGGTAGGTGGTTCTGTAACGATTATTATCCATTATGCAGGGATACCCAGGGTCAATCTGAAGTTGATAAATGTTATAATTATGCGGTGTCTAGTTGGGACAATTATAATATCAACGGTGAAACTGGTTATGATTATTTCGTAATGGATGATTATAGCTGCCATTTCTTTAAAGGACGTGGTACAGGGTATAATAGGTGGTGGACGATAGAATTTGAAGGTTGGACGCCAGTGACCTACACAGCTCCAGCATATAAATTAAACGCTGTTGCGGGAGCACCGGTAATGACATCAATATCAACAACATGGGTTGACAATATAGACCAGGCGAATAGAGATAATTGGCCTACTTCTGGTGCAAAATGCTGTGGTATTGTATATGATTGTACAAACTGTGATGCTGGTAAATATAGTGATGAAGAAGGTTTATTAGTTTGTAAAGAATGTCCATCTGGAAGATATGAACCATCATCAGGTTCTATTTTATGCGATGCATGTCCTATCGGTAGACACAACCCATTTGAATTAAGGTCTGCTTTAAGTCAATGTTTATGGTGTCAAACTGGTAAATATAATGAGCAAACCGGTCAAGCGGGTTGTAAAAATTGTGGTGCTGGTAAATATAATAATTTGAATGGTAAAACAGGGGAATCAGATTGTAAAAATTGTGCTGTAGGTAAAAGTACAAACTCTGGAACAGGGTATGCAACTTGCCCGGAGTGTGCTTATGGTAAATATGCGGGTGGAACAGGATGGACGGCTTGTACCCCATGTGCATTAGGAATGTATGCATGGAACACTGGCCAGGGTGGCTGTAGCTACTGTGGTAGTGGACATTATGCGGACCAAACAGGTAGTCGGTCGTGTAAAAAATGTTCGGCTGGTAAATATAATGGCGACACTGGTGCAACATCCTCAAGTTGGTGTAAAAATTGTGCATCTACGGTATGTTCTAATGCTGGCGCATCAGCTTGTGGTGCATCTCCATCAGGACAATATAGAGGGTCTAGTGGGGCTTGTACAGACTGTGCCGGTGGAAAATATACCGACCAAACTGGTCAGACTGGCTGTAAAAATTGTGTTTCTGGCAAATATCAAAATCAAGCGGGAAAAACCATTTGTAAAAATTGTCCAGGTGGACAATATCAGAACTCGGCAACTGCAACTAACTGTAAAAATTGTCCAGCTGGTCAAGCTTCAGAAGGCGCCGGCAAATCAAGTTGCACAAATTGTGACTGGGGGTATTATTCGCCAGCAGCAGGTCAAAACACATGTCGTGCATGCTCCTCTAAAAGTGGAGGTTGGCCCGGCGGTGGGGGTTACCACAAAGGTAATACTTGCCACGGTGCCAATTCGGCTTGTCATGCTTGTTATGGTGGAAGTCAGCCACTTAGTTCTTGTTGTAGCGCTAACTATGGCAATGGCGACGGATGTGGTACGCCATTACCCAATGTATGTCACCCAGACCATTGGGTACTATGTGCTGATAAATGCGTGACGCATCCATGGGTAGGGTATTGTAGTGGTGGTTCGTACAGCGCGGGATGTGTGGGGTATTGGGCCGATTACTGTAGCAACGGGTGTTGTGGTGTATACTACAGCGGGGGCAGGTATCCCGACTATCCTTGTGAATGGAAAGATGTGGAGACGTGTGTATGTACTCCGGGTGCGGGTGGTACGCCTTATTGTTCGAATGCGGGCGTGGCTGTGGACCCACTGTGTTAAAAAAAAAGTATATAAACTAATTAAACTAAAATAAATGAATAGATTTATATTATTTTTCATATTCTACTGTGTAAAAATGGCACAATCCAGTCAAATATGCATTCCATGGCATTACCCCGATATTAAAGCAATAAGATGTGTAAATGTAACCCTATGGACGAATGAACCAGAGGAATTCCAAATGAATGGTAAAAATTTTTCCATATCAAATTATGCTCCTAAACAAATATGGTTAAATGAGAAACAGGAAATAATCGGTATGTCTTCGGCAACACGTACATTATTTATGTTGGAAACAAATCTAACGCAAGATGTACTTCCATCGTCTATGAATAGATTATTAAACGGGGATTTGGGCAAAATCCCAGAGGAAAAACGAATATGGAAAAAAACTATACCATTGTCAGAACGTGACCCTATGTTACTTGAAATGGAGAAAGAAGAACAGCAAAGTTCATCATATTGTGAGTATCATACGTATATCATGGAACATATATTTGACCATAGAAACGTATTAGATTGGTGCAATGATTTATTTTTTGGACCGGACGCTAAGTATCAAACACGACATTCAAAAAAAATATTTAATGAATTAATAAAACAAGACATACGTGAGGTTTACTTCGGTGTGGCAAGATTTTTATGTGATTGGGAGGAATGTCAATTGTTATTGACGTGTAATGGTAATGGGGGTAATACTACAACACATACGGTTAATATGTTACGAGATATTAGTAAAGAACCCGAGCAACAATTGGAAAACTGTACAGTATGGGAGGGATTAAAACCGGATACGCCCGACATGGAATGGTATATACACAGATATAACCAAAAGAATGAAACTTATAAAAAATGGCTTCGTGAACCGCCACCAGCTCTAGTAACAAGGACATTATTTTAACTATAAATAAGATATTATTTTTATTAAATGAGACGATTACAAACATTTAATCCCAATAATCAACCCGCTGACGATTTGGACATGACCCCACCCAAAAGAACAATGAAATGCGATTCATTGTGCCTGGGATATTTCCCATTTAACACGTGTTGTAAAACAGATAGAAATGGCTATACTGAACAGGATATATTGGTAACTTCAATGAATTCCATAGGTGCGGCATTACATTATACATTGGCAATGGGTATACCGTTAGCATTGTCTTTTTGGCGCGTGCATCAGGATTATAAAGACGATGGAAGTTTGATATTTCCACAGATATTAGGTTTCGCGTCTATATTTTTATGGTATGTACTGACCTACCTGATTAGTTCAGATTTAAGCGATGTACAACATAATAGAAATCCAGAAGATTCAAGAGAACCACCCAAGACGAAGCCTAATGGTTATTTCTTTAAAAAACCAATGTTATTAGGACTAGGAATCGTTACCTGTGGTATATTTGGATTAACATCGTCATATTTGTTGATTCCGAAACTATCAGGCACTTTCCCATTTTTATTAACATTGTCACCGAATAAACAAGACAATATTGCACCACCATTTGATAATCCGATATGTAATGGTACCAATTATGCAACAGCGACAGACAAAACCATTTTTGATTGGACTGCTTGTATACGTGACAACCCTGTTTATCGTGATTTAAAACTATACAATAAAAAAACTGGTGTTCAAGAACCATGGGCAAATGACATCGGTTTAACTTGTGTAGATGCTCCTTGTTCTAACACCGTTTCAAATGTTTACAGTTCAAACGAAGCATGTTCAAAATGTTTAAACGGTAAAGGTGGGCAACAATGTATAGGCAGAGCATGTCAAATATCCGACAACCCTGGCAGTTTCGTACGATTAGGAGGCAGAGCTGACGACCCAGGTAATTATATTACTATAGGTAAAGCGGAGATACTGGTTCCATATCCCACTGAAGTGGTAGTGAATATGTCTTCTGTGTATGTATGGGTAGAAGCCGCTGGTGAATGGGTTGCAGACTTAAATGTGCCTAAGGCATCTAGGATTAGATTCTATACTGATGCAGCAGAAGGTAAGGGAGAAATATTGGAAGGAACTTATTTAGGAAACGACAAAGCGGAGGTCAGTCAAAACTGGTACGTTTGGTGGTTCTTATACGGGTTCTGTATCATCACGTGTGGGTTTCATACGGTGTTATTGTGGGCTGGATTGCACGAGATTGAATGTGTAGAAGATAGTAAATGTGTTTTTTACAAAAAAAATAAAAAACGACCAAATTGTTGTCCATTGGGCCCATGTATATCATTGACGTGTGCGGAACCTGGGTATCTATACGAATTAGACAACGGTATACAAATATATAGGTGGATAGAATACTCTGTGACTGCTTCTATTATGTTTATAATAGTTTTACAATTAAACAGAGTTTCTGATTTATGGATTATAATTACATCTTTTTTGATGTCTGCTGGTTATAATATATTTGGGATTGCCATTGATAATACTGACAATTGGTTATTTGTGGCAGCTTTTTGGGAAATTTCATTTGCCATGTTCGCTGCCCAATTTGCGGTGTTATATTATAACCAACAATATACCATTCAACCATTTCTAGAGGATAGTTTAGCATCAAGAGATTTATGGGCTCAATTGTTTGGGTTCGTACAAGCAGTAAATTGGGGTATATTTGTTACGTATATGACCTTTCCCATTGTCAATTTAATACAACAAATATACCGTATTAAATGTTGTCGCCAGAAAAAAATACGTAGTTGTTGTGGAGATAAAAAAGAACTAAAAGAATCGGAACAAGCGTTTGAATCCCGTTCTATACGAAATAACACTTATCGTTCAGAAGTTGCTTATATCTGGTTATCGTTTACAGCTAAAGCGATATTGGTATTTTTCGTATTTTGGGGAGTAGCGGCCCGAACCAATTAAACACTATATATAAGATTATTTACAATATAAAATATGGTGAAAGTAACACCTAGTTCTGTTAAAAATTTAGGTACTGGTATAGCGGGTATAGGTCTACTAGGACTCTCTTTCTTCGTTCTAACATATATACAGTTCTATGATGATATAGGTATATTAGAAAAGAAAGGTAATAATTTAGATTCTAATGGCGCCGTATTAAGTACAGATGACATGCCACTGGGATTATTATTACAAGGTGAAATGTTAGGGTCTGCGCTACTAGTAGTGGGTGGTTTGTTCGGTGTATTCGGTGCAATGAACAAATCAACACGTAGTGGTATTTTTATAGCAGTCTTACTAGCACTTGCCGGGTTTGCATCAACCGGTTTATTTAGAGTTCTTACTTTATGGGGTGAAGCCGAAGGACAGTGTGGATATATAGGCGATGCTAAAGTCCATGGACAAATCGGAGATTATATTAAAGCGTGTCCAACTACTAGACATGCAAATCAAGGCCCTACATCTACGTCTGGATATTGGAATGCAACTCATATAGAACCAACGCTTCATAGCGATTGTATTTTTTGGTTCTGGGACAATACGTTCACCTTAGAATCTGCTCTCATTTCGGCTTCTGGTTCTAATGGCACTGGTGCCGGCGTAACAATTGAACCGTCCAAAAAAGCAGCTTTACAAGCAGAAATGATTGAAAATATGGACTGGACACAAAAACATATGTATGGTTATTTTGCAGTTGATTCACCTTGTGATAGCGGATTAGGAGCTACGGACTGCCTACCGGATGGTAGAACAGTGTTCGAAGCTATAGAAACTAAAGCTCGTCTTAATAATGAATATGGTGTTGCAATTGCCAATGAACTACCTGGTACAGAAGGTAATAAATTGACGCCAGATATTTCTTTTTGTTATTATTGGGGATGTAGTAGAGAATGTAACCCTGATAGATACCGAATTAATAGATTATTGTTATTTTCATCGTTTGCAATGGGTGGTTTCGCCTTTATATTCGCAGGTGTAGCAGGCACATACATGTTAGGAACGACCGAGGGATATTTGGACGACGGTGTTGCCGTTGCCAGGGCCGAAGCAAGGGACGAGTTTGATATAGAAAAAAGTGATAATAAAAATAAATGGAAACCAATGGCGGTGTCTAATGCCACGGTGGTTCGTAGTCGGATTAAAAAATCCAGAGAGTTGCGTTTTTAGTATAAATATAACATATTTTAAGTTATTATGGCTGAAGTCATTACTCTACCAAACCTATGTCCACATGTACGTATTGAAATTGATGGGAAAGCTTACCGTGTTTTTTCTATACGTTACACACATCCTAAAGATTCATCTGAAAATGCATGGTCACTTTTTACCGGTACCACAGAGAAACCTATTCTTATTGATAAAGATACATTGCAAATGTTGGCCGGTAAAGAAATAACATGGCTTTATAAAGATGCTAGCGCTATTAATTTGGAACCAACTATAGCAGCTTGTGAAATAAGAGATGATGGTCCTATCGTTGAAGAGGTGGACTAAGCAAAGAATTTACCACTATATAAAAGATATTCCTTACATTTAAACCATGACCAATATATCCGAAAGTTGCCGTCAATACGTTAGAAAAGCACGTAAAACACGTAATCAGTTGTTGTCATTCAGCGAGTTCAACGTCAAATATAATACAAATTTACCGACGGACGAAGCTGCTACTATTGAATTTAATAGATTCAAGACATCTTTCAATAGAATGAAGAAACAGAATGGATTGCCAATTCAAGGTAGGTTGTATAATTTATTAAAAGGTCTTCAAAAAGAAAATGGTCCAGTGAAAGCTCCATCGTTGAAAAGAGAACTAATCCCACCAGTAGAAAATTCTCTATCGCCAATGTCGGCACGCGCGATTCAACATGTTGTTAAAAAACCTAAAGTTGAAGCAAGGTCTTCGGCTGTTGAAGCAGCTGTTGGGATTCCCAAAGAAAAGAGTTATACATTAGACCATTTTAAACAAGACCTGGAATCATGGAAACAACAAAATCCAAACTCTAAGCTGAATAAAGAAACACAGATAGTATATTTCGTACCCAATCAAGCCGTTGAAAATATGGAACATTACGCTGCCAAATTAACTAGAAACACTGGGAAAATTTTGGAAACGGGGGGAATATTTAAAATGCGTTCCGGTATGAAAAAAGAAATATTAGGTTTAGATTCTAAAGTAGCTACCGATATAGTTGCCAGCGTTACCAATGGTGGTAAAGGTCCTTTCTTTCTACCAATTAAATGTGTCACCGGTGCTTCAGTATGTAAATGTTAATCATAATACAAATTATTATTTAATATCTTTAAATTTATATTCTACTCGTAATATTGACCTCATCTATTCGGTGCATAATATTATACCATCTAAAAAGACTGTCTCTAACTTGCCTAACCAATATACCAGTTCTGGTGCCCCTTACCCATAGAAATTGACCCGTATTGAACAATTTAGATTCTAAACTTCCGCTCTTTAACCAGTCCGTCAACTCTATATCAGATTTAAACTGATACGTCTTTTTAATTTTACTGTTCAAGTATTTTTTAAGGGATTCTATTTTATATTCTTCCCTGTGGTCTGGGATATTAAATACGCCCAATAAAAACCAATAGAATTTTTTCTGATACAATGTATTCAACCATGGTGGGTTGCTTATTGGGAGCAGAAGAACCTGCTCCCTTAGCAAAGAATGGTCAATATAATCATATTTAGGCGTTAATAATTTTTCCATATCTACATTCACAGTACCGTGATAAATACCCATACGCGTGTCGCCCATGCGCGGAAACCATCTTATAAGTTTCTCGCCCATACCGGCAGGACTGTCGCCATCTTTGGCCCTGTATGGGTTATTCGTGGGGGTCCATACAACACCTGAGCGTCTACTTTTTTCAGCGTTGTAAATATATTCATTAATAGCTGAGCTTAATGTACCATGTCTTTGAACTTCGGGGTTGCTAAAGCCCATTTTTTTTTGAAAATCTAAAATATAATTCAAATGAACATCAGGTGATACGATGGTTTTTTCTTCGTGATATACTTCGTTGTAGAACTTATCGTCTTTAGGTTGAAAAATCTCCCTGACCCCACACATATCTTTAATTCTATCCATTAGAATGAACATCATTTTTATATCACCAGATGACATCAAATCATTATTAAGTGAATAATAAATATTGGCTAGACATGCCTCATGGTCTTCATTTGAAAGCCTCCCAGTCTTAGTCTTAATGTATTTCTTTGATAAATCAATGTCTTTCGGCGTGCTAAAAGTTTTCAATGCAGACAAAAAATCTCCATCAAAACGTTTATCATCTAACGCCGTTGGTATTAAATCAGATAAATCAAACAGAGAAAATTTCGATGCTACATCTTTTGTGTTAACATTAGATTTATTTAATTGTTTCAAAACAATATGAATCACCTGATTAAACGCATCTCTACGCTGACAAAAATCAAAATGAAACAGCTCTTCGAGCGCTGCACCGCCTGACAGGTCCTGTTCTATAGTTTTCCAATCTATCGGATGCAACGTTTTCAATGTTTCATAATCAATATATCTTAAATCAACTTGATTGGATAGAATCTCAAGTTCAGGTGTCAACGCATTGAACCAATAATGAATAAACATTGAGCAGTATAGGTCATTCCCAAATTCGGTCTCAAATTTTTGAGGTACATCGATTGGCGCTATAGGCTTCTCAACAGGTGTATTTCTATATGATGTCCTTTGAGGCCCAGTAGACCGCGATGATGGTACAAAACTAAACGTGTTATCTTGTTTCACTATCCCTCCGGGTAAACATACACGGACCGTGGACAGTTGCTTAAAACCTGTAGTACCCTTTATTATATTTACTATCGCATTAGCAAAAACATCCAGGTCAAAAATACCATGGGTATGTCTGTTTAAAGTTTGATTTTCTTCATTCATTTTCATAGCTGTTTTAAATCTGGCATGCAACATAGTTACAAGGGAGGAAGAAATGGTGTCTTCAGTCCACCGCTCAAGAGTTTCCTCCGTGGTTCTTGAACCTCTTTTACATAATATTATATTTATCTGTGGATTTGTTGACGCATCTAATATTGCTGAAACCATATCTATTGCTGAATCTATTACCATTGTACATCCATTATTAATATATAAATAACCACGGACGAATTCATCTTGTGTTACAGTACCAGGTTCCGTCGGGAAATGCAATCTCTTGCCTTTTTTCGCCTCTTTTCCGTGCCAGTGTAAATGGAATGTACCCGGGGCATCCATTGATTGAATCAATGGACCCATATTTGCAGCATCCACATTAAATCCCAATGTTTCTATCACATCGTGTCGCATAAATATAGTTATTCGGCGTGTGTCGTTGAGCTGGCTTTGACTATAGTTAAAAATACCACTCAATAACATCACTTTCACAGTAGTAAACCAATCGTCCTCTCCCTGTAACTTTTGTGCTAAGAATTTATCACGGGTTCCCTGCTTTTTTATATTGAGTAAAGAAACTTGTTCCGCAGCTTCTTTATGTTTTACCAATCCTACAAATCCTTTTTTCAGTATACGGTGCTCGGTTTTTTTCACAATATTCGACAATAAACTATTCGCACCATCTCTCATCATTCTTCTTCTTTCTTCTTCTTCTTCTTCTTTCTTTCTTATTTTTTCTACTTCTAAATAATTTATATATTCGTTCACATAATCATCTATTTTCTGAAACATATTATCCCCGCGGTGAGTTTTATTAAACCAACTAGTGAAATTTAACGTTTTCGGAGGGTTATCGGGCGCTAGCACAGGCACTGAGTTGAGCAGGTCATCAAAATTCCATCCTTCGTCCGACATATCAATACAATCTGTGTTGATAATATAATAAGTATATACTGTCAATTGGCTGTACATGATTTGACTACTTAAAGAACGAGTAAACACACAAATGTCGGCGCTTGCTTCTGATGGTGCTAAAAAAGATTTAAAAAATAAGATAATAAACATGAAAGTTATCGGTAAACTACAACCACATGTACGTTTAGATACCTCTAGCGCCCTATTTAAAATATATCAACCTAG
>Ga0315321_10001021_pt1 | contig 21440 bp, 24 predicted proteins | sample M180m21515metaG_FD_203464 | JGI IMG/M metagenome (GOLD analysis project Ga0315321, IMG submission 203464) | Ammonia-oxidizing marine archaeal communities from Monterey Bay, California, United States - M1 80m 21515 | ecosystem: Environmental > Aquatic > Marine > Intertidal zone | place: USA...
ATTGAATCTTGGCGGAAAGTAACAGCTCGTGTAATGGATCGACGAAGGGTTGAAGTGTCTTCAGCTGATGGAACGGGATCCCATTACCAAACCGAAATAGATGTATCCTACAATATCGGGGCACAGTTCATAAAAAGACTTTTGGTCGACTGATTACTGATTCTACGATCGAGATCTACGTGAACCCGAACATGCCTTGGCAAGCCAGCCTAGGATTTGACCGCGCGTGGCTTCTGACTTGGTTACTTTTTGCAATTGCCAGTTTGCTTGCGTTTCTGATGCTCGGCGCACTTGCTTTGGATCGGGACGCATTTATCGGTTGTTGACGCAGCGAGGTTGGACGGTTAACGAGAAACGTGTCCATCGACTTTGGAAGCGAGAACATATGCAAGTCCCGCGAAAACAGCATCGTAAGCGACGATTCCCTTGCGGAAGTGAGAATGGTTGCGTGCGTCACCGTGCCCGATACAAGAATCATGTGTGGTCGTACGACTCTGTGACAGATCGCACCGAGCACGGTCGTCAGCTTCGATTGCTGGTGGTGATCGACGAGCACACGCGAGAATGCCCGGCGATAGAAGTGGGGCGTTGGTTTACCGCTCAAGATGTGTTGGGGGTTTTGCAGTACCTGCTCGCCGTACGCGGCACGCCCGAGCACCTTCGCAATGACAACCTTGGCAATGACAACGGCCCTGAGTTCGTATCCAAGGTAATTTGCCGTTGGCTGAAAGAAGCAGATGTCAAAACGCTGTATATTGCCAAGGGCAGCCCGTGGGAGAACGGCTATGTCGAATCGTTCAATGGCACGCTTCGCGATGAGCTGCTAAACCGTGAAATCTTCTTGAGCTTTGATGAAGCTTGCTGGGTGATTGATCGCTGGCGACTCAACTACAACCATCACCGCATCCACAGTTCATTGGATTATCAAACCCCTGCTGCTTATGCGGCCGGCTGTGTTCTTCCGGCTTCGGCTGCGCCTCAGCCTCCAGAACACAGTCGCATTACTAACCCAAATTCTCTCACTCAACCTGGTGCAAAGACCGGGGGGGGGGGGGTGGTCACCGAGGAACGAGCGGGGAGGGCTTGTGAACCCTTCATCGTCCCGAAATAATTGATTGAGTTTGTAATGACTGGCCCTCCCCTCGCTGAGGCTCGCCCCTTGCGCAGGAGGGTAAAATCGAATGATGCGAATTGCTTAGATACCACCAACAGTAGTCAGGACGTGTCAACATGAGAACTCTGCACTTTCTCAACGTTGTCGGCATCTCATTGATGTTCGTCGCCACACCCGCGCTGTCGCAACCTGCGAACGACGCGTGGCAGACGATCGAGCCACATTTTTCAGTGCCGGCAGAGTTCGCGAGCGACTTTGGCAACCTTCGTTCGGTGCTGGAGTTATCAGACGGCCGAACCGTGACGACGCCGGAAGAATGGCAACGACGTCGCCAGGAACTGCATCATGACTGGACAAAACTTCTCGGCCCCTGGCCGCCACTGATCACAAACCCGGACGTAACAATTCTGGCATCAGAGCGTCGCGAAAACTTTGTGCAACTCAGAATTCGTTTTCTCTGGACACCCAATGAATTCACGACCGGCTACCTGCTGATCCCGGACGGTGACAGCAAACGCCCCGCCGCTCTGTCTGTGTTCTATGAACCTGAAACTGCGATCGGCCTGAAGGGCGAGCACCGTGATTTTGCGTACCAACTGGCAAAACGCGGCTTCGTCACGCTGTCGATCGGAACGACAGACGCATCTGCCGCTTCCACGTATGCGATTTATCATCCGGAGATCGACAACGCCACCGTCCAGCCGCTGTCGATGCTGGGATACGCAGCCGCCAATGCGTGGCACGTGCTGGCGTCTCGACCGGAAGTCGACAGCGATCGCATCGGCATCGTGGGGCATTCGTTCGGAGGCAAGTGGGCGATGTTCGCCGGTTGTCTGTTCGACCGTTTTGCAGCCGTCGCCGTGTCAGATCCCGGCATCACGTTCGATACACATCCCAGCGTGAACTACTGGGAGCCGTGGTATCTGGGGTGGCATCCTCGTCCCTGGCGTAAACGCGGCGTGATGACCGACGACAATCCTGGCCGAGGTCTGTACCTGAAGCTTCTTGAACAAAATCGCGATCTCCACGAACTTCACGCGTTGCTGGCTCCGCGCCCGTTTCTTGTTTCCGGAGGAGAAGTCGATCCGCCGGAACGCTGGCAGGCGTTGAATCATCTGGTGCAGGTGAACACGGTGCTCGGCCACAAGAACCGCGTCGGCATGACCAATCGCCCAAAACATTCACCGAATCCGGAATCGAATGCGGTCATCTTCGCGTTCTTCGAGCATTTTCTGGGGAAACCGCACCACGCAGAAAACTGAGGGGGCCGGTTCTTCGACTTGAGGAAGGAAGAAATTGACGAGGTCGCGCCCATGAAGTTGCCCTAATGCCAGAGCAACTTGCCACCTCGATGACAGCGCAAGGCTTGGCCGACTTTCTGGCCTACCTGGGCGAACTTAAGTCCGAAACCGCCGTCGTCCCCCGCTGGTGGGTTGCGGGCTTTTTCGGCAATGATGACAACGGCACCGGGTTCAACACTGCCTACGGTCCCGAGCGCCATCCCGGCACCGTCGATCATGCTGCAAAGTGTGCGGGAATCGGAGGCCGAGAAGTGCGCTGGGAAGCAGTGCAATGCAACCCGCTAAACGGTTCGCGCGGATTCGACCTGCAAGCGTTCGTTGCCCGGCACAACCTGCGGCAAGACAACCTGGTCACCTATCACGCGGTCGCCGTGAACTCACCGGGATCGCTCAATGCGGCATCCATTGGTAATCGCGTCATGACGATCTCCGCTTGATGGGATGCTTCGGCGTCTCGTCGGTGCATGGCAGATCGTGATCACAGTTCATGCCGGGTCGCCTCGATGTCCTCATCGGGTTTTTGCCAGGTCGCATCGAGGCCTGCCCAGCCAATGAAACCAGGTCGCATCGAGGTACAAGCCATCTAGTTGCTGCAGCGGAACTCTTGGTTGGTGAACGGTTTTGCGTTGCAACCGTTTTTACTTTCAGGGGAAACTTGTTCCATTTCCTGAAAGGCTGTGAAGGTGTGCGTGTAGTCCTTATGTATCACGAACATCGTTCGTTCGTGAATTCGTTGCCCTCGCAGGAGTCAAAGTAATGAAAACGTTCGTCTTGGCCTTTATGTTTATTTCTCTGTCAAATCTTGCACTCGCACAGATCAATGTGATTGGACTGCCTGATGCGGGCAAATTGTCTGCCGTGACCAAGTTCGATTCGACCGCCACTGGTGCTGATACGGTCGGTGCGGTTGTGCATGTGTGGTACGCAGCGCATCATTCGGGTGTCGTTTATGATTCTGCTGTGGTCGTGCCAGTTGGCCCCAGAGATGCCTCGGCAGAAGGGGGGCAGGTTCCGGGTGACGGGGGACCGCTTTGGCGCCTTAAGATCGCTGGTAACACGGCGGCAAAACCATGGGTGTTTGAGGGTTGTACACCGCTGGCAAGCGGACTGTTTGAAATCGCTTGTGTAGAGATTTCGTTGCCTAGCAGTCGAACCGCATTTGACCGGAGCAGGATTTCTGGATTGAGCGAGCAAAGTTTTTTTTCGAGAGGTTTGCATAACAATGGGCCACTCACGGAGGGTTCTGGGCCAGGAATCACCTTCGCCAAAGGGGCGGGCATTACACCAGGTACTGGACCGATGATGGTGACTTACCGCTACGTTAACCCCATGACTTTGCATTCCGCCGTTATTGGTGCAGGCCCTCCCAAGGGTGATGTTTTCGAGAAGCTCGATTTGAGTTTCTACGATGCAGCGTTAGCCCCGGGTGGATTTGACGGTCGCTCGAGGATCGAATTTGCGGTCGACACTGATCGTTTTGTTCCATGACGAGCGAGCAGTCGTTCATGAAACCCCCATGCGGCAAAATCTCCCCGTAAAGGGATGTTTACCTGGTCATCATCAGAACGTTCAACAAACCTCGGGCATCCCGTGGCGAACGTTCTGAGAACGTGGCGAACGTCATTAAAAAAGTTCCTCGATTATTCGGGCCGAGGAATACGGGAACGTGAGAAACATTACTTAGAAACGTCGGCTTTACGGCGTGTTACGCGGAATAACGTTGGCCAAATCATGGGGCCACTGATTCCAGGAACGTTCAACACATTCGCCAGGGGGCAGCGGCGTTGGGCGGGGCTTCATTGCAATCAGCCGGCTCCCATCGACATTCGCAAGTATCGCTGCCGCACCGTGGTAGCAAATTGCATCCGTGGTGTCTTCCGCAGTGTCGCATTTAGTAAAGAGTTCTCAAAGTGCATCAAGATTCTCTCGCTCACAATGGTGCGATTCTAGAGGGGGGAGGTCAGTTTCGCTCGTTGGGCTTTCGGCATGGACACCGTGACTCAGGCATTTAGTTACCGTGCCGAAACCTTTTGCTACGCTGATTGTGGACGTTGGTTTTCACTAGAGGTGCCAAACTGTGGCTCTGCGAACGACCATAGTCTATCCTCTCTCGGTGCGTCTGGCGGTGGTGATTGCGGTCACTCAACGTCGATCTCGATTACACAATGGTCACTGGGGCCCCAGGTCTCCGGTCACTCGGCACGCACCCACCATGCTCAATCACTGGGAGAGTCTGGCGAACGTGTTTCAATAAATACCACAGGCATGATGGACATCGCTGTCACCAGTTGCTTGGCGAATGCCTGCTCCTCGGTCGTAAATTCATTCTTCAGAGGCTCGGTGTCTCCGGGACCAAACCGTCGATAGTCGTCGGGGTCCGATAATCGCGTCAGGGAGAGTGCCATTTCCCGAATCGCGGAACGCTTATTCTCAGGCTTTTCAATCATTCCAGCAACTTCCAGAGCCTGCTGGTACAACTCCGCCTCAACGAGATTCGTTGCAGCCATTTTGAGTGATGACACCTTCTTGGCCATCGTGACCGCGCGCTGAATAGTCTCTTCGGTCTGTTTCTGGTCCCCTGCCAAGACGAGGGCCGGCAACATGTCCAGCAAACGCTCTGCGACCACATCTTCCTCAGAACGGGTTGTGTACCGGTTCTCGTCGTAGTCGTTGGCTGCTTCAACAGCTGCCTTGATTTTTTCGACGGCGAGTTCCTTTTGCCCTGTTTTTGCGTAGGCAATCGCCATGGTCTGCAAGGTCTGGTGCTCTTGGGAAAAAAAGCCAGCAACTCCTTCGCCGGCTTCCTCGGCCCGGGCCAGAGTCTCTCGAGCCGCCGCCATTTGTCCGGCATCCCATTGTGCCGCGGAAATGGCCAAGAGCACTTCCTTGGAGCCCACCCCTCGTAGCCGAGAGAGATTCATGGCCTCCTGGATCTTTCCCGCCGTTGCCATGGCAATCGCCATGTCACCTTTCATGCTGGCGGTGCGGAAAGAAAAACTGAGTTGCCGCTCCGCCAGGCTCATCACCTGCATCGCCTGCTTCAGGTCTCCCTTTTCTGCGAGGCCGATGGCAATGTTTCCGTACGCCTTCTGTTTATTTTGCTGCTCCGTCGTATCCCCATCAGGAAATTGCCCTATCCATTCCAGGGCCGCTGTCAGTTCACCCTCCTCCGCCATCATCACCGCAAGATCTACTCGCAGACTCCCCGACACGGTCTTATCCCACAGGCTGTTTTCCGCCCCCGTCAAACGTTTCACCTTCTGGAGTTCCCCGGCACGAACAAATACCCGGCCAATCCGTTGGTAGGATCTGCCGTAAAAGAGGTCGACCTTCTCTGCCCTGATCAGGCTGAGCGCCAACTCAGTCGCCGCCAGAGCCTCTTGCTTTTTGCCCACCGCCAACTGAGCCATGGCGATTTCCGACAGGACACCAATACCGGGCTCCTCCTTGACAAGCACCCTGGACTCACGAATCGCTTCCAGCGCCCCTTCCTGATCGCCTGACTTCGCCAGCGTTTTGGCTACTTCGATCGTGGCGCGAGCCCGTCGTGCAGGATCCTTAATCCAACGTGCCACCTTCAACAACCAGTTGGGATCCACAGAGTCGCCTTTGTCTGAGCCGTTCCGAACGACTTGTAGCAGCACCGAATCCACATCCGCTCCCGACAGCAACAAGGCCAACTCGGTTGCCTTCTCGAATTCTCCGCCCCGAACCAAGGCTGTCGCCGTGCCTGTCAGGAGCCTCGCCCTTGCTTTGCCCTGAAATTGGTCCGCATGAAATCGAGCCAGTTTCAAAGGTGTCTTCCAGGCCTCATTCTGCGGAACCGCCTTCAACTTGGACGCCGGCCGTTTGGGCATTGGAACGGGGCTTGCGTCAAGCCCCCTGAACGCCGCATCGACAAGGCCAGTGACGTTACCGCGAGACCCGTCGACACCGTCAAGCAGGCCGCTGGACTCCGTGGCTGGAGGCGGGGCGTTGGTGGCAACGGGTGCCGTGGGCTGCGAACGATCACATCCACACATCGCAACAACCACACAAACAACAACAGCAGACTTAAAAAGATTCATGCTCGCCCCGGTGACTATAGGTTTATTGAGGAGCCCCAGCATAAACAAAAACCTCGCCGCTCGGTTCAGAGCGACCTTTTTTCCCACAATGCAGCCCCGACTTAGCTCCACTCACCTTCGCTATCGGCACTTTCTACCTATGTACATACTGAGGGAACCCCGGATTTTTTTCGGGCGTAAAAAACGGGCCGGGGTCAATCCCATTGAGTTCACTCCTTCGGCCTACCTGATGATCGGATCGCTGGTGGGTGACGATCCATAATAGTCCTCGTTATACCAATCCTGACAATACTTTCAGACAATGTCGTGCATGTCGTATAGCCACCAAGCATTGGGTAGCTTGCTGCAAGTTGGATGTGTCTTTTCGGCACAGTTTTCACGGGACCACGCGCAATCACCTAACTTCGACTCATAGTCTCCAAAAACTGTAATTCGTCGTCGTCCACGCACGACATGCGCACTCCCACTCCGCTTCGGTTGGCAAGCGAGAAAAATTGCCTGCTGCTTTCTCCGACGGTAGTTCATTTAACTTCCGGTAACACTCCACTGCGTCATTCCAGCTCACCTTCTGAACAGTATTGTTTTCATCCTTGAAACCACTCGGATTAACACCCATCACCTTTTCGTACTGTGCTTGAGTAACCGCATGGACCCCCATCTTGAACGGTTGTGTCATAGTTACCTAGTGTGCATTATCCTTTCACCCATCATGAAGGTGCCAGCCGGCAGCCGTCTGAATTTTGTACCAATGGAGTTGGTTGATTCAGGTAACTTACTAATGGCAGCCGAGGTCGCAGTTGGTGGCGTTTCAGCAGAAATTTCGCCTCCACAAATCACGATTGCCGCTACACAAACAACAGCAGTCTTGAAAAGATTCAAGCTCGCCCTAGTGGTTAAGGATGATGTCACCAGTCACAAGCATAAACAAAACCCCGTCGCTCGTTTCCGACTGGCTGTATGGGTTCGGGTCAGTCAATGAAGACGTGAGACGATAGCAGATGATGTAGGGTAATTACTGGTGGTGCGGGCGTTAGTTGTCCCACTCGATGGCTTCACTTGTTCTTGAGTTTGTCGATCCCATGAATCGGCCGAGAGTCGGAAGATCGTTTATCAAAGAGCATCGCGTAGGCAACTCCGAGGAGACCACAAAACTGAATCATCAGGACTATCTCGAATAACGGTACACCGGAAAACAGCCCATCTCGGCCTCGGCTATATGTCCTGAAGGAATGCATCATGTACGACCACGACGTCTCAATTCCTTCGTTTTCCCTGGATAAGGATAACAGGGCGATCGATAATCCAATGCAATAACCACGCAACCACCCACGATGCACAACACAGCCCATCACAGCGATAACCATGATCGCAGTGGGAAATACTCCAAAAGCAGCCCTGCTTATCTCCCTCGGCAGCGAGTGGTCAAGAATTTCGCCAACTGCATACAAAAGTGGACCAGCGGCCGCATTTGCAGCAAGGAAAGCCATTACTTTCCACCATTTCCCGAGCCAGTTGGCTGAATTGCGGGACATGTTCCCTGCAAGCTTCATTCGATATCCAATCAAAATCAGTACGCCACCACCAAGGATCATCAGCATTGCACCCTGGTGAACGTAGCCCCCACCAAATTCAACCGCTCGCACCCCGCGAAAAACGCCCAAAACATTGGCAGTCACGATCAGCAAAAACAAACCGGAAACGAAAATGATGATGCCAGCCCGCAGCAGCCTTCCGTCGGGTAATTGAAACTGTTTTGGTTTGCGTACTTCAGGCTCAGAGTAATCCTGATCCAGCGGATGCACATCGCCAGTTTCTTCATTGTCGTTCATCTGTTCGCGTTCCATATTGAGTCCAAATACTGTCAACCCACGTTGCTACAATAGCAAATCCCATTTATACAGTAGCTCATCGAATGGAAAATCTCGCTGTGCATCCCTATGTTCTTCCTGACAGAGGTGTATTTCGGAACTCGTCTTCTTCCGTAACGCATCTCGCAATACTTTGAGTGCAAACTATTTGCTGGGTGTTTAACTGGCACAAGGCTCATCACCATCTCGAAGTTTGTTTCGCGTGACTCCCTGACAGTCCAATCCCATGGGACCTTTGGAACCCCGGTTAAGCGTGTTAGACGGTCTTTTGCTTGTTACAGTCCCGCTAGAAATCGACGAAGACACTAGAAACCACACGTTTTGCGGGTGTTTCGAAACACCCCGTTTCAGATTCGAAATCTGTATCGCCCACTTTCGTAAACCAGTGCCAAAATGGTTTGGCGACCGTCTACCGTCAGCGTGACGTGTGGGTCAAGAAATGGGGACAGTGCTCGAGTTTCCGTGCATGCGACAGAACGTTCAACGTGATCGCCCATTCGGTAATCAGTGTTGCACCGCCGCGATTGCTGATCAACGTGGACTCTGGTGGATGATCTATTCACCAACTAATCCGAAGGGGCAAACACAATAGAATTGACCCAAGTCACCTTTTCTTCCCCCACGCTTAAAATCAGAAAACCACGCTTACCTCATTTATTCAACCTTGATTGATCGTAACGAGCATAAACAAAACTCCCGCCGCTCGGTGCAGAGCGACGGGGCGTGACTGCAAACCGACCACCTACTGCTCTTGGTAGTTAGCATGTAGTAAGAGCAGCGCTAGTGGGTGTTCGTTTATCGCGCCACTGTTGGACTCACTGAACGGTACAGTAATGGTTTCATGGCCCAGTCGAGACAACAGGTTTAAGTCCTGCAGTCGCTAACTATGCTTATACTCACGTTGACCTGGGGGGATCGTACTTTACCTAGTGCAACCCAGTTCACCGCCGCCGGTGTTGTAGCATTCCGAACGGATCATTGAAGGCCGCGTCGCATCACTGCTTCTTAAATTTGTCAATCAGCGGCTGGCAAGAGTTAGAGATAAACAGAACTTCAACCTTGCTCAGGCCGTGCGCCTGTTCGTCGGTGATCGAAGCCAATCCGTTTAGTTGAAGTTGACTGAACCTGGACAGACTTTCTGCCTGTTGGTCTGTGATGGACGTGAAGCCAGGAAGACTCAGGGATTTGCCCTCGGACTTCCGACACAATATCTCTGCTTGGTTGTCTGTCATTGCCCCGTTCTGGTGCGCGGAAGCAATGATTTCCTTCTTTGTGCCATGCACCATATCTTCCAGCTACTTCTTGCAGCCTGGGAAGAACAACAGAAAGAGAATTAGGAAACGGCTCATATTGTTTGCCCGTTTGAATAACGCTTTGAAAAGAACCTTAGAACGGAGTTGGTTCGCCTTAAGATGATTACTTTCCGATGCCGTACTTTTCCAGCAATTCAGTTGCCCGTTTCTGTCCTTGCGATAATTGCTCAGGCGTGAGTTTGTCAGCGTCTAGGTCTCGGTATTTGACTGCGACTGCAGCACCGCCTGTCGCACTAACAGAAATCCATGCGTACGCCTCAACGAAGTCCTGCGGCACGCCTTCGCCGTTGTAGTACATCGTATCTAGGTACAGCTGAGCCTTCGCATCCCCCTGATCTGCCGCCAAGCGAAACAACTTCATCGCATCCGCATAGTCCGGCGGACTTGCTGCGGCGGTGCTGATCGGCGGTCTTACGCAGCAATAACCCTCCAAGGAAAGAATTTGGGAAAAATTGCCGGTTCGTTGTCTTCAAATTGTATTCCTCACGTTTATTCAATGAACAAGGCAACCTATGTCGGCTATCCAACAGGTCACGCAAAGTTCTGGGTCCATAGCATTGCTGCTTTATCGTTTACTTTTCCACGCGAGAGAGGATTAACCATGAGAATTATCTTTAGCTTCACGCTGCTATTCTGCCTGTTCGCATCCATGCCATTTTCGGCAGCGAACGCGGAGGACTGGACATGGAAGTTTGAAAAAAAAATCCGGACATTGGATGAGATTGAAGCCTTATTGGGTCGCCCGAGTATCCAAAATCCACCCGAAATTGAAAGCCCACTTTCAGGTGGGAATCAAGATAGCGCTCACGACAAGCAAGTGCCAGTGATTACCGACGGATGGAGGTTTGAAGTCAAATGGATTTTGCCTCCAAAAGGATCTCCGTTTTACCGGATGATAAAATTGTTTGCAGAGTCAGCGGGATACGGCACCGTTGAAAACGATGACATGGGTTACCCGCCAAGTGGCAGATAACAAAGTACTGACCATCTACCTAGTACTCCCCGCCCCATCGCTCTGCCCCGAGCGGCGGGGTTTTGCTCTATGCTTGTTCCTGTTAAATAAGCCTTTAACCACTGGGGTGAGCGTGCATCTTTTCAAGTCTGCTGTGGTTTGTATTTTCGCAATGGGTGGATGTGATCAGGGTCAACCTACGCATCCAGCCACTACTAGCAATCCAACACCCGTTGAGTTGTCAGAATCAGCCAACTCCATTGGCATGGAGTTCAAATTAATTCCCGCCGGTACGTACACGATGGGTGATGGAACCGGTAATGAAGATGAGACACCTCATAAGGTGACTCTCACAAAGCCCTTCAAGATGGGTGTCCATGAGGTTACTCAAGCACAATACGAACAGGTCATGGGTGTTAACCCCAGTGAGTTTAAAGGGGCTGACCATCCAGTTGAGATGGTGAGTTGCGAAGATGCGTTGGCCTTTTGCCGCAGGTTAAGCGAACTCCCAGCCGAGAAGGTAGCGGGCAATGTTTATCGTTTACCGACTGAAGCGGAATGGGAATATGCCTGCCGTGCAGGGACGACGACGAAGTACAGTTTTGGCGATGATGATTCGTTGCTTGGTGATTACGCTAGATTCTTTGGTGCCTCTGAGCTTGGCGATTACGCTTGGTTCTTATGGAACTCTGGAGATGCAACCCATCCCGTGGGCAGCAAGCAACCGAATGCTTGGGGGCTATGCGGCATGCACGGCAATGTTGTGGAGTGGTGTCAAGACAGGCATGGCGATTACCCGGTCGGCGCGGTAACGGATCCTACGGGTGCTACATCTGGCTATGGCGGCGTGATCCGTGGCGGCTGTTGGGGGTTCCCCGCTAAGCAGTGTCGGTCGGCGGCCCGCGGCAGCATCGATCCGTCACTCCGCTTCAGCTACGGCGGCTTTCGTGTGTGCCTGAGTCCGTCTGACAAGTAGCAGGAGCCTGCAGCCGTTAAGCGTGCAGAAGCAAAACAAGGCAGGGGAAGAAAAGGGGACAAAGCGAACGCGTTTGACATGTTGGCGATCTATGCCAACATGATGGCGGCTAGCCGGGCTTGATCACCTAGTGAACGGCCGGACATTCCCAGTTCGGGTCGGAAATTCCCAGTTCGGCCCGCCACGCATCACACATCATCAAGGCAAATGCCGACTCGGCGTTGCTGCAACGCCGATGAGGTAGGGTTGTCATTGGTAGAGGATGATCCGGGGCAGCAATCCGATACGGAAAATGGAAGTTTTCAAGAAACAGTCGCGGCCTCAAGTAGTAGTAGAGAGCGATGAGAATGAATGAACGGAACAGCTTATGTCATTTGAGAGGAATCCAGATGTACCGGAAAACGGCCCTCGCTCTGTTCGCTTTTAGTTGTCTTGTAATGGCAGGTTGTGGAGATAGCCACGACAGAGTCGTTCGAGATTACCTTACTGAATTGGAAAGCATGGTCAAAGTGCTTGAGGGAATTGAGACCGCTGAAGATGCCGAAAAGGCAAAAAGAAAACTTGAAACAATTGGAGGAAAAATCAAAACGATCATAAGCCGAAAAGAAAAACTTGGAGATCCGGGTCAGGCTTTGGAAAAAAAGTTGAAAGAGAAATACGTAAAACAGCACCACGAAATTGTGGAAAAGCAGCTAGATGCGATGATGGAAATTCCAATCAGAGTTCGCATGATTGTTCAAACGGTCACGAAAGACATACCGCAATTGCACTAAACCCTTTTTGATCTATTCGCCTCGACTACGAATGGAAAATGTTGAACATGGGCAAAGCCTTTTTTAACTGAGCAACGCCAGCGTCCGTCACCCCGGGTTCTTTGAGCAAAAGAACGCACCGGTGATCCTGGTGCCCCTGAGATTCAGGTTGAGATGCGTCACTTGGTTCAGCCGCGCAAGTTGCTTGAAGTCATCATCCGTCATACTGGCGTTGAAAAGAGTAAGATAGTTCAACGCTTTCATTGCCTTGAGTTGGCTTCAGCCAACGTCACCAACCTCTGTGTTGATCAGATTGAGTAAGCTCAGGTTGGGGTATCCCTCGAATTGTTTCCAGTCAATGTCGCTGACGTTGGTGAGTGTCTTCAGGTTTTTCAGTCCCTTGAGGTGCATCCATCCCTTGTTGGTGATGCTTGTGTCCTCAAGAGAGAGATCCTGAAGGTTGGTCTTTCCCCCTTCATCGAGCAAATGGATGGGTCATCTTCGCTTGGAAAGAACTTGATGGTTTTGGCGTTGTCAGGCGCGCTTTGATCCTGCCCAGAAAGGGCACTGGGAGTCACAAAACACAGAAGAAGCAGAGAGAGTTTGAGCATGACCAACGAGAGGTGTGGCATGACGCGACTGGTAAACGATGGGTTCAGTATAATCAGGCCCGGAAGCTTGCGCAGGTGAATCGCGACAGAGGTTTCCCAGCCTTCGTAAGTGCAGGTCCGCCGCGCCGGGCAGAGCGATGGGGCAGAGGTGGTTCTGAAACCGACCGTCGAACACGAGCCGCGTTTGTGGAAGGCGTAGCCGTGTGGTTAGGGGCCGGTAAAACGGCAATTCGGCAACGCCTTTTTCAATTCAGCCACGTCCGCCTTGGTTACTTCAGTTCCGTCCAGCCAAAGGTGTCTGAGCTGAGTCAGGTTGGCTAATTCCTTGAGGCCCGCGCCGGTTATTTTGTTGTAGGCCAAGGTAAGGTCGTTGAGCTGCTTGAGCTTCGCAACCTCCTTGAGGCCCGCATCAGTTATTTTGGTGTGCAGCAAGTTAAGAAAGGTAAGCTGAGTGCACTTTGCAACTTCCTTGAGGCCTGCGTCCGTTACTCCGGTGTCGGACAAACCAAGTGTTTTGAGCTTCTGGAGCTTGGCGACTTCCTTGAGGCCCTCGGCCGTTATTTGGCCCCCATTGAAGTTGAGAGAGGTGAGCTGAGTGCACTTGGCTACCTCCTTAAGGAGCTGATCCGTTATTTCGATGCCAGCCACGGCAAAGTTAAGCTTCGTCACTTTCTCTAAATCCGATTTGGTGAGTTCGCCTTCGGGCTTCTTGAGCGCTCTGCGTATCTCCTTCTCAACAAGGGGGTCAGCAATGAGCTTGTCGGTGGTGGTGGTGTTGGGTTGCTTTGGATTGGGCTCTGGATGATTTGCAGGCTTCAAGGATGGGTCAGACTCAGGGCCAGACAATCTCCCCTGGCTCGCCTCTGGGCCGGTCAGGGACTCTTCCGGCGTCGCCGCTGTCGCCTCGTCCGTTTTCGTTGCGGCCGGAAGCGGGCGTTCGTATACGAGGGATGTCTTGTTGTCTGCGACACCTTTCAGGTACAGGTTCGCTCTTTTATCGGTTGTTTTTCCGTCTTCGCTCTCGGTCTCCGACCCTCCGATGACATACGAAAATTCCTGCTGACGGTCATCTCCCGAGACGGGGTCAACGAACATCAACTTGATCCGATTGCCGTCAACCTCCCATTTCCCCTTGGCTGCTTTCCCTTCCTTCGGAGTCAACACGAGGTCGCCGGATTTGCCAAGCGCCATGGTTTGCGTTACCCCCTTGGAGAAAAGCCGATCAGACTTCCAAGTGTGGGCCAATTCTGTAGGGTGCTTCGATGGGGCGCCACGCTTTAGCACCATCTTGTATGGCACTGTCAGTACTGACGGGTCTGAAAAACCTTCATTCGACAACGTCAGGGTGTCACCGGTGACGGCATAGGTTGCGTTGAGCGGTCGCCGCCCCTGATCAGGCACCTTGCTCCATGCTTCGGGATAACGGTCGTCCTTTCTCAACTCCAACTTGTCCGTTTCATAGGTCTTCCAGATGAACCTCATGGTCGGCTTGCCGGTCATGACTATGCTACCCTCACCGCCTTCCTTGAACGTGTACGTCATCGCTAACCTCCCGATTCTCTTGGACCACGCTCCGATCAGAACGGGGTCGGACGCCCACAGCCCCGTTTGAGGCACAGTGCTGGTTGCCAGATTACTTTTCTTGTCATCGGGCTTGTCATCAATCTCGGTGTCGTGCTTGGCATCGGTCTCGGGGTTCGGCGGGTCATCGGACTGAGGTTGAGGGTTCGCTTGGGCCGCATCGCCATCCGGCGAAGAGGCTCCATCACCACATCCAACCAATCCAACGATCAGGACTAACGACAACAGAAACTTCATGTTCTTCTCCCCAACATTGCCCTTTGTGACACAAAACTCATCGTGAGAACCCACCTCTTTGGGTAGTCCGAGGCGACTGTGCTAATGAGAGTGCCATTCGCGGCCAAAAGCGGGCGCGCAAACCGGAAATTCTCTCCAAAAAGGGCGCAACGACGTGCGTCATCCAGCCAACCTGTGGGCGACTCTTGCTACCGCTGTGCGACAATGATGTCCACACGTTTCGACGTTCGGTGGCCATGATTTCTGCCAAACACTCTGTAGTCTCGTGGCGTCAGACCTTGGGGTTAGAAGCAGCGGGCTGCCAAAAGCCTCTGTTCTATTTTGAATCATCGATCACGAAGTCTGGCCAATGCCCCCCAGTTGCACAGTGAGAGTCTGGGACTTCAGACGGCAACTGCCAGTCCGCTGGAAGACGTTATAATCGCACACAGCGAGTTAGTAAGCATGTGCAAACAAGTCTGTTCAACATTCCCCAAACGAGGTATCTCATGGCAACGTGTACGAAATGCGGCCAACCGACGTCAATCTTCCGAAAGGACATATTCTCTGGCATCTGTCCGCAATGCAGTCGTGGGATCACACCAGTCAACCTTGGGTGCAGCACCCTCATCTTGATCGCGATCATAGTGGCAGTTTTCAGCCGGGTAGGCAGGGACGACCTCGACTCGCAGGTGTCACGTCTCCGATCGACGGTACAAGAATTGAAGGAAGGGATCGACTTGCAAACACACGAGATTAAACAGTTGCGGGCCGCGATTGAGATGCTGCAGCCCGACGGTGATCCAAAGAGCGAATGATTGGCAAAACAAAGGTGTCAGGTAAATCAAAGGTGTCAGGGACCGTTTATTTCCCCCAACTGAGAATGCACTCACCTGGGAGGCTCAAGCATGATCTGTACTCGACCGTGCAAACTGTCCCACCCGACAATGGCACCTTTACCACGCCATTTATTCCTACCGAGTTGCTCAAATTCATCGCCCAACTCGTGGGGAACATACAGGACCAACGGCAATCTGGGATCCGAGTAGCGTGCCCAAACTGCGTAGCCATCCTTGTCCACGTGCGGATCCTCGTCGCCCGCATACAACAACCGTCGCTCCACGTCTGCCTCGACGTCAAATGAAATCCCGGCAACCGCTTCCACCACCATTTCGACCTGGTCCTGATCCTTCCGGACCGCCCAAAGTTGGCAGACCGTTTCCGCAAAAGTAAGCTCACCAGCCGTAAAACTGCCGGAACGTGTCGACAGCAAATCACGATCCATCATATTGCGGTCGCTCACGTCACCCGAAACGTGCTGCTGTTGACCAGCGTTAACCTTACTCTTAGCAGACTGATAGTCCGAAGGCCCAACGAACAGATTCAGCTTCATGACCCAATCTGGCCACCGTGGAATATCCACCCGCAACTCGACAGACCAGGTCAAGGAATTCTGGTACAACTCCACCGAACAGGGAGCATCATCGGGCACTCGAAAAACGAAAGGTAAGCGATGCTCTTGCCCAACCTTGAGGACCGTGTTCGATTGCAATTTCAGCGACTTCTTGAAAGCGGCGTGTGTGTGGGTTTTTTTGTTGGACCCGCTTCCACTGACGCATTCCTCTACGCAGGTCAGGACGGCGGTGATCGAGTTGATCGAAACATCCTTCTTTGTCGTGGTCACGAATTCACCAACGACCTCATCACCTAGTGCCAGTGTGTCCTCCTGGATAAAGGCCGCGGGATTCCCCAACATGTACGTGGGAAGAAACTTGCGGAAGAATACGAATGCAATGATGGTTGCGATCGGTACCAACACAAACAGGAATCCGACCCAGCCGAATTCCGAAGTGGCGGCTATACCCACGACTACAACAACCAATACAACAAGTGCCACCATCAGGATGGCCAAATTGGTCCCGCTGGACTTTCTGTGATCTGGCTCCACCGATGCTTCAGTGGCCCTCACCAGAAAAGGAGACGAAGCTTTGGGATCAAAAGCCCAAGGTATCTTTGCCTGCGCATCGATGTAGTGATCAATGGAAAGGAGATGACCGTGGTAGGTCGGGGGCCAGTCACCTGCGGGTAACGAAAACTTATACTCCTGTGGTTGTCCCGCTGCCCACGCACCAGAAAACAACGTCGTTTGCTCGCCTTTACCACTGGTAACATTACCGCGACCATGTGTTTTCCAGCCTGATGACACAATCAGTCCCGAGCAGTTGACCCCGGAGTCAACCGAAACGCGAACACAACCTTTGACCATCTCTCCAGCGAGAAACGCCCGATCGGGTTCATCTAATTCAATCAACAAATCGCATTTGCCCATGTGTATCTACCTGTCTTTGGAACCGCATTTACAATTTGCTGTCGATACCACGAATGTCACTGTCAAGATCTCGAACCAAACGTTCCGCATCTTCCAGAGACATCTCTGCAATAGGACCATCACTTGAGCGAGAGGCCTCGATCCCTCGATTCAGCCACTGCCTCACCAATTCAGGGCGATTGCCCTCTGCGACTTGCTCCGTATACACGGTGTAACCATTTTTTCGTAGCGAACGAATCAAGTCTCGATGAGTCGCCAGCACAATAGGATATCCGCTGGCGAACACACAATGTCTTGCTGCCCGAGACAATCGCTGAGCCTCGTCAATCCGCACCGGGCTACGAACTTCGATCGCCGGGGGGGAAAGTGCGAACAACGCATTCCATGACGGGGTGGACGGGTGTGCGGACCTCATGGGTCTGGACACACCGCAGGATCGGTTGAAGGCCGATGTTGTCGACCAGGTCATCGCCAGTCCTCATTGGTTGAATGACCTCTATGAAGAGCTCACGGTGAAACCCATCCGACTTACGTAACCTGGTCTTGGCTGGTTTATTCGCCTGTTGCTGACCGGACTTGAGGTTGTTATTGACAGAGCGCGTCCCTCAGTCCGATGCGGCAAGCCGCCCGCACATCGGGCACCGGGAATGAGTTGATATTCTGGCGGGTGAAGCCGTTGGAACGCCGGACAGCCTTGCGTGGTTCGCCTTGGCCCGAGCGACGGATTGGCTATCGTGAAGAGTCGTCGAATTCGATCGTCTTTTTCAACACTGAGATTCCCGAAACCACTCCAATCCGATAGCGTGACTGTTCTTCGCCTCTTATTCTGGACTTCTCTACAAATCGGCTGATGAGTCTAGGGCAGCCATCGGAGCCCACAAATGAGAACTCGGTGGTTCGATTATCAAGACCGCCAATGACCTCACCTTTGTTGTTGTACGCTGGTTTTGACCAATACATATTTGTCAGGTCCTTGTTCCAGACAGAATCTGCATACCCCTGCTCAGCATCAAACAAGGATTTGTAGGGGTAGAGGTTTCCAAACCATGAGTAATTCCCTGTGTTGGCGTTCAGATAAACTGTTCTCTCCTTGCCACCTGCGAATTCGACACGGATCTCTGAATCCGAGAGATAGGTAAGGCTGCTTATCATCGAATAAAGGGTTCTGCCTGAAGAATATCTGTCCTCAAATACGAAGTTTCCACCTCCGGTTGCACGAAGAACCGTCTGTGATCTGGGTGATCCGGTGCCTGCTTTTCCACCCTCCATGTTGTAGTACGTGAGGAGTGTTTTTTGTGGTACCGACCAGAGTCGTACGGTTCGCTCATCCCCGGTTGCAATCACGGTACCGGCCGGATTGAAGGCCAGGCAGGATGCATCCTCCTGCCACGCGAATTCACCGCTCAAATAAGACTCTTTTCCAGATTCGATATCCGTGATCGAAATAAAACTCTCCTTGTTGCTGGAGTTCCATGCCACGGCAAGCAGGCGTTGATCTGAAGAGATCGCTGCCGCATGAGGTGTTTCTCCATCCTCGAAGGGCAGGCTGAGTAACGTGTTGTCATCTCGCCATGACTTCAGTTCGATCCTTCGTGCGAGCCGCTTCTTTTCTTTCTCCTGCTGGGAATCACTGATCGAATTAACAGGGAGATGCGCAAATACGAAAATCTGCGAATCGAACCACAGAAACCTTCCTTCTGCATCATGGGCAGATACTGGCTTTCCACCCTCTTGTAGGTCGTAGAAGGCGGATATCCGTTCTTCAACAGGCTTCTTCCTCCAGGGATCCGCTTTTTGAGCGGCATCGGGTTCTGCAATCTTTGGCCAGACCTCGGCGAGCACATACCTGTTGTCAGCTGAAAATTGCATCGCCTCGAGGTCCCAGTTTGTTCGCGGTGGTTCGAACGTTGCGACCACTTTGCCTGTTTCAAGATCGATGACACTGGAACCCAGGCACATGAGCGTTCCGTCATTTGAAAACTTCCGTCGATCGAAAACGTCGGTTGAGGCGTCATCAACCTGAATCTCATGGCTTTGGAATTGAATCGCACTCAACTCCACAGTTCTCGTGGAGAATGAAACTTCTGATTCCCGACGCGGATTTTTCGTTTTGACTTTCAGTGTGACTTCGGTTCCCGGTGGGCTGTCAGTTGCGACATAACCGCTGAACCATTCCCTCCAATGACTGCGAAAAACTTCCTCTCTTGCATTGTGCTCGGCAAATTCCGTGACCCCTTTCTCCGTGAGGTCGGCACGATGAAACTGCAGATCGTTATCATCACCCTTCAAAAGGATGTTTGCGGCCTCGAGTTCATCGCGACTGAGGGGTAATGCCAGGAGTTGAGCCGGGCATGTCTTGGCCGGCTGGCCATCCACTTCCACGAGGGTATCACCGATCTCAAGATCAACTTTCAGGTTTGGATCGAAGGAAACGACCGAGTTGTCTGAATTGATCCGGACCGGAATCAGGGATTGAGGAGCAACGAGCTGGGGGTCAGGAAGTCGTTCTTCAGTGGCGGTTGGTACCTCGGTGTTGCGCATCGGTTCATGGGGGCGTTTACCACAGCCAGCCGAGAGAGCGACATGAGCCGAGAGCAACAATAAGAGTGGCTTTGTGTCACGCAGAAATCGAGGCCTCATTGAACGTATCTTCCGTACTAATAGATCGAGGAAAACATGGGGAGTAATATCCCGTTTTCCGGAACTGGAACAGGTCAATCGGGAACAGCCGATTATGGACTGGACGCAACAACGCTCCATAGCCCAGGTTACGTCCACGTTCTCCGGTTTCTTGCCTGCCGGAGGCTGGTCTGTATAAGATACCAAAAAGAAACGGCCGAGCCAGAAACCATCAACCACACTACGTTAGGGGGTAACTAGCAACCCAGCGGACGGCAGTACTCCGCAAGGATTCCCGGGCAGCTTTGCTGCAGAATGTCGGCGGTCACGGGCCGCCGACATAAACCTATGATTCCAAATCCCGCGTCATCGGCGACTCCTGTTCACCGCTTGGTTATCCGACGTTCCGTTGGCTGGCAGATCGGTTGTCTATTGGAGTTGCCGTCGGACCAAGTACGACAACGAGAACCACATCCACGATGCTGGCGTGAATTATAACGGATGCAATACCGACAAAAGCAGCAGCGACTTAGGGAAACGCCAGACTACTTGTTTTGTCACAGCCTGCATGCCGATGCCAAAAACAGCCGTTAAAAAAATCACTTCTCGGCGTCTTCGAAATACGATGTCCAGTTTTCCGGCCAGATCCCTTCCACGAAATCGCAAGTGGTATCCCAATCGGTGGATCAGCGAACAAACGGCAAATTTCAGGTGTGGTGTTCTTTTCTTTGACCTGTCCCATGCAGAACGATCGTTGTTTTTTCGACAGAACATCAGCCATGGACCTCCCTGATATTTGAAATCATGCCATCGATTCCGATCAGTTCCACTTCGCTTCCTGAGGGGTCCCGATTGTGCAACTTGTTGGGAACTACCAACTGGACATCGGCTTCGACCATTTCATTCAATTGATTCTTGGATATATGTTTGTGGATATCGCGCAGAGAGATAAGTCCGCCCATTGCGCCTGACCCAAGCTTATTGACTATTTATTCGCTCTTCATCCTCTACATCCAACTGCCATTCTGGGGCCACAACCACTCGAAAAGACCGCAAGCGATGATCGTTAAGATCAGGACAATGATTAACGTTCTCGCAACCCATTTCATGAACCCTATCTTCTTTGGATTGTTGACGCCCTTTTCATTGTCCATAATGAACGACTCCTGCTATTGCGTACGATTAAAAGTTAAGTCTTTGGAATGGTCATTTGCTTTCTGTCGCGGTTAATTCGTTCCGCTGACAATAGGGTTTTCATGTTGGTTCCCGTCGGGAACTGAAGCTCTGCCGGAGTTGTGCAACGCCGTTTTCGAAATTGCTGTTTCGATCTCCATGAACTACCAAATCGCCCCAGCGTAGCACACTGACCAGGCAATGATGATTTCCTGTTCAGCTTCTGCGCATGCTCTGCTGTTTTCCGCGTTACGGGTTGGCAAGCTGGTGCACAGCACCTCTGGGTTACTGATACCCTGTAGTCTTTTCGGGCAGGCAATCTTCCTGCTGATTTGTCACTGGGTAACTTATTTATGAATCAGCCGAATCTTGCTTCATCTGGTCCGGGGCAGACCTCCTCAGAAGCGATCACAAGCAGTCTGAATATGGCAAGGTGATCTTACCGTTTGCCGTCCTGAGACGTACCGACCGTGTTCTGGAGTCCACCAAGGAGTCCGTGCTGGCTGACAAGACCAAACGGGAAAACAGGACATAAAAGGGGACAGGGGTCGATCCTTCTGTCGTCCTT
>Ga0315321_10001023_pt1 | contig 21433 bp, 17 predicted proteins | sample M180m21515metaG_FD_203464 | JGI IMG/M metagenome (GOLD analysis project Ga0315321, IMG submission 203464) | Ammonia-oxidizing marine archaeal communities from Monterey Bay, California, United States - M1 80m 21515 | ecosystem: Environmental > Aquatic > Marine > Intertidal zone | place: USA...
GACCATTAAGAAAACGGCTGATACCGCCGACGCCGACCGGGTCGACGACCCCATCCACCTGGCCATCAAGCAGTTCGCTGTCTGGACCCATGCCGTGGTCAAGAAACAAGACGGCCCCTTCTTTGAGGCGAAGCAGGCGTTCAAGTTCTAAGATGGCATCGGCTGGCCAGTCCGCTCCCAAACGAATCACCATACCTGCGAGGTCTAACCCCATCAGTGGTTTGATGTGCAGAGCTTGAAACTGTGATAAAACTTGGCGTGAATGAAACCCTTGATTGGCTGGAGGTAAGGCGATCTCCAAGAACACCCCAAGCCTCTGTTTTCTCGCTTTGTTTATGTTTTCTCTTAGGCTCGAAACCTCCACGACAGGGAGCGCTAAAACCTGGGCCATTGATGCCTCTTCAGCCCAAGGCATGGGCAGCAATACCGCATCAGCATGAAGGCGCTTTGCCTGACTGATCACCGCGGCCCAGGCATCCTTTTGATGGCCATTCATACACTGAAGAATGGATGGAAAATGGCGTCTTCGGGTCATCTGCGCCTATGCTCCTACGGGGTGGCTTGCGATTGCTGCTTGTGATCGTCACCCACCCTGCACTATCGACCCGATCAGGAGCCGTCCATGCTGCAGCGCGCTATCTTTGGACTCGGAACCACCGAGATGCTTGTTATTCTCGGCGTCGTTCTCATATTTTTCGGTCCCAAAAAACTTCCTGAGCTTGCTCGGGGTTTGGGTAAGGGGCTGCGAGAATTCCGCAAAGCCTCCGATGAAGTGGGTCAAGCGATCCACGAAGCCAGCGTTGAAGAGATCGAGCCGCCCAAAGGAAGCGTGACGCCGAGCGTAGCCGACGCCGCTGTCGAGCCCGAAGCGGTGGAGCGCGCGGAGCAACAGTGAAGGGGATCGATCCCCACAATGCGTCGTTCATGGAGCATCTAGAGGAGCTTCGAGATCGGCTCATCCGTTGCGCGATCGTTATCTTCGTCGCCACCTGCGCTGCTTTTGCCTTTAAAGAGCAGCTCTTTCACTTCTTTATGATCCCGATTCGCCCCTTACTGGATACCGAGCCAGGGCTGCTTGCGGTGCTCAGCCCGCTTGAGATGTTCATTGTCTATCTCAAGTTGAGTATGGTGGCAGCGATCGTCGTCACTTATCCGGTGGTTCTTCACCAGATCTGGGCTTTTTTCTCGCCTGCGCTGCAAGGCAAAGAGCGCCGGGCGGTGCTGCCCTTCTTATTCTTTGGAAGCGCTGCCTTTTTGATCGGCGCAGCTTTTTGCTTCTCGCTGGTTTTACCCACCGGTCTTGAGGTCCTGCATGCCATGCTTCCGCCGGAGGTTGAGGCAAAATACTCAACCGCCTCTTACTTTGGCTTAGTCACCATGATGGTGCTCGCCTTTGGGCTGGTCTTTGATCTTCCCGTTTTGATGGTCCTGCTGGCACGCGTCGGTATTCTACACCCCAAAACGGTCTCGAAATACCGACGCTACATCATCGTGGGGTTGTTCATCATGGGCGCCATGCTGACGCCGCCAGACCCCTACACACAGGTGATGCTTGCGGTCCCATTATGGCTGCTCTTTGAGGTCGGTCTGATCATCTCGAGAGTGGTCGTAGCCGGCGCTCCGCCGCCCCCTGGTTCCGACTAGAAGTCGGCGCTTAGGTCAATATCACCTGATACCGACACCTGGTAGGCGCTCACGCGTCGCTCGAAGAAGTTGGCAAGCTCTTGCACGTCTTGAAGCTCCATAAAGCCGAACGGGTTAGAGGAACCGTAAACCGGCGTCATCCCCAAGTTGCTCAAGCGCTGATCCACGACGAACTGAAGGTATTCGCGCATATCAGTTTGGCTTAGTCCTGCGACGCCTAGCTTGAGGAGGTCGGCAGTAAAGGTCATCTCGCATTCGATCGCTTCAGCGAGCATTTCTTTGACCTGCTCTTCCATCGCCGCGTCCATCAAATCTGGCTCTTCTTTGCGAACGATCCGAATGACTTCGAAGGCGAAGTTCATATGGCAACTCTCGTCGCGAAAGACCCAGTTGGTGCCCGTGGCTAAACCACTCAACAGCCCCTTGGAGCGCAGGAAGTACACGTAGGCAAAGGCAGCGAAGAAGAAGAGCCCTTCGATGCAACACGCAAAGCAGATCAAGTTGAGCAAGAAGCGCCGACGATGCTCCTTAGTGGTCAGCTCATCAAGCTCGTCAATCGAATCCATCCACTTGAAGCAGAACTCAGCTTTTTGCTTAATGCTCGGGATATTATGGATCGCATCAAAGGCGGCTTCGCGTTCGGCAGGGTCGGGTACGTAGGTATCCAGTAAGGTCAGATAGAACTGAACATGAAGCGCCTCTTCATAGAGCTGACGCGACAAATACATCCGACCTTCTGGGCTGTTGATGTGCTTGTACAGGTTGAGCACTAGGTTGTTGGCAACGATCGAATCACCGGTGGCGAAGAACGCGACCAGGCGATTGATCAGATGATGCTCAGCGGGCGTCATCTTGTGCTGAAGATCAGCAATATCCCTTGAAAAATCAACCTCTTCTACGGTCCACGTGTTCTTAATAGCATCCCGATACATCTCGTAGAGTTGCGGGTAAGCCATTGGCCGAAGGGTAAGATTAAGTCCTGGTTCGAGAATCACGAGAAGGTCGCTTTCAAATGCTGAGCTGGATAAGCAATAAGAGTCTTAGGTTTACTGACACGATTCGCAGGACTCAGGGTTTTCGAGACTGCACAAAAGAGCGGCCTGCTTTGCGGCTTCTTCTTCGGTGGTCGTCGTCGGTAACCCCGTCGTCGTTTGAGCGATGCGCGTCGCTGGGCGAGAGCGCAGGTAATAGGTGGTTTTGAGGCCGAGCTTCCATGCGTAAAAGTACATCGAACTCAACTTATCGATGCTCGGGCTCTCCATGAACAAGTTCAGGCTCTGACTTTGATCAATAAAAGGACCACGCATCGCAGCCATCTCGACCAGAGGTTTTTGGCTTAGCTCCCACGCCGTACGGAAGCGAACTCGCAAATCGGCGGGGATCTCAATGATATCTTGGACCGAACCTTCCGAGAGCTTGATCTTGTTGCGAACCTCTGGAGTCCAAAGCCCACGTGAGCGGAGCTCGGAAACCAAGTAGTTGTTGATCTGCAAGAACTCACCCGAGAGCGTCTCTCGTTTGAACAGGTTGGAGACCTGGGGCTCGATGCACTCGTAGCAACCGACGATCGACGCGATGGTCGCCGTCGGCGCAATCGCGACCAACAAGCTGTTGCGTAAGCCGACGCTCGCAATACGCTCCTTCAGCGCATCGAAGCGTTCGGGCTTATTCGGTGTCGTGCCCCACAGATCGAACTGAAGCTTACCTTTAGCCGCACGCGTCTCTGAGAACGTATCGTGCGCGCCGAGTTCTTCCGCTAGATCCGCGCTGGTCTTGAGCGCGTGGTAGTAGATCTCTTCTGAAATTCTCGCCTGCAGAATCTTCGCTTCTTCAGACTCAAAGGGTAGCTCGAGTTTAAAGAAGACGTCCTGAAGACCCATCATGCCCAAGCCTACCGGGCGCCACTTCATATTACCTCGACCGGCCTTCTCGATCGGATACCAGGTCCTATCGATCACGCGATCAAGCTGACGAACAGCCACCTCAACCGTTTCACCCAAGCGCTCAAAGTCAAAGCGCCCATCTTTGAGGTGGTTGCTCAGGTTGATCGAGCCAAGATTACACACTGCGGTCATATCGTCATCGGTGACTTCAATGATCTCCGTGCATAGGTTCGAGAGATGGACGACGCGCCCCTTCTCGCCGGTTTGATTACACTTAAGGTTGGAGGCGTCTTTGAACGTCATCCAGCCGTTACCGGTTTGAGCCAGGCTCTTCATCATACGCGAGTACAGCTTACGCGCTGAGATGGTCTTGAGCGCTTTACCTTGAGCTTCTGCTTCACAATAGGCGTGGCGGAACTCCTCGCCAAAGGTGTCGCAGAGCTCGGGCACGTCCTTAGGATCAAACAAGCTCCAGTCCGAGCCGCTTTGTACACGCTCCATGAACAGGTCGTTGATCCAATTTGCCAAATTCAGATTGTAGGTTCGACGCGCTTCGTCGCCGGTGTTCTCGCGGCAATCCAAGAAAGCCTCGATGTCCCCGTGCCAGGGCTCAAGGTAAATGCAGCACGCCCCTTTGCGGCGGCCGCCCTGGTTCACAGCGGAGACCGAGGAATCAAGAGTCTTAAGCCAGGGCACGATGCCGTTGCTCAATCCATTGGTTCCTCGAATCAATGAGCCCGCTGAACGCACTCGATGAAACGCAATACCGATACCGCCGCCGTGCTTGGAGAGTCGAGCGACCTCTTTGTAGCGGTCGTAGATCGAATCCAGATCATCCTGTGGCGAGTCGACCAAGAAACAACTCGACAGCTGCGGATGCAGAGTGCCTGAGTTGAACAAGGTCGGCGAGCTCGGGAGGTAATCAAAGCTTGAGAAGGTGTTGTAGAGCCGGATCGCTTCTTCGGGGGTCTCCGATAAACCACAAGCGACGCGCAGCAGCGCGGTTTGCGGTGTCTCGACCACCAAACGCTTGGTGGGGTGCTTGAGGAGATAGCGATCGTAGACCGTGCGCAGGCCGAAATACTGAAACAGGTTGTTTCGATCGGACTGAATCGCAGCATCAAGCTGCTCGCGATGAGTCGCTACAAACGCCGCGAGCGAGTCGTTGATGATCCCGAGCTCTTGGCCTCGGAAAATACCCTGCGAAAAGGTCTCAATGCCCTGCTCACGGACTTCTTCTTGGATAAACTCAGCCAGCAAGCGGGCAGCCAAGAACGAATACTCTGGCTCTTCTGCGATCAACAACGCAGCGGTTTGAATCGCTAACGCGTCCAGCTCTTTAGTCGTCGCCCCATCGTACAATCCACCGATGGTACGAGTCGCAATGAACATCGGGTCGACATGCTCGAGTCCGCCCGAACACGAAGCCACGCGATCAACGATCCGGTTGACGTCCACGAGCTCAAGTCTTCCATCTCGCTTCTTCACGCGCATGGTGACCGGTACGCCCGTAGGATGTGGCGTTGCATGGTTTGGCGGAATGTCTGCCTGGTTCAGGATCTCGGCGTTTTGAATATCGAGCGTCATAAGCGGTAGCTTCTCCATCTATCTTATCAAACAGGCAAAGTTTGTGCCGACTCCAAGGCGCAAGAAGCATGCCCCCAGACCTTGCTGGGACCCTCTTCGTGTGACCTGATGTGAATCGACCGCTCACCCGTAAGTTTGCCGTCTAAAACCATGGTTATCGAAGCCCCTCCCGAAGGGTCAACGACGCAGCGCGAGGGTTCTGACTATGGCGCTTAGAAGAAAGGATGAAAACGTCGAGATATCCGGCGTCAAGCTCAACTATTGAAAGGCAATTAACTGCGGCCGCGGGGCCGCGGCCACCCCAATTGACGTACTCGGAATACGTTTGTGACGTGACGCAGACAACGCTGTGACGACGCGCACTTTAGGAGAGTTCAAAGCAAAATCAGATAGGTGGATGTATCAACTCAAATCAACTCGAACCTAAAAAACCCTGAGCGCGGACAAGGCGCATTTAATTATGCCTTATTTTTGCGCTATTTAGGGCTCAACCCACCTCGGTGATGTGTCGAGTAGTCAATCTTTTGGCGTAGTTTGGTCGGCGCTGTGTTTGCCGCAGGATCTTTCGGATCAATTCCGCTCGAACCATGCCTCGCTCAAAGGCTTTCTCGCTCAACCAATCGTGAAGCTCAGTCGGTAAACTCAGGTCCACTCGGATCCGGTGAGGAAACAAGGACGCTCCGGCGCCGCGATCTTGTCCATTTTCAAAAAACTCGGTTGGAACTGGGTCCAACTCAAAAAAGTCGCTGCTATCAATCCACATGGGGTACTCCTAACGAGATAATGGTCTGAGAATAGATCTGTAGGGCGCTCGAGCGGACGCTTGAGCTCGGCTCAACAGTGCACACGAGACGAGATTTACTGGCATACACAGCGCCGATCAGTTTGGGTAAAGACCGTCGAAGCACGCGCTGCTGATCGAAACGGTCCGGCAACAAGCCATCAAGGCTATCAATCACCACTAATCCAGCGTGCTTTAGACGACAAAACGCGAGCGCCAACTGATAGGCTTGATCAAAACCGCTGGGCTCAAAGCCCCAAAATAGTGAGGCCTTGGAGCGGTTATAAAATGACGTGTTCAAGGCATGGTTTCGATCGCCATCGATCCAAACCACCGGCTGTTGCTGAGACAAAGCCGCCTCGGCATAGGCTAGGCACTGACGGGTTTTTCCCGAACCTGAAACACCACAAAGCGTCGTCATGGACCCCGCCCGAAGCTGGTCGTACCTGTTCATGCGAGCGGGTCGCTTTCCAACGCACGCAAGCTGAAGGCTTCCGCTAAATGTCTGGGGGTGATGACCTCGCTCAAAGCGAGATCGGCGATACTTCGCGCGACCTTGAGTAAGCGGGTCGTCAAACGCGGCGACAAACCGAGCCGATCACTGCTCCGACGAAGAACATCGAGCGTCTTGGGGAGCGCTCGGACGTGGCTCAACAGCCCGTCTTGGAGGTGGGCATTTGCGCATCCTTGGCGAGTCATCGCCATGGCGCGAGCGTCAGTGATTCGCTGGCGGACCTCCGCGCTGGTGGCGCCAAGCTCTGAACGTGACGATAAGAGCAGCTCAGCGCTGGGGCGGTCCATGCGCACCTGAAGATCAATACGGTCCAACATAGGACCACTGATTCGAGCCTGATAACGCTGGATAACGCTCGGCGGACAGACGCAGCCCTTGACCGATGAGCCGTGATAGCCACAGGGGCAGGGGTTCGAGGCGGAAACAACGATAAAATCCGCTGGAAACGTCATTCTACAACCGGCTCTTGTCAGCGTCAACTCGCCGTCTTCTAGCGGCTGTCTCAAGCTCTCAATTACCGCTCGAGGAAACTCAGCGAGCTCATCCAAAAACAAGACACCACCGTGGGCGACCGTGACCTCACCTGGGCGAACCGGGTTACCCCCTCCAACCAAACCCGCCGGACTGATCGAGTGATGAGGAGCGCGAAAGGGGCGGGCAGGGATAGACGAAGACAAACCGCCATCAACGACCGAGCGAATACGCAATACCTCCAGTAATTCTGCTCCCTGCAGGGGCGGAAGAAGCGATGGCAAACAGCGCGCAAGAAGCGTTTTCCCTGTTCCGGGCGGCCCGGTGAGCAGCAGGTTATGACCACCCGCTAATGCGATCTCAGCCGCTCTTTTCGCTTCATCTTGACCGCGCACCTCACGCCAATCAGTCGAGCATTCTGCCGATGACTCCGGGGCGTTTGAGGTCTCATGTTCAGGCGCTGGCCCTCCCGAGAGCCAAAGACAGGTCGTCTTCAGGTCACGACACGGCACCACCCGAACCCCAGTCACCAAGCTCGCTTCGTAGGCATTTTCATGAGGCACAACACAGTGAGTGATGCCCGCCTTATGTGCAGCCTCGGTGATCGGCAGCACCCCGCGCACTGGGCGCAATTGTCCGTCCAAAGACAGCTCACCCAGAAACAAGGTGTGCGCCAAGCGTTGAGGGTCAAATTGGGCGCCATCAGCTAAGCACGCCACAGCAAGGGCTAGATCCAGAGCGCTTCCCTCTTTGCGCAGCTCAGCTGGCGCCAGGTTGAGAACGATTCGCTTTCTGGGCCACTCAAAGCCAGACGAACGCACCGCTTGCTCGACGCGTATGCGCGCCTCTTTAAGCGCGCTCCCCGCCAGCCCAACCAGATCAAAATATGGGATACCGGGACGCAGATTAGCCTCGACCCGAACAGGTTGCCCCTGAACGCCGATGACCACTCCTGTTGACACGACGATGGTCATCAAAATAACCCTCCACGACACCTGACAATGCAGGGGCTGTGCCGAGTTATAAATAGTTCTAAATCAATGTATTACAGAGTTTACAGTGCCGCGAAACATCGCCCCGAGACACTCCATGTTCAACGACGGGGCATCCCCATCACTCGAGCATGACGAGCGTCTTGTCCGTCCGCTTTATAAAACGGTTCGTAACGATCCTTGAGGGCTTCAACGGCCATCGCTAATGCAGGCTGGCGGACAAAGCGAAAATCAGCGTCAACCCCGATGAGCTCACCCTCCTCAAGCGGCTCCCAGATGTCTTCTGCCGAAATGGTCTCACTCGAAATCAAGAGGTGATTAATCTCTTGAGCTCGCAGCGGATGCATACAGGGAAGCTCCTCACCCTCTCGCCAGCGCGAGCATTCATTCATTTTCTCACAATATCGCTTCTGCGTTGAGAAGAACAAACCCCGCCCAAGCCGAACGGCTGCGATCGATCGTCCATCAGTCGCTATAAAGTTGATCGACGGAGGGTTCGCCCCAGCCGACTCAGCAAGGCCAACCAAGGTTCGAACCGTCGCTGCCATCGCCTCAAAGGCGACCCGCCCAGTCGCCTCGTCGCTCGGGTGACAACCCAGCTTACGAAGCTCGGTTAGAAACAGGTAAAAGCAGCGCTCAGAATCTGTCTCTCCGGTAATCAGACCTTGAAAGTCTGGGTCGATCTGATCCCAAAGTTGCGCAGCATAAAGCTCGAGATCGCGAAGCGTCCCGTTGTGCGCAAAAACCCAACGCCCCAAGGTAAAAGGATGCGTGTTCGTGATGGTGTTACCACCGACGGTTCCGAGGCGGACATGAGCGACCACTGCGTGGCTGCGGACAAAGCGCGCTAAATTCGAGAAGTCACCATCGCCCATCGCCTTGTTGAGACCCCGGCGCACGATCGGTGAGCTGCCCTCATAAAAACCGATGCCCCAGCCATCGGGGTTGCGCTCGCTCTGAAGAGCCAGCGCGTTCTCGGCGAGAACGAGGCTGTGGTGAACGCCAATATTAACCGCACTACGAAAGCCAAAGAGCCGGCACATCTTAGTGGCTCACGACGTACCAGAATGCTCCAATAAACAGAGTGATTCCAAGTACAGCTACGGCAATCCACAGACCGAAATTGCTCTCGTTTTCAACCTCGTCATCAACCCCCCAGCGCTGCTCAAGGGATCGGCTCTGGAGGATATGAGTCAAGGTCACCTCACCCGAGACGGTGTCACGATCAGGTGGTGGCTCTGCGCCCGTATGCTCGGACAAGCGGTGCATCAGGTGGCGAAGGTAGAAGTCGCTCTGATGGACATTACACAACAGACCGAACGCGGCATGAAAGAGCTCGTCACTCGAGCCCCAGTCCTCGACGGTTTTAGCCGAGGGCAGCGAGTGCTCACCGCCACCTTGCTCAGCCCCTGAAATGACGCCTCGCTCACGCTCCCAGCGCACGACCAGACCACCAAAGGTGAATTCTTGCCGCATGATCTGCCCTTGGCGGTCGACCCAAGACACCACATCGGTGGTGTTCTCGCCGCGGTGCCAAATCCGCCGCAAACCATCCCCACGGAAGGTCGAATCCCCCACAAAGACGCGCTTTAAGCTGCTCGCTACACGACGGATTGTCGCGTCATCTTGAGCGAGTAGCAGTTTTCCAACTTGGCTAATCAGCGCTGTCTCTCCCGGCTTGAGGCCACACGGATACGATTCAAAGGCTACGCCTACTGGGCAAGATCTCAAAAAAGGAGCATATTTTAGTTATGAAAAGTCTCTTTGGTGCTTTGGTTCTGGTTTTATTGTGCTCGTGCTCAGGCGACGCCGAGACGTCGACGCCGAGCTCTGCAGACACGGGAACGATGGGATCAGGGGTCATCGTACCAGGCCCCCCGGCTGAGCAACCCTGTCAGCCACTTGAGCACCCTTGGGTCAAGGAGCTATCGGGCGGAGTCGGCGAGGTGCTTGTGGTCACCAACTCAGCCGAGCTCAGCGCTGTCTTGGACGGCTTAGCTGCCGATAAGCGCTATGCAGTGATTCTGGACGGTGAAAACTTTGAAGCGATCAGGCTCCCGAGCGGGCGCGACCTGCGCTTGATCGGTCGATGCCAAGCGACGGTCATCGAGGGTGAAGTCAGCGGCGGGGATGGAGCCCGAATCGGACTGACGGGTTTTCATTTAGTGGCTGGAGTCCAGCTTGAATCACCAGAAACCGCTCACTCAGACCAAAACAGCTTTAAAAACACCGCCGGATCCGCCTGGCAACAACGCGGCGGCAGCCTAAGGTTCACGCACAATCAAATCCAAGCGGTCAGCGGCCGCGGGCTCAGCCTGGATTCGCTGCAATCCGTGATCGTAGGTGACAATCATTTCCTTGGCCCACTCGGTGGTGAAGGCGTCTTCATCGTCGCACAAGAAGGCGCTGTTGAGATCACCGCCAACCGCTTCGAAGACGTCAGCGGCGATGGACTCCATGTGATCCAAAGCAAGCCGAGCGCCCAGAGTATCATCGTCGGCGACAATCACTTTCTGGGCCCCTTAGGCGGTGAGGGGGTGTTTTCATCAAGCAACGCTTCAGCATTTCACGCCTTTGGTAATCGGTTCGAGCAGATCCAGGGCAGCGGCATGAGCCTTATTGACCACACCGCCAGCGTCATCGTCGGCGATAATCACTTCTTAGGCCCCCTAGGCGGAGAGGGCGTGTTCATCTGGAACTCAGGCGGCGTAGAAGCCAGCGCTTTGGCGCGCAACGCAGTGGACAACACGGCGAGCTTCGGGGTGCTCTTGGCGGGGCTAGAGGGTGCCTGGACTGTTCAGAGTAATGTCATTTCAGCCAGCGGCGAGCGCGGGGTGCTGGTTCAGGATTTAGGTGTGAACAGTACGCTGACCGTGACCAACAACACCATTGAAGGTGCAATCGGCTCAGCGCTCGAGATCATCGGCTCCCAAGGCGCTATCGAAATTGCCCACAATCAAATTACCAAAGTCATTACGCCTGAAATTGGTGGATCCGGAGCGCCCGCTACCGGTCTTGGAATTGTGGCGCTTGATACCGACGACCTTCGAATCTACGGCAACCGGGTGACCCAAACTGCGCTGGCTGGAATCGTCATTGATTTAGCAGATCGCCCGCGACTCAGTGCCAACACTCGGCTCGAGGTGGGCTTCAACGACTTTGACGGTTTAGCCAAGTATGACGTGGTCATTCAAAACATTGATGATGTGGTTCCGCAAGGCGCTGAAATCAGCACGCGGTCAGGCAGCGCGATCGGTTTTGGGCAGCGCTTTGCCCTTGAGCGTCGCCGCGGTAGCCCAAAAAACTGTGGGGACGGACAGACTCAAGCAGGTGAAACTTGTGACGACGGCAACCGAATCGACAGCGACGGATGCACAAACCAATGCCAAGTCGCTCAATGCGGCGACGGGATCAGAAGGACCGGGCTAGCTTCTGACGACCCAAATTTCGAGGCCTGTGACCTGGGCGCAGACAACGGCCTATGTGCTCAATGTGCGCTCCAATACCCCAAAGGGTTAAGCGTCGGCTTAGAGCATGCCTGTGCGCGCACAGGGGACTCGGTGTGGTGCTGGGGCGCTAACGGTAGCGGTCAAGTGACCGGTAATGCGACGCGCACCAACTTTCCTAACCCGCAGACGCCTGTACACATCGAGACGCGTCCGGATGAGCTGGTCGGCGGACTCAAGCACAGCTGTGTGCTCACCAACTCAACGACTCAATGCCACGGCGACACCGCAAACGGTCGGTTGTTGGGTAACAGCTATTCGTCACCCAACGAAAACCACTGGGACATCACACCCGGTGGCATTTTCGCGGGAGCGAACGTCTCGTGCCTAATCAAAGATGAGCAACTCTTTTGCGCGGGAGCGCTTGACCATCGAGCCTTTTATTCGAGTCAGCTCATGCAGCTAGCTCAAGGGCACCAGATCCGCCGAGCGGTCGCCTCGTTGACCCATCTATGCATCGAAACAGCAGCTGGGACCTCGTGCATGGGTGATAATTCGGCGGCGGCGCTGAGTGATGATCCTGACGACGCAAACCAGCTCGTCTCCATCGATGACGACGTCTCAAGGCGACTGGCGGTTGGCGCCAATCTAACCTGCCAAGTGCTCGAAAACGAGAGCGTGCGTTGTCGTGGGCACGCAGGCTACGGTCGCTTAGGGCGCGGCGGCAGCGGACGATGCGTGCAAAACTGTGGGCGCAGCTGGGATGAGGTCCGCAACCTCGAAGAGATCGCTGACGTGAGCATCGGCGAGTTTCATGCCTGCGCTCTGGATCGAGCGGGTAGGGTCTATTGCTGGGGCAAAAATCAATACCGAGCCGTTGGGGTGGGCGCTCAAACGCTAGTCTCGGAGCCTTCGGAGCAAGTTCCGCTTCCGCTACCCGCCATGCAGGTCGGCACAGGGCGACATTTCAGCTGCGCACAGCTCATCGACGAGCGCGTCTTTTGCTGGGGTAAGAACAACGCAGGACAGCTCGGCAGAGGCATGGTCGGTGACGCCAGCAACCCAGCCGCCGTTCACATCCCGTAGATTCAGCCGGTTCCGCCCACCGCCATCGAGCGAATACGCAGGCTCGGACAGGCCGTCTTTCGATCCCAGATCAGATCGTTACCCACCGCATCAATGCCGCCAAATAAATCATCAAAGCTCGCAGAGACGGTAAACTCAGCGACCGGTTCAGCCAGCTTGCCCTGGCGAATCATGCGGCCAAAAGCGCCGCGGCTAAAATCGCCCGTTAGCGCATTGAAACCAAAGCCAATCGTTCCCTCAATATAGATCCCCTCATCGATATCGGCGATGAGCTCTTCGGGGGATTGCTCGCCTGCGCACATGTACAAATTGGTGGTGCCCTCGCCGGGCTGACCGGCCATCGGCCGTGAGGCGCTCGCTGTGGGCTCAAGCCCGGTTCGATTCGCTCCATACTGAGCAGCCAAGAACATCTGGAGTTCACCATCTTGCACCAAGACATTGCGGCGCCGGGCGCGGCCTTCACCATCGACCGCGGACGAGCCGAGGAGCCCAGGCAGCAAGGGATCGTCGATCAAGGTCACCGCCGAGCTTGCGATTGAGGTCTTGAGCCGGTCCGCAAGATAGGTTCGTTGCCGCCAAAGCGACGTTGCGGTTACACAGCTGACCAACAAACCCACCAGCGCTGGCGAAGCCTCCCGGCTAAAGACCACGGGATAACGTCCCGTCGAGGGCTTGCTTGCGCCGATCCGAGCGAGCGCACGCCGAGCGGCCTCGGCTCCAACCTCGTCGGCAGGTTTCAAGTCAGCTAAACGGCGACTTGTCGACCAAAAATAGCCGTTACGCTTTTTACCCTCTGAATCATCACAGATCGCATCAGCGACCAGGCTCTGCCAGCCCCCCGTGACCGACCGACGAAGGCCGTTGGATGCTGCGGTCACGGCGGTGGAATAAGCCGCACCAAAACTCGCCCCATCGGTCGCTGAGATGCGGGCGTCATGAGCGCGCACTGCGCGCTCGGCGTTGAGCGCTCGACTGAGTCGAACGGGAGCCTGTTCAGCGACCGTCTCGGGGTCAAAGATGCCCATGTCCTTGGCTTCGCCATCGAGCGCCTCAGCTGGCGCTAGCGTGTGGTGCTCATCGGGGTCTACGTGCGGGGCGGCGTCGATTAAATCGCGCATCAAACCCTCGAGGACCTCGGGTCGCATATCGCTGCTCGAGCCAGTGACGACGCGACCGTCAACAAAAAGCCGAACGCCCACGCCTTCGTTGCCAGCTTCTTCGAGTTTATCGAGCGACTCGCCGCGGTACGTACAGGAGAATTCTTGACCTGAGCTCATGCTCACTTCGGCGTCATCGGCGCCGAGCCTCAAAGCTTGCTCGAGAATCGTCTCAGCCTTCTTCATCAAGGCGCTTTCGCGTGCTTCAGGGTTCATAGGTTGCTCCCGCCGATCGTCATTTTAGACACGCGGATGCTCGGCATACCGACACCGACCGGGACACTCTGCCCATCTTTACCGCAAGTCCATCGCCCATCCGATAAGGCAAAGTCATCAGCGACCATATCCACCTTACTCAGCGCATCCGGTCCATTACCGATCAAATTCACATCTTTGAGCGGGGCGGTAATCTTTCCGTCCTCGATCAAGTAGGCTTCCGTGGTTGAGAACACAAAGTCGCCGTTGGTGATGTTGACCTGTCCACCGCTGAACGAGACGCAGTAAATCCCCTTACTCACCGATTGAACCAGCTCGTCATGCTCGCTTTCTCCATTGAGCAAATAGGTGTTCGACATCCTCGGCATCGGCAGGTGACGAAAACTCTCACGCCGGCCGCTGCCCGCTTGCGCGCCGTAGTGCGCTGCCGAGATCGAATCATGCATGTAATCAGCGAGCTGCCCTGAATCAATCAGGACTCTTTTGTTCGGGACGTTGCCCTCGTCATCAACATTGATGGCGCCGCGGTCACCGGCCACCGTAGGGTCATCGACCACGGTGCACAGATCAGAAGCGACCGGTTTTCCGATGCGTCCTGTGTAGGTGCTGGTTCCTTTGCGATTAAAGTCCGCCTCGAGACCGTGCCCGACCGCTTCATGCAATAAGATCCCTGAATCGCCCGCCTTGAGGACCACCGGATACTCACCGGCTGGCGCTGCGACCGCATCGAGCAAAGTTAACGCCGTCTTAACTGCGCGCTCAGCATGCAATTCGGGGCTCACCTCGTCGAAGTATTCGACGCCTTTTCTGCCTCCGCCGCTCTCCATCGCTCGTTGCTGCTGCTGGCCATCATCCACCACCACCTGGATCGAAAAGCGCAACATCGGCTGGTGGTCATCGACCCGTAATCCGTCCGCACGAACGATGCGAATCTGCCGCGTCGATTCAGCGACCATCACCTCAACTTGAGTGACTCGAGAATCCGCCGCGCGCGCCGCCGCGTCAGCTCGTCGCACCAAATCCATACGCTCGGCAAAGCTCTGATCAACCAAAGGCATTTGAGCCTGATAATGATCACCCGATAAAGGTCGACCGCTAACCCCCTGCGCCTCGGCTTGGATCTCGCCATCAGCAATGCACGCCGCCGTCTGACACGCGTGTCTAATCGAGGGCTCGGTCAGCTCTTCAGTGTACGCAAAGCCGCTCGCATCCCCACGCAGAACCCGAACCCCGACACCCTTATCGATATGGCGACTCAGCTGGCGAACTTTACCGCCCTCAAAAACAAGTGAGAACGAGCTGGTCGCTTCGAAAAATAGATCGGCGTCATCGCCGCCTCGGCTCAAAGCAACCGTGAGTAAACGCTGAGCTGCAGCGTCGTCGATCAAGAAGGGATCAGCAGTCAAATCATTACCTTTCAAGCGTGCGGCATTGTCCTTTAATCCTGCTTCGGACTAACCATAACCAAGGGTAAGGCATAGCATCGCTATAGCCGCAAGTTGGGGGCACGATGCCGCAGCAAGGACAAGGCGACAAGCGGGGCTATATCCTGGTGTGTCACGGACCCTCATGCAGCCAAACGCACAAGGGCGCTTTGCCCGGTGATGTCGGTCGTCTTTTACCAGACTGCGCGGTGAGCACCGGCGACTGCCTCGGGATGTGCCCTGTCGGTCCCAACGCCATCGTTCGGCGCGAGCCGATCGGGCTCACGAAGGTCGCTGGACAAATCGGGGCTTCGGATTCGATCCTTTGCGGGATCGCAGATCCAAACGATCTCGCCCGACTCGTTCAACAAAGTCTGTCAGAGTCTACTGCGCCGCGCTTGCTCAAGGGTCTGTTAACGCCGACCAATATCAGACGTTAAGACCTTAAAAATAGCGAAGAATAAGCGCTCAAAATTCAATTCGGTATGGGCTTGAATTAGACATATGTCTGTTTTATAAGACGTATGTCTGGAGAAACCATGCGCGCCGCCACCATTCAGCTCCGAAAACGCATCCTCGCTTACGTCGAAAGGAGGATCCGACAAGGGCAGCCCCCAACCGTCCGAGAGGTTCAAGAAGCCTTTGACTTTGCTGCGGTTGAGAGCGCTCGTCAGCACCTAAAGGCGCTTGTTGATTCAGGCGAATTAAATCAACTCAGCGGTCAAGCGCGCGGGTATTCACTGCCCAGGCATAAATCGCTCAAGCGACAATCGGTTCCGATTCTAGGCTCAGTACAAGCCGGTCAACTGACAACGGCGCTAGAAGACCCCGACGGATTTTTAGATCTCCCCTTACGCCATCCTAACGACGAGCACTTTCTGCTCCGAGTCAAAGGCCAGAGCATGAGCGGAGCAGGAATCCACCCCGGAGATCTCTTGCTGGTTCGTCGCGCATCAGTCGCTCGCCACGGGGCGATCGTCGTCGCCATGATCGAAGACGAAGCGACCGTGAAAAGACTCGAAATAAACCCCAAAAGCATCAAACTCACGCCAGAAAACCCAGACTTTGAGCCAATTGAAATAACAGAAGGAGACTTAAACCTGCTGGGTGTAGTCACCGAAGTTCATCGTTATTTAGAAGGAATACCAAGCACTGATGGCTAGCCCTCTTAGCCGACTTGAGCTTCTACGTGCTGGCATCAAACGCGGCAGCGAGCTCAGGGTTCAGCCTTCCCCATCTGACCAGCCCTGGGGGCTCAGCGCCCTCCTTGGGCGCCTGACGCTCCTGTGCGGGAACGGCCGCGTGAGCGCAGCGGCAGCAATCACCGCCGCCGCACAACGCCACAACGAGCCCTCTGCCTGGCTTGTCGAGCGAGGTTTTGAACCCTATGGACCCGACCTAGAAGCGGCCGGGATCGCATTAGAAAGCCTGATCCTTGTTCGTCTTTCCCAGCACCATAAACTGGGCAGGGCTGCTGATCTTATCGCCCGAACTGGCGGCGTCGGGCTGGTGGTTGTCGACACCGAAAAAGCGCCCCACCGAGCGATGCTACGCCGTCTTGCGAACCACGCTGAGCAGCACAGCATGGCTGCGCTCATACTGTGTGATGCCCCACATCACGATGCAGCGATCTCCCTGGTCGCTAAGGCTGAATATGACCCTGCTGGCGAGCAACGACTGACCGCCATGCGAGATCGAAACCAAGCCAATTTATGGCAAGTTAAAGAGCGTTACGATGCGGTGCCCGGTTGCCCTTAATATTATCTGGGATGAGCACAGCGGCCCTCCGCCCACAGAGGCGCTTGCTCGTTCCCTAAGTCAGTTTAGCCCTCTGGTTACCCAGTGGCACGAGCTGCCCTCTACGCTCTGGGTTGAGGCTGCAGGCCAACCGATTAAGGGGCTTTCCACGGCGGCCTTCACCGCGCGCTTAATCGAACACCTCAAAGGTCATAATTGGGACGCTTGCGCCGTCTGGGGTTGCAGCCCTTATGCCGCAGCTCTCTTAGCTCAACGGCTGGTCAATGGTCAGTATTTGATGATCGATAAAGCGCATCAACACGGCGCTCTTGAGGGGCTGCCGATCCAAAGCCTCGGGCTCGGTGAATCAACCGACCAAAGCCTGATACGACTCGGCTTAACGCATCTAAGAGATCTCAAACGACTCCCTCGGCATGCCCTCGAGTCACGCTATGGAAAAACACTGCGTAAACGCCTCAAGCTCCTCAAAGATGAGCTCCCCAACTGGGACCAAGTCACCGCCAGACAAGATACCCTGCGCCCGCTATTAATAGAGGATCAAATCGACCAGCTTGAGCCCTTGTTGTTTCTCGCCAAAACCGAGCTAGAACAAGAACTTAAGATTCTTTCTGCGCAGGGTCTCGCCTGCGTCGAGCTAGAGCTTCAAGCAAAGACTCAGAGCCACGCGACGCTGAGCTGGTCTTTACGACCCGCTCGACCAAGCCTCAACAGTGAGTCCTTGATGGACTTGTTGCGACTCAAGCTCGAATCCGAGCAACTCAGCGCGCCGATCCACAGCGCCCTGCTGAGAATTCGGTCGACCGAAGCGAGACAAGAACAACTCGGGCTGTTTAAAACCGGAAAGCGAGACAACCGACAAGGCGATGAAGCGCTCGATCGGGTACGAGCAGAGCTTGGCGAAGAGCACGTCTTTATCGCCCAAAGACGGGATCGGCATCACCCCAAAGAGACCGTGCGCTGGGTTGCCCATAAAGGCGGCTGGCCGGCACCGAAAATGGCACCCCAAAAGACCTCCTGGGTGCGACGTTTACTCGCTGAGCCCCGTCGCGTCGAAGGTCCACGGTCCGGTCGTGGGTGGTCCTTGCTTGGAGAGCGCGTCACCTCCGTTGGGGGGCCCTATCCCCTCCAGCACAAATGGTGGCGGACGCCTCAAATCGAGGATGAATACCTCGTACGCGTCCAAAGCGGGCGCGTGCTTTGGCTGCTCCACGATCACCAGACGAAGACCTGGTGGTTAATCGGCTGGGTAGCCTGATGAAGGGCTATGTACCGCTTTGGTGTAAGAGTCACTTTTCACTCCTTGAGGGCGCCTCTCACCCTGAAGAATGTATTGACCAAGCCAAGGCGCTCGGGCTCGATACGATCGCGCTGACCGACCGCAACAGCGTTGGCGGAGCCCCCCGCGCAGCGGCGGCGGCGAGGCGCGCTGGGATCAAACTCATCTACGGCGCCGAGCTCACGCTTCCAAATGATCGGCGGATGACCCTTCTAGCTCAAGATAGGGGTGGCTACGCAAAGCTCACTCAGTTGCTCAGTAAGGCACACCAAAACTCAACCCAAGGATCACCCTGTATCGACAACCAATCGATCTGTGATGCTGCTCAAGGATGCTTTGCGCTCATTGGCGGCGACGATGGATGGATGGGCTCTAAAAGCCAAATCCTGCAAGCTGATATCGATGCATTAAAAGAAGCGTTTAGAGACCGCCTATTCATGCGGATTAGTAACCATCGACACCCTGTAGAGCGGCAAAGGAAAAAACTTTTAGTCGAGCGGTCCAGGCGGTTCTCTTTGCCCATCGTCGCTGCAAATGAGCACCTTTATCATCATCCAGACCGGCAGCAGCTAAGCGATGTTTTAAGCTGCGTTCGCGCGCAGTGCACCCTGGAAGAGGCAGGGACTAAACTACGTCGCAACAACGAACATGCGCTGGAGTCCTTCGCTGGCTTTAGGGGGCGATTCAGGCAGCATCCCGGGTGGCTCGAACAAAGCATTGAGATCGCTAGGCGGTGTCAATTTGATCTGTTTTCTTTGCGTTATCGGTACCCTTACGAGCAGCTCCCTAAAGGGATGAGCGGGATACAATACCTAGCTGAGCTCGCTCGAGCCGGAGCCTCTAAACGCTACCGCTCGAGCGTTCCAAGTCAGGTGATTCAGCAGCTCAATAAAGAGCTCGAGTTGGTAGGCTCGCTTGAATACGAAGGTTATTTTCTTACGATGTGGGAGATCGTTCGCTTCTGCAAAGAGCAGGAAATCTTGTGCCAAGGACGAGGCTCAGCGGCGAACTCAGCGCTGTGCTTTTGTCTAGAAATCACGGCGGTCGACCCCATGCAGCACGACCTCTTATTTGAGCGTTTCTTATCGCAAGAGCGGAGAGAGCCGCCTGATATTGATCTCGATATCGCCCACGAACGACGAGAAGAGGTTATCCAATACGTCTATCAAAAGTACGGTCGCCGGTATGCGGCTATGGTGTCTGTAAACGTACGTTATAGAATGAAATCGGCTATAAGAGACGCTGGAAAAGCACTTAATATTACGCAAAAGTCTATTGATAAGCTCGCTAAAATGGCGGGAGGCCATCGCCGAGAAGTCCCCCGCTCAGCCTTTGAGGCGGCACAGCTCGACGCCGATCAAGCCCATCATAAAATCTGGGCGCAGCTAGCCGAACAAATGATCGACACCCCTCGTCACCGCTCAATTCACCCTGGTGGATTCTTGCTGGGTCACGAACCCGTTGATGCGCTGGTCCCCATCACCAAGGCGGCGATGAAGGGGCGCACGGTCATCCAGTGGGACAAGCAAGATATTGAGACCCTTGGGCTGTTCAAGGTGGACCTGCTCGGGCTGGGCATGCTGAGCCAGCTCCAGCGGTGTTTCGATCTGATTAGGCGCTACCCACCTGCTCGCTTTAAAGACATCATAAGACCTAAAGACCACGACATGTTGGCTCGACTGCCTGCTGATGACCCTGACACCTATGCGATGCTCAGCGAAGCGGACTCTCTAGGCGTCTTTCAGATCGAATCACGCGCCCAAATGAACATGCTGCCGCGCCTCAAGCCCAAGCGGTTTTATGACCTCGTCGTCGAGATAGCGATCATTCGCCCCGGCCCGATCTCAGGGGATATGGTCCATCCTTACCTCAGGCGGCGAGATGGTATTGAGCCCATTATGTACCCACACCCAAGTCTCGAGCCCATCCTCAAACGCACCCTAGGGGTGCCGCTGTTTCAAGAGCAGGTCATGCGTATTGCCATGGTCGCAGCCGATTACAGCCCCGGTGAAGCGGATCAGTTAAGACGAGATATGGCGGCGTGGAAAAGCTCTGGGCGCATCGAAAGGCACAAGGGTCGCTTAATCGAAAGGATGATCAACAAAGGAATCAGCAGCGCTTTTGCCGAGCGGGTCTATGAACAAATCAAAGGCTTTGGCGAATACGGGTTTCCAGAGAGTCACGCCATCAGCTTTGCGCTGATCAGCTATGCGACCGCCTTTCTCAAAAAACATGCGCCAGCGCATTTTTATGCAGCACTGATCAACGCTCAGCCGATGGGGTTTTACAGCACCTCAAGCCTTGTTTATGGCGCACAGCGCGAGGGCGTCGATGTGCTCCCCGTCGATATTCGATACTCACGCTGGGACTGCGACCTCGAACTCAAAGACGGTAAAACTGCTCTTCGTATGGGGTTTAGAACGATCAAAGGCTTAGGACCACGTGAGCGCCTTGAGCTCGACCCTCCTCCGCCCCGCCTTGATCATGAGTCGCTAGCCCAGTACGCACGCCGGCTAGGGCTCAAGCGAACGGTTTTGGAGTCTCTCGCCGAAGCGGGAGCCTTCGAAGCCTTTGGTCCTCGCCGGTCTGTGCTTTGGCAGCTCAGCGATCCAGGGCTTAGCCGTGGCGAGCCGCTGGTCTTAAGCGAGGCACAAGCACCTGATGAGCTGCCTGATTTAAACGCTATCGAACGCATCGCTTGGGACCAAAGACGCAGCGCACACAGCACGCGAGGGCACCCCTTCGCGCTGCTCAGAACCTCTTGCGATCAACAAGGTTTTCTCAGCGCCTCTGGGTTGGCACAAAGCGCCCATCAGAGTCGCGTCAGCAGTGTCGGGCTGGTGATCTGCCGGCAGCGCCCAAGCACCGCCTCCGGAGTGACCTTTGTGACCCTTGAAGATGAGACGGGCTTTATCAACTTGGTCATCTGGAAACAAACAGCAGAGCGCTTCAAACGCTTCTTGCGCGGGTCTGCCATCCTCGCAGCGTCAGGCAGGGTTCAACGAGAAGGGGCGATCACGCACCTTATCGTCCATCGATTATGGGAGCCGGAATGGGATGCGCAGGTCGCTCCCGTACCCAGCCACGATTATCGCTAGGTGCGATCAACCTGAATACTGCCGCCACTATCTTGAGCGGTGCGCTGCATTGCGAGCACGCTCAATCGACCCGCTACATTTTGTGCTAATTCAAGCAGCT